>FQKF010013655.1_pt1 | contig 12753 bp, 10 predicted proteins | sample 1504521 | NCBI WGS metagenome assembly FQKF01 (sample SAMEA4475357, study PRJEB15587) | soil metagenome | biome: Soil; feature: Field | place: India | collected 2015-03-11 | depth 0 m
CAGCGCCCGAAGCAATCTCCTCCTTCAGCGCAGCCCATGCCTGAGCGGGTTCCGCTTGCCCTCGCGGGGGATTGCTTCGTCACGCCGAGTGCGGCGTGCTATGACAGAGGGGGAAGCTGCGGTGAGAGCTAGACTGTTGGCTATTCATTGACATCTGGTATGATTTGCTGAAACAGTGATTTGCCACGGAGATTGTGATGTCCTTCGATCCATCCACTATTCGCCCACTCTTCCCGGCATTAGCGCAAGAGGTTGCCGGACGGCCAGCAGTCTTTTTCGATGGCCCCGGCGGCACGCAGGCGCCGCAGATGGTGATCGATGCAATCAGCGGGTATCTGGCGCGTGACAATGCCAATACGCACGGCGCGTTCGCCACCAGCCAACGCACCGATGCGATGATTGCCGCGGCGCATGCTGCGATGGCCGATCTACTTGGTTGCGATCCTGACGAGGTGTTTTTCGGCCAGAATATGACCTCACTGACCTTTGCGTTCAGCCGGGCAATTGGGCGTGAGCTGCAAGCCGGCGATGAAATCGTGGTGACACGGCTTGACCATGATGCCAATGTCGCGCCGTGGCGAGCGTTGAACGAGCGCGGGGTCGTGATTCGCGAAGTCGATATTGACATTGATGACTGTACGCTCGATATGGCGGACATGGCGGCGAAGATCGGGCCACGTACCAAACTGGTGGCGGTTGGTTATGCTTCAAATGCGGTTGGCACGATCAACGATGTACGGCAGGTGGTCGAATGGGCGCATCAGGCCGGCGCGCTGGTCTTTGTCGATGCCGTGCATTATGCGCCACACGGCCCGATCGATGTCAAGGCGCTCGATTGCGACTTTTTGGCCTGTAGTGTCTATAAATTCTTTGGGCCGCACGTAGGGGCCATCTATGGCAAACGCGAGCATTTACAGCGATTGCAGCCCTACAAAGTGCGCCCGGCAGCAGATACCACGCCTGAACGCTGGATGACCGGCACCCAGAACCATGAAGGCTTGGCCGGCGTGACAGCAGCGATTGAGTACTTGGCCAGCTTAGGCCAGCCAGCCGCGACCCGGCGCGAGGCGCTCGTGACGGCGATGACCCGAATCGCTGACTACGAACGGAGCTTAGCCGTGCAGTTGATCGAGGGCTTGCTCACTATCCCCGGCCTCACGTTTTATGGGATTCGCGAGCCGGAGCGGTTTGAGTGGCGCACGCCGACGGTCTCGTTCCGGTTGGCAAACCTGTCGCCGCGAGCGGTGGCTGAACAACTGGCTGAACGCGGTATTTTTGTCTGGGATGGCAACTATTATGCGTTGAGCTTGAGCGAACGGCTAGGGGTTGAGCCGCTTGGCGGCATGGTGCGGGTAGGGTTGGTGCATTACAACACGGCTGCTGAAGTAGATTATTTGCTTGAGGTATTGCGCGAGCTGGCCACAAGGTAGCAGGATGGGAATGTGGCGGGCCAGCTGCCCGCGCTCCACGCGCTACACCATCTCTGCTTGTGGCGGGCCAACGGCCCGCGCCGCCTAGCATTAGGCTTTGAGCATCACCTCGGCGCGATCCCATACTAACAGCCCCGGCTGCTCGCTGAGCATGACGCGGTCGGGGCTATACCGCACTCGGATACCGCTCTCACTCCCCAACACGCGCCGGTCGAGATCGGGCGGCATGGTGGTGATATACCCTTCATCATTGAAAAAGAGGCGCACACATGAAAACGCGAAGGTCAGATCATGCGGGCTAGCGAGGGTGATTTCGAGATCGGAGTCGTGGTTGACACTCGCCTGAGCGCCAAGATCGCCCAGCATGTGGCGCAACGCATCAATATCGACATTCAGCCGTTGCCCTTTTGCGCCGCTAATCGTGATGGTGATATGGCGGCTGGTGAGAACCGAGTCGATCAACAACAACTCGTAGGGGGTCTGTTCGAACAGAATCGCTGCCGCCGGATTGGCGCGATCAATTGCGCGACCGGCTAGCGCGCAGCCGAGGGCATTGACATCGTAGGCGAGGCGCATCGCGGTCGGAAATGAGAAGGAGATGGAAGCAGCGCCTTGCAACGTCGTGGACAACTCGGCGGTGGGGATGCCGAAGCCGCGCAAAAAACCTTTCAAAATGGCCAACCCCAATTCAAGACTCACCCGCCGCGAACGGCGACCACTGATATCGATCAGTTGTGACACCGATGGTTGGACGCTGAGCGGGCTCGAGTCGGTCAAGAGCGGCAAGAGCGAGCCGCGAAAGATGCTGCGCCCATGGCGATGCACAACGACTGAGAGCGGCCGGATGCGGGCATCGGGGACACGCACCGGATTAGCGCCGAACAGGTCATGCACAAGCGCGACGAGGGGGTCATTCGAGCACAGATGCAAGATCATACGCAGCCTCGACGGTGAAGCTTCAAAAAGGGCGGAAGATCGGCATACTCAAGCAACGCAGGGGCTTGTGATTGAACAGGCGGTTTTGGGCCCGGAGTAGATTTGTTGGCGCTGGCGCCAGCCAGCCGGCGGAACGTATCAACTTCACTCGCAATCAGCGTCACGCGCACGCGATCAGGGTTAGCTTGGTGCGGTGAGCTGACCACGCCAATCGCTAACTCCATCTCGCTATCAATCGTCTGATGAATTTGCGCGATCGCATTGTTCACATCGTGCAGACCGAGATTATTACCACCAATGATCGATACAAAGAGACGCCGCGCCTTTATCAAATTCCCTTCCAACAAATCGCATTTGAGCGCCATCGGCACAGCGCGTTGGGCGGCATCGCTGCCAGTTGCGCTGCCAATGCCAAGCATCGTCTGGCCGGCATTGCTGAGGGTTTGGCGAACGTGGGAAAAGTCGAGCTGTATCAGGGACGGCAAGGAGAGCTGCTCGACGACACCGCTGATTGCAGCACTCAAAATCGTATTGCTATAGGTAAGCGCTTTGCTCAGCGTTTCCCGCGGATTAACAAAACGGAGGATCTTCTGATTGGACACCACCACCACCGCATCGGAAGTCGCGGTCAGGGAGGCAAGACCCTGTTCGGCAGTGCGGCTACGTTGGCCTTTCTCGACGTGAAACGGCATCGTGACAAACGCGAGGGTCAGTGCGCCAAGTTGGCGGGCAAGGCGGGCGACCACTGGCGCGGCGCCGGTGCCGGTACCACCACCCATACCGGCGACAATCACCACTAGATCAGCGCCGGCAAGCGCTTGGGCCAACACCGATTCGCTTTCGAGCGTCGCCTCGGCGCCGACTTGAGGATGACCGCCGGCGCCCTTGCCACCTGTAAGCTGCGGTCCCAATAAAATGCGCGTTGGCACCGTGGTGCGTCCAACCAGATCTTGTTGATCGGTATTGGCGACAATCACGCCAATCTGATCGGACGGCAGTTGTAATGTACTGACCAAATTCCCGCCGCAGCCACCCAAACCGATCAGCTTAATGGTAATTGGGGTACGAGGCTGAAACGATACATCTGCTGATTCCATACGCCCCCTACGAATAATGGTTGGTATTACACCTGCTCGCTCACCGGCATCTCAGTGATGGAGTCGCTCACCCGCACCCGGCCAGCGCCAATGTGAAACTGCCGGCGCAGTAACTGCACCAGCGCCTGTACCGCGCTGCGCAATGGTGGCGGCGCATGTTCGAGCGACCCCTCGATAGCAATCACGATGGCGCGTTGATCGAGTTGCTCGGCGGGCAAGCCAACCCCGCGAGCAGTGCGGGCAATATAGCGTTCGTGGCGCAGACGAAACACAGCGCCGGTATGATCCACGTAATAGTGCCAGCGCGCATTGGCGTGAGCATTGACCAACTGTAAGCTGGTTGGGCCGGGAGTTGGCGCCAGCAAAATGGTATCAATCGGGCGGCGGCGTATTTCCCCATCACCGGCGAATAGGCTCACATCGATCAATGGCTGGCCTTGCCGAACTGGCCCAAGCAGGGGAGCAGACGTCACTGGCGGCGGTGGCAGACGCTGGCCATCAACCCGCGATAGCCGCACCACACCGGTTGCAAGCTGGCGGTGGCTGCCAAGCAACGCCGTCAAGCGGCCAAAGGGACTCGCCGACGGCAACGGGCGATCGAGCGGCCAATCCGGGGCCGGCAGGCGACAAGCGATCACATCGAGCGCAAACGGCATCAACACCACCGGCACGCTATCGATCACCACAACTTCAGGTTGGCCCAGTGGCGCGCCGAGGTCTTCACCCAACGCATACTGGATCAGGGCCGCATCAGGTTGGTAGCGGCGACCGGTGCGGAGGGCAAAGAGATCGTCAAGCAAGAGCCGGGCCAATTGGGTGGCGCGCTCGCGGCTGAGGCCAGACGGCGCCAACTGGCCAGCAGCGGCGCGGCGAAGCTCGCTGAGCCGGTAGATCACTTGCCACTGGCCCACCGGCGAGCAAAGACTATCGAGAGCAAAGTGCTGGCAAGCGAAATTCAACCCCGGCGCCAGCGCCAACCGGTGATTATGGCTGATCGGCATCCCCAATTCATCGGGATGCTGGAGAAAATACTGGTGGAAGGCCCAACCGGGTTGAAAGCCATTGACCGGATCGGCAGCGCGAAAGATTGCCTCAAGCAGCGCCATCCGTTGCGGGCTAGCCGGCACGGTATTGAGCCGATTGATGCTCTCACCGGGGCGGAGGGAGTCATCGGGCCCAACGGAAGCAAACAGCGCATCGCGGGCATAGACTTCAACCAGATAGCGCGTCCCGTCAGGCAGTGACAACGCGCGTTCACGGTCATTGGGCGCTGAGGCCGGACGCGGAGCGAGGGGGCGAGCGACCAGCGAAGCGACCGGCATGCCGAGATTGGCGGCGCGGGCTTGGGCGAAAAAGGGCCACTCGGCGGGCAGGCCACTGCCGGCGGCGCGATACGCGGCATCAAGCATGTATTGGCGCAACTGTTCACCCGGCGGCAAGGCAGGGGCATCAGGCAAACCGGCGAACACCTCGGCCAGAAACCGTTGCCACGGAAAACCGGCCGGATCGGTCTTCCGTCCGGGAGAAATATCGAGATGGCGCACCACTTGGGTAGGCGGAATCCGGTACTTCTGCACCAGCTCGCGGGTCAACCAAAGCGCAGCAGCGTACTGTTCGGGCGGGTACGGATCGCGACCATCGTTACGGTTCTCGATTTCGATCCCCACCGATACATCGTTACAGCCATACACCGTGCGGCCATCAACCTCCCAACGGCTCACACCGGCATGCCACGCGATATCTTGATCTGCAACCAGTTGGAACACCTGGCCACGCTTGCTGATGTAGTAATGGACGGAAACCTCACGACCGGGAGCGCCGCCCTGCCGGAGCCACTTAAAGTCACCGGGGTAGGAACCGGCAGTGGAATGGAGCACCACCATCCTGATCCGATCAGGAGTGCCCGGTCTAAAATGGTTGCGGGTCATGCCAACCCATTCGATCTGATACATACGTACACCCATGCGATGGTTATGATGGAGCCGCACCTCTGTGCAGCGGCACCAAGGGACAGCGCTACCTAGGATCGATGCCGTATCGCCGGCGATACCATTCGTCTTGAATGCGCAACCGGCGGATCACCGGTGATAGCTGCCGTGCCGAAGACCGGTTGCCCAAGGTCAACGCCGGCGGCCGATCGCTGGGCGGGCGCAAGTAAATCGGCCCAAGGGTGCGATTACGCACGTACAACGCCGGCACAAACCACGACACCTGATCAGTCTCGCCGACATACAGCGCAATCCGAGCAGCGACCAGCGCCTCTTGCACGCTACGCCCCTGCGCCAACCCGGCGTAGACAATGCTGGCCATGCGGGTAGCAGCATCGGCGCGGATCGTAAACTGCATCCCAATCACCACCGGCACCCCAGCGATGCTGAGGGCGGGGGCAACACTACTAAGCAAGGCCGAGCCGGGGGTAGCCATCGCCCCTTGGCACGCATGCAACAAGACCATCCGCACCTCGCCGGCAGCAGCAGCCAACGCCCCCGGCGGCGTCCATTCTTCCCCACCGCTCTCGCGGTCAAGCAAGAGCGCGCCGGCGCCTTGCTCATAGCGCCCGTGGCCGTAGTAATGGATCACATCGGGCGACCACTCGCGCACCACCCGTTCGAGTTCACGGCGCGAAACCGGGCTCAACTCACGCATTTCGGCCAGACCCAATTCAAGCAACGGTTGCAACGCGCTCATGCGGGCGCTGCGTTCAAGCTGGCGCAATTCGGGCGGGATCCCGGCTTGGGGCGAGAGGGCGAGAATGCGCAGCGCGCCGCTGCCCGGCGCCGGTTGCGGCGGCGGGCCGGTATGCTTAAGACGGCGTTCAATCGTTGCCGACAAGCGGCGCTCAGTGAGGAGCGGCGTTGGTTCATCGGCCCAGAGCAGCTCCCACGGGAGCGTGGCGAGGGCAATATCAGCCGGCGCGTGGGCATTGAAATGGCAAGCCATCAGCAACGGCCGATCGACCGCCAGCGCATAGTTACGCACAATCTTCAGGGCTTCAGCGCCGCGCTTATCGTGGGTCAAGGCCCGAAAGAGGCGGCGACCGACTCGGCGCGGCAAATCGGACGGCACCCGATCACCGTCATCCCAGAAATCGAGTTCACGCAGCCGATCCTGTTCCGCCGGAGAAAACGTGAACGCCGCTTCTTGGGCTGATGTCCATGGATGCGGATAGGCCGGATCTTGCAACACATCGAGAGCCCGCAACACAAGCGGCACATCGTGGGCAGCGATCGGCATCGGCATCTGGCTCTGGGTGATATCGATCACCTCATTAGCTTCCCAGCGCACAAAAAAGCCGCGGTGATACGAACTAAAATCAACCGAGAGCAGAACAGGTTGGTAGGTTGGTCGCATAGTGATCAGAATGGGTATGGCTAACAGCGGGAACACACCATCTTACCCGGCAGCGCACGGCTTATCGTTCACGAGGTTTAGCGGGCAGCTCCGTCATGAGCAAGGCGAGCAACAACGCCTGATCAGCACCCTGATCGCGCACCAGCAACCGCTCGCGCTGCAAGGTTTGGCGCAGGCGCTGGCGAGCAATGAAGGCACTGCCGGACGGACGATCAATCACGGGGCGCGGTTGGAGCGTCAGGGCGCTATTCATAGCGTAATTCCTTTCCAGCAATTTACTACAGTATGTAGTAAAAATGATCACAAAGAAAACGCGCTGTTGCGCGCCACTGCTACATCCCAATCATGGTGCGACCAGCGGCCGGCAGAGGCCGTAATCGTCGACTCACATTCTTGCCAGCGTTCCGGCGTCCACACTTCCAAATACTGATCCATTCCAACCAGAACAGCGGTGCGATCAAGACCGGCATACGCGCGGAGTGGCGCAGAGATGACAATCGTTGCCTGCTCATCGAGCGACAAAGCGCTGGCATCGGCAAACAGCAACCGGCGCAACCAGCGCTCATCAGCGCCGCTGAGAGTCAGATTGCTCACCCGCTGAGCCAACCCCCGCCAGAACGGTTCGGGGCACAGTTGGAGACAGCGTTCAAAACCGCGGGTCACGACTACACCAGCGTTAAATACAGGGCGGATAGGAGCGGGAATGGCCAAGCGGCCTTGTTCATCGAGCGACACCTGCCAAGTACCGAGCAACATCGCTTCCTCACAGGGTCAGAATGCTAGGCAAGAGGATCCTTTTCGGGTTCTTGTTGGGTTCTTAAAATACCTGCCTGAACTACTATAACATATAATATTTGAGCTGTCTAGAGTGTTTCGCGGGAAGTTCTCAGCGAGGCCTTGACATTACTACAGTATGTAGTATTATAAAGCTAAGCTTAGCTTCGACGCCTTCTCGCCTGCAATCGACTACTTGTTGTCGCTGGTGGAAATGGCATTATGACGAAACAAACTGAACAGGAGGAGCGGCTATCACCCAACCATCAACCCCAAGAAGTACCCAAAAAGCACCCAAAAGACTAGACAAAACAGTTGAGGAGTGATATAGTATCTACTGAAAGGAACCCAGCAATGCAAGCAGTGAATCACAACGCAACGTTCAACACGGTGACTGAAGCTGATCATCTGGCGGTGCAATTGCCGCTGCAGGTGATGGGACTGTCAACTGTCTACGCTGCTACTCTCGAACTACTCCAGCGTCGTTATCCGACAGTCTTGCCTGATCATTTGTGGGCAGAGGTTGCTGGCGGGGTCGTTCTTTCCCTTGCACCGGTCGCGTTAGCAGCACGCCGCTTACGTAACCTCGATTGGCGCAATTATGAAGATTTGGTCTGGCGTAGCTTTGTGGCTGCGGGCATTCCCATTATTCTCTGGCAACTCGGCGCAAATGCGCTGCGCCACCGCGAAGCCGAAGATTACTTGCGCCGAACACGAAGGAGCGCTGTTGATTATGCCAACGATACCACGCCGCTGGCCAACCGAATTGGAGACCGAGAGGGTGGAGTTGATCCGCGTTGCGGACGAGGCGGTTCAGCACATCCAACAGGCCCGGAATACGCTTGAAGAGGTGCGAGCTGAACTAGGGCGCAATATTCACCTTGGGCGGGTGTTGATCGCTACCGCCGAGCGCGCCGTGTACGATGCTTTGACCTGCACTGAACGCATGCGGCGCTATTTGGCCATCGTGCGCGGCGCGGAAATTAACGGACGCTGGCCGATGACGGCGGCTCGCCAACGCGACGATAGCGAACAAGCGTTGGATCGAGCCGCCCGGAGCCTCGAAGAGGCGCAAGACCTGTTCGAGGAATTGCGCCGGAGTTACTATACGTCGAATTTCACGCTGGCCGAGGCGATTCTGGCCGATATAACGCTTGCCCTTGCTCGCGCTCGCCGTTCGATCGAACAAATGGTGCGCTTGCTGACTGAAGCGGCGATCGGACGTGATTAGGCCTTGCCTGCACTTACGTAGCGCAACCCATTTGCTACGGTGTTGGCGTGGCCGTAGGAACAGGCGTCGCAGTTGGCGTTGCCGTCAGCGGCGACGGCGTTGCAGTGGGTGTCGCAGTTGGCGTAGGCAAGCCAACATCATCCACGGTATCGGCAGCAATGTCGCTCAGCCGGTCAAGAAAACGGGTTAACCGCTCGCTGCGCCGCTCGATTTCGCGAATCCGCTCGTTTTGTTCGGCTTGAATGGTGGCTACGACCGCTACTACTACTTGCCCTTCCCGAAGCTGATCTTGTAATGTCGCGGCTCCAGCGACCGCGGTTTGCAGTGCCTGCCTCAAGGCTACCGCCGTTGCAGCCTGACCGGCTTGGGTCGTCGCCGCCGCCGCCAGTCGCCCCGCCTGCGCTTCGAGATCATCGATCCGCTCGCGCGCATTGCCCAACTCAATGCTCGCTTGCGCCTGCGCCGTTTGTAGTTGGGCCACCGTATTGGCTTGCGCCGTGGCCGCTGCCTGCAACCGCTGCACCTCAACGCTCGCTTGCCGGATCTGCTGCGGTGTGGTGAGATCAACTCCCAACAGCAACAAGATGCCTCCGGCTGCAACCAACGCTACTCCAGCCGCAATGATCACGGTCAATAACCAGCCAATCAGGCCGATGATCCGGCTCGCACAACTGCGCGAACGCGGCGCTGGCGACGCTGGCGGTGAGGCTACCGGCGCTTCATTCGAATCAGGTTGGGTCATTGTCTTCCTACTGCATCGGCGCGAACATATGGCTATTGTAGCATGCCGGCTGGCAGGCTAAGGAACCGGTTGCCAGCGAATGCGATCATCCGAGCCATCCACGTCATTTGACAGTCTGCAAGGCGCTGGCTACAATCGCACCAGCCAGATTGCTATGCCGAGGAGCCTATGAGAGTTCCGCTGTCATGGTTGCGTGAATTTGTTGCGGTCGATCTGCCGGTCGAAGAATTGGCCCGGCGCTTGACCTTCGGCGGTATGGAAGTCGCCCAGATCCACCGGATCGGGGTTGAGGGCGCGCCGCTGCCGTGGGATCCCGAATTGATTGTCGTTGCCAATGTGCTAGAGGTGCGGTCGCATCCGAACGCTGACCGGCTGGTGCTGGCCGAGGTTGATTATGGCGCGGCCCAGACCCATACGGTTGTCACCGGCGCGCCTAATCTGTTTCCGTATCGCGATCAGGGCCGCTTGACCCATCCGCTGAAAGCGGCGTTTGCCCGCGAAGGTGCGCAGTTGTACGATGGCCACGCCGAGGGCTGGGTGATTACCAAGCTCAAGGGCCGGCCAGTGCGCGGCGTGATGAGCGATGCCATGCTCTGTTCGGAGAAAGAGCTGGGCCTGAGCGAGGATCACGAGGGGATTTTGATCTTGCCCGACGATGCGCCGGTGGGAATGCCGCTGCGCGATTATCTGGGCGAGATTGTGCTAGAAATTGACCTGACCCCCAACTTCGCCCGTTGTCTCTCGATTGTCGGCGTGGCCCGCGAAGTCGCCGCGCTGACCGGCGCGCCGCTGACCTTGCCCGATCCGCAGGTTGTTGCCACCGGCCCGTCGATCAGCGGGCGGGCCAATGTGACGATCCACGAACCCGATCTCTGCCCGCGTTTTATGGTTGGGCTAGCCGAGGGCGTACAGGTCGGGCCGTCGCCGTTCTGGATGCAGCGCCGCTTGATCAACGCCGGCATGCGCCCAATCAACAATATTGTCGATATTTCCAACTACGTGATGATCGAGTGGGGCCAGCCGACCCACGCTTTTGACGCCGATCGCGTGGCCGAACGCCATTTGATCGTGCGCTTGGCCCAACCCGGCGAACGGCTGAAGACGCTCGACGATCAGGATCGCGATCTGACACCCGGCTCTGACAGCGGCTTGTCCCACTCGCCGCTGATGGTGTGTGACGCCGCCGGGCCGCTGGCGGTGGCTGGTGTGATGGGTGGGGCCAGCTCTGAGGTGAGCGCGACCACGACCAACGTATTGCTCGAAGCGGCTATTTGGGAGCCAGTGCAGATCCGGCGCACGGCGCGCGGTCTCAAATTACCCAGCGAGGCGTCGCGCCGTTTCGAGCGCGGGGTTGATTATGAGTTGCCGCCAATCGCGCTACGCCGCTGTTTGGAACTGATGCGCCTATACGCCGGGGCAACGATTGCCGCCGATTTCATCGATGTCTATTCGCGCCCGTGGCAACCGGTGACGATCGATCTGCCACCCTCGGAAGTGCGCCGCTTGCTCGGCATTCATCTCGATGCCCACACCATCGCCAGCATTCTGGGCCGGCTAGGGTTTGAATGCACAATCAGCGGCAGCGCGACGGTCGGCGATTTCGCCATGCTGGCCGCCGATCCGGTGATACACGTAAAGGTTCCGTCGTTCCGTCAAGATGTGACGATGGCCGCCGATCTGTGCGAAGAGATTGCCCGCGTCTATGGCTATGATCAGATTCCGTCCACTCGCTTGGCTGATGAACTGCCGCCGCCGGTGACGCTCAAGGCGATTGAACTCGAAGAGCAGGTGCGCGATCTGATGGCCGGCGCCGGCTTGACCGAGCTGATCACCTATTCGCTGATCGACATGGCGCTGGTCGCGCAGGTGCAACCCTCTGAGGCCGTCGCCGAGCGGTACCTCAAGCTGAGCAATCCCAGCACGCCGGAACATGTCTACCTGCGCCGCTCGTTGCTGCCCTCGATCGCGGCGGCGCTGGCCATGAACCTGCGCGAGCGCAAGCGTTCGCTGGTGTTCGAGATTGGGCGAGTCTACTTACCGCAAACCGAGCCGGGCCACGACGATCGCTGGCTGCCCGCTGAACCACGCCGGCTGGCAATTGCGATGGCCGGCCCGCGCCAGCCGGAAAGCTGGCTCAGCACCGACCGCGAGTGGCTCGATTTCTACGATCTGAAGGGGATCGTCGAGCTGCTCGGCGAACGGTTAGGGCTGGCCGAGCAACTCAGCTTTGTGCCGCTGACCGATGATGAGCGCTTCCACCCCGGACGCTCGGCGGCGTTGATGCTGGTGCGCAAGCGCGATAGCCGGGGGCGGCCAGTGGATCAACAACCGGTTGGCGTGCTTGGCGAAGCTCACCCGCAGGTGCGCGCGCGGCTAGAGGTGGCAGCGCCGCGAATACTGCTGGCCGAGATCGATCTCGAAACGCTGTTTGCCCACGCCGGGCAAGCGGTCTACCGGCCCATCTCGCGCTTCCCGGCCAGTGTGCAAGATCTGTCGATTGTGGCTGATGAAGCAATCAGCGAAGTGCAGATCCGGGCCGTCATCCAGCGCAGCGCCGGCGAGTATTTAGAGAGCCTGACCCTGTTTGATCGCTACAGCGGGCCGCAAGTGGGGGAAGGCAAACGCAGCCTGACCTATCACCTTGTCTTCCGCGCGCCTGACCGCACCCTGCTCGACGAGACGTTAGCCAAGATTCGCAAGAAGATCATTGGCAACCTCGAACGCGAGCTAGGGGCGACAATTCGCAGTTGAGCCATGGCAACAGCGCCGGCCAAACTCATTCTCTGCGGCGAACATGCCGTCGTCTACGGACGGCCAGCGATTGCGTTGCCGCTGGCCGACATTCGGGCGACGGCAACTGTCACACCACTCCCGCCGGGGAGCGGTCCGCTGATCAGCGCGCCCGATCTTGGCGGGCAGTGGCGAGTCGCTGAGCGGCCCGATGAGCCGCTGAGCGGATTGGTGATGGCGGTCATTGAACGGCTTGGTGTCCCGGCTGATATTGAAATCACCATCCGATCGGCGATCCCGATCGCGAGCGGCATGGGCAGCGGGGCGGCCATCGCCACGGCGATTGTGCGCGAGTTGCTGGCGCACAGCGGCCAAACCCTGCCGCCGGCAGCCATTTCCGAACTCGTGTACGAGAGCGAACGCGGCTATCACGGCACACCGAGCGGGATCGACAACACCGTG
>FQKF010087920.1_pt1 | contig 12729 bp, 9 predicted proteins | sample 1504521 | NCBI WGS metagenome assembly FQKF01 (sample SAMEA4475357, study PRJEB15587) | soil metagenome | biome: Soil; feature: Field | place: India | collected 2015-03-11 | depth 0 m
CCGCTACACCGTTGACCCCACCTGGACAGTGCCCCATTTTGAGAAGATGCTCTACGATAACGGCCAGATTGTCGAGTACCTGGCCGAATTGTGGGCAGCAGGCATCCAGGAGCCAGCGTTTGAACGGGCGATCGCCCTCACGGTTGCATGGTTGCAGCGGGAGATGACTGCTCCCGCGGGTTACTTTTATGCGGCGCAGGATGCGGACAGCTTTGTTACCCCTGCGGATACGGAGCCGCAGGAGGGTGCCTTTTATGTCTGGAGTTACAGTGAGTTGCAAGAGCGTTTGTCGTCTGAGGAGTTAGCAGAACTAGAGCGGCTGTTTACCGTCAGTGAGGCGGGCAACTTTGAGGGAAAAAATGTACTGCAACGGCTGACGTCTGAAGACTTGACTCAACAACCGATAGAACAGATCCTGCAAAAATTGTTTGCAGCTCGCTACGGCAGTGCAACAGTGGCGACATTTCCACCCGCCTGCAATAATCAGGACGCGAAGACCTATCCCTGGCCCGCCCGTATCCCTGCTGTTACCGACACCAAAATGATTGTTGCCTGGAATAGCCTGATGATTGCGGGGTTAGCACGGGCAGCAACGGCGCTTCAGCGTCCTGCCTACTTTGACCTCGCCAGCAGAGCAGCCGCGTTTATTTGGAACCACCAGTTTCAGGCAGGACGCTTCCATCGGCTTAACTATGAAGGGCAGGTTTCAGTGTTGGCGCAGTCGGAGGACTACGCACTGTTTATTAAAGCGTTGCTCGACCTACAGCAGGCTGCCCTGGGTTTGGGGCGCACAGGGGAGGATGCTTGGCTACACCAGGCGATCGCCCTCCAGGCTGAATTTGACACACATTTGTGGAGTGAAGCCTCTGGCGGTTATTACAACACCGATGTCAGCCCCGATTTGGTGGTGCGTGAGCGCAGTGCCGACGACAATGCAACTCCTTCTGCGAATGGCGTGGCGATCGCCAACTTGGTGCGTCTAGCCCTGCTGAGCGAGGATCTCAGTTACCTGGATCGAGCAGAACAGGCGCTCCAGTCCTTCGCGTCCGTCATGCAGAAGGCACCCCAGACCTGCCCCAGTCTATTTGTTGCCCTAGACTGGTTGCGGAACCATATCCTGATCCGGACGACAGGCGATCGCATTGCCACTCTGGCCACTCAGTTTGTGCCGACAGCCTGCTACCAGCTTGCGACTGAACTGCCTGAAGCAGCAGTTGGCTTGGTCTGCCAAGGCTTGAGTTGCCAGGCCCCCGCCTTGAGTGATGAGCAACTCCTAGCACAGATCGAGCAAAGTCAGGTGCGTGGCTCGATTTAGAGCAACGGAATGTGCTGGCGATGGTGGCGAAATACAGACATACGCAATACGCTGTTGCACGGCTGACGTGACTCCACCCCAGCGCCTATAATTGACCCGCAATGGCTAGGGATGAGACGCATGGGCACGAATCACGCGGAGGTGATCGGGATTGACTTGGGGGGGACGGCAATTAAGCTGGGACGCTTTGATTGCGATGGCAATTGTCGGCGATCGCTCTCTATTCCCACACCCCAGCCGCCCCACCCAGAAGCAGTGCTGGAGGCGATAGTGGGTGCGATCGCCCAGCTTGACCCTGACCAGGAATGCCTTGCCCTTGGAGTGGGAACCCCCGGCCCCACCGATGCGGCCGGACGGATTGCTCGAGTTGCGATTAATTTAGGCTGGCAAGATGTTCCCTTGGCGGACTGGTTAGAGGCACGCACCCAACGCCCCACCGTCCTGGCTAACGATGCCAACTGCGCAGGCATGGGGGAGTATTGGCGGGGAGCTGGTCGTCCCTTCAAAGACCTGATTCTGCTGACCTTGGGAACAGGTGTGGGAGGAGCCATTATCCTGAATGGCCACCTGTTTACGGGGAGAAACGGCACCGCGGGAGAACTGGGGTTGACCACCCTTGACCTGCAAGGCCCTGCCTGCAACAGTGGCAATCGCGGTTCCCTGGAGCAGCATGTTTCGGTGCAGGCGATTCGTAGACGCACTGGCTTGGAGCCGGAGGAGTTGGGTCGTCGTGCCCAGGCTGGAGATGCCGAGGCGATCGCCTTCTGGCAAACCTACGGTGATGAACTAGGCGCCGGACTCGCCAGTCTGATCTACGTCCTCACCCCAGAAGCCATTGTGATTGGCGGGGGCATCTGCGCCAGCGCGGAATTCTTCTTCCCCAGCATGATGCAAGCGATCGAACAGCGCGTTCTGCCCTCTTCTCGCGAAGGGCTGCACGTTCTCGTGGCAGAACTGGGTAACCAGGCAGGGATGGTTGGCGCAGCCAAGCTCGCCTGGGAACTTCTCGATACCCTAGTGCCCGACGCCTCGTGCTCTCCTCTGCCTACCGCGCTCACCCCAACCCTCACTCACTTTCAGTCTGCCTTCTTGGCTCGCTCCTCCCACGAGTTGCGATCGCCCCTCAATAGCATCATCAGTCTGCTGCAACTGATTCTTGCAGGGCTGGCAGATAGCCCAGAGGAAGAGCGGGAGTTTATCCAACAGGCCCACGATTCTGCCCACAAGATGCTGGGATTGCTGGATACACTGATCGCGGTCTCTAAACTTCAAACCAATGCCCAGGCCATTGAGATTCAACCCGTTGCCCTGTTCAGCCTGTTGCACGAGGTGCAGCAACTGGCCGTGCTGCCGGCCCAAAATCGCAACCTCCGTCTGCAAGTCGCCCTGCCCGATGAGTCGCTGTTTACCCTGGCAGACCCGACGGTCCTCAAACAAGCACTGTTATTGTGGTTAGACTCCTCCATTGCACAGATGCAGGAAGGTCACCTCTCTGTCACCACCACTGTTGAACCTGACACGAACCGCATCCTGATTGACTTAGAAGACGAACGCCCGGCTGAGACCTGGCATGACCTGCTGGACTGGTGGAAAACCCAGGAGGATGTCAACCCGCAGCCTATTGGGGGCGATCGCCCCTGTCATCTCACTCCCATGTCTGTCCCCTCCGGCCAGCCTTCTCCTGGCTTGAGCCTGGCGATCGCCCAGATTCTCCTGCAAAGCATGGGTGGTTCGCTGCAGCTGCTCGAACCTCCCACCCCTGAACGGCCCACCACGCGTCTGCGTTGTATCCTCCCACTGTTCTCCGCCGAAGACGTTTGAATAGATGGCAGAGGGTCGCCGCGGAGAGAGGCATTTTCTACAGACATCCAGTATTCTGGGAAGAATAACGGTCGCTCACGGGCATTATGTCAAGACGGGCCCTGCTGATTGGGGTCAGCAGCTATCAAGTTCCCGCATCGCTCAAACCCTTTCCCAGCGCCAAGCGCAACGTCGAAGCGGTGGGGCGGATCCTGGCGAACCCCGACGTAGGTGGGTTTGAGGTGTTGCCCCCCCTGTTTGACCCTGATCCTATGCAGTTGCAGGAGGCCGTTGAAGAATTTTTGCGGCAGTGCCAGCCAGACGACTTGGCGGTGTTGTTTTTCTCGGGGCAAGCTGTCCGCGATGAGCGCGGTAAACTTTTCTTTTCGACCCACATCACACGCCACACCCCAGAAGGGGCGCTGATCAAGTACTCCGCTGTGCCTGTCAGCTTTGTGCAGGAGTTGCTCAGCAGTTGTGCGGCCCGTCATAAGGTGCTGATCTTAGACTGGGGGGTTTCTGGCAGTGCACAGAGCCTCCCAGCCCCCCCCTACAACGAAGACCTGAGTCTGCATCAGCAACTAGGTGGGGCGAGTTGGGGGGTGCTGCTCTCCTCCGACAACCCCCAACCCCTACCGGAGCATTCCGGATCTGACCTTTCCCTCTATAGCCACTACTTAGTGGAAGGGTTGGCAACAGGAGCCGCCGATCTGGATAAAGACGGTCTTGTCTCCCTGCGTGACCTGCACACCTACACCAGCGAACATATCCGGCAGATTGACCCCAACCAGCACCCCCAGATTATTGCCTTGCAGGAAGCAGTGCTGCGGATCCCACTGGCACGAGTGCCCGTTTTAGGATCGCGCCGGCAATACCAGGAAGCGGTGAAGCGGTATGTGGAAAACGGCAGCATTTCGCCAGTGGGACGTTCGATCTTGGAACGGATGCGATCGCCCCTCAAACTCTCGCCGGCAGAAGCCCTCGACATTGAGAATGAAGTGCTGCGACCTTACCGCGAACAGCAGGCCAACGAGCAACGCTACCGTCGCGCCCTGATCGAGGCGCTGAAGCAGGAATACCCCCTGAGCGATCGCACCCTACGGGAGTTGCGAGATCTGCAAACCTTACTAGGGTTGTCGCCAGCAGTCGCTGCCACCATTCAGCAGGAAGCCTCCCGTCCGTTTGCGGAGGCAGCGGCCCAACGCCTAGGAAAACTCACTCAGTATCGGCAGGCTGTGCAGCAGGAGATTGCCGCCCAATATCCCCTCTCCAACTCGGCCCGCCAACGGTTGCGACGGGTCCAGTTTGCCTTAGGGCTGACGGATGCCGACACGCATTCCCTGGAGCAAGAGGCGATCGCCCAGTTTGAGGCGCAGCAGGAGGAATATCACCGGCAATTGCGACACTACCGCGAGGCCGTGTTGGAGGCAATCCAGCAGGAGGAACCCATCAGCAACGCCACCCGTCTGCGACTGCAAAAGTTGCAGCACTCCCTCGGTCTTCGTCCGAGTGATGCCGCTAACGTGGAACAACAGGTCAACGATGAGATGCAGGCGGCGCGGGCCGTCTACCGGAGTAATCTGGACACCTATCGGCGGGAGTTTGAACAGGCCGTTGCCCAGGCCCACATCCCCACGTTGGCAGTGCGCGATCGCCTGCAACGACTACAGCAAACCCTGGGCTTACAGGATACCGATATTATGCAAACAGAAGCGGCGGTGGAAGCCTCCCTGAAGGCCCAGCGACTGCAACGCTACGAGCAGGCGTTTAACCAGCAGTTGTTGGCAGCCAAAGTGCTCGATGCTGCTACGCTTGAGCAAATCCGACAGTCCCTCCTGCCGCTTCAGGAGTCCCTGATGCTAAAAGACGAAGAACTACAGACCATCCAGCGACACCTGATCGCTCAGGCAAAGGCCCAACGCCTGGAATATCACCAGAAGCTCCGCCAATACGGAGAGCGGTATTTTTCGGCGATCCAGAAGCACCAGTCGGCGGCGGCGTTGGCAGAACTGCAATCGCACTGGCGACAGGAATTGGGGCTGCGCGAGGTGGATGCGCGAGAAGTTGAGCAATTGATCAATCAGCGCTATGAACAGTATCTCAAGCAGCAGACCGCGATGAAACAGACTGGGGATAGCCCGCCTGAAGGGGCTGGTGCAGAGACCCCACCTACTATCCCCGCCGCGGCGGAAAACCAGCAGCAGGGTGCCGAGACTGCTCTGCTTACAACTGATGCAGACCATACTAGGTCTGCATCAGGGCAGACACTGATGTTCCCAGATCCATGGGAGGACGCAGCATCGACTAGGCCCGATACTCCCCCGAAAAGCGCTTCAGAATCGGCTCCAACCATGGCAGAGAGGAGCACAGCACAGCCCACTCAGGTAGATGAGGCGCGGTTGACGTTTCCAGAAGACCATCCAAATGGCAATGGCACCCCCCGGTCGGAGTCGGAACCCAGTGATGCTGTGCCCCCTGGGCTGGGGCAGACTGCCGATGCCCTCCTGACAATACCCGCAGCTTGGCCAAACAACACGCCACTCCCCCCCACGGGAGAGGGCGTAGACACAGAGGTGGAGCGCCCCCTCAGCGCAGTACCGACTCCTTTCGATGCAGGCTATGAGGCAGACTACACGGTCAAACCAGTCATTTTGCCACCGCGTAGTGCCGCTCCGTCTCCAGTTTCTCCCACACCCCCCGTTCAACGGCGCAACGAGGATGATCTGTCAAGCCAGCGGGGTGTCGATTACAGTGGGTTACGGGAGTTACTCATCCATCAGCAATGGCGCGATGCCGATCAGCTGACGTTTCAACTGATGCTTCAGGCGGCGGGGCGCTCTAGGGAGGGCTGGCTTCATGCCGAGGCTCTAGGGAGCTTTCCTTGCGTCGATTTGAACACCCTGAACCAACTGTGGATGAAGTATAGTGAGGGACGGTTTGGCTTTGCGGCCCAACTCCAAGTGTTTCAAAGCCTGCCCACGCCCACGCAAAAAGACCCAGTGAAACGCGACTCTAAGCTAGCAATCGAGTTTGCCAAGCGAGTCAAGTGGATGATGGCTGAAAGGATCTACCCGGTTTTCTTGCCCTACGACCAACTAGATTTCTCCCTGCGCGCGCCCTTCGGTCATTTGCCTGCCCTGTGGTTTTGGCAACTCCCCCCGATGGAAGCGCTTAAATCAGGGGCGATCGGGAGTAGTCGGGCTTTAGGGGGGGCCGACTCGCAGCGAATGCTGGTTGCCTTGATGCGGCAGGCGCAGGAATGCAAGGTCAGAAATGCAACGTAAGTTTGTTGCTGCCATGCAACAGATGCACTATTATTTCTAGCTAATTCATCGAATCAAAAACCGTGGTGTATACCTCTCAACAACCCACTACTCGAACCACTGTTGACACACGAGTCAATAGTCGTCCTGAGCAGATCGACTTTTCGGCCTTGCTCGACCCCTCCCTGCTGCAATCTGCTCGTCACATCTATCGCACCTATTACGAAGTCCACCCTGACCAAACAGGTCGCCCTATTGGCATTGCGATCGATCGCTTCACCCACCGGGGGAAGTTGATCTTTGGAGCCAAACCAATTCTTTTGCCCCAGGAGTGTTTTGTCCCCGTTGCTCAGATCGAGTCAGACCTGTATTAACGTCCGTGTTGGTTAGGCGGGTTTTGGGACTGCGCCTACCGCAGCATCTCAATCAGAGCGCGATCGCCCCGTTGCAGTACTGCCGCTTCCACTTGCTGCCAGAGGGGCGGGGTGTCCCGATATATTTGCAGAGCAGCGATCGCCCCTTTTGCGACCACAGGAGGTTCATGGGCAATCAGGGCCAGCAGGAACTCTAGGGCGGCCTCTTGGCGCAGGAGGGCAATCGCCAGGAGCGCCGTCTGTCGTAATTCGGGTTCTGTGGTGTGGCACCACCACCGGCGCAGTGGCTCAAAGGCAGCAGGCAGGCGGGAGTCTCCTAGGGCAAGCGCCGTCAACTCTTGGAGTTGGGGGTTGGGCGCATCCAGAAAACTGACAATGAACGGGAAAGACTGCGTGGGAGCGAGCTTTAGCAGAGCAATCAGGCATTCGGCTACCACAGTCGGGTCGTCGCCAATGCGTGCCCGCAGACGCAGCAGTGGCACCCCTGCGCCGTTTTCGCTGTAGGCGATCGCTCGGGCCGCCGCAATCCGAGCGGGAACTTCAGGGTCGGCCAGTAGGTCAGCCAGTTCCGTCATCACTCCGGGATAATTCATCCGCACTAAGCCAAGGGCGCAGATCCCTCGCAGTTTGGCCGCCGTATCCACCCGTCCTCCCCAGACGGGTTCCATCTGAATATGGCGGATCCCCCGCAGAAACACCTCCTCAGTTCCCGCATTGAGTCGATACAAGGCATCGGCGATCGCCTCTTTGGCCAGACAGTTGGGGTCAGTCTCGACGGGAGCTATCATGAACCGATCGAAGGCTGCGGTCAGTTCCGGCAACAATACCGAAAGTTCTGCGCTCGCAACCAATTGGGCGGCCCGCAACACAGCGATGGCATAGCGACTCTTGAGGGTCGTCCGCAAATGAACGATCGCCTCCTCCGAGTAGGGATTGGCCTGCACCTGTGTCAGACCATCCAACAAAGCTTCTAATCGCTGCGATCGGGCCATCGCCCCCCTCCACACAGTTCAGACCACGGTGACACCAGGGAGCGACCTTGCGGCTGCCTGGATTCCCCTGGTTCAGACCAAACTCATCGACATCAGGTCGTCTGCCATCTCAAAATTGGCCGTGACAGACTGCACATCATCCAGGTCTTCCAGCATATCCATCAACCGCAGCAGGGCGATCGCCTGGTCTGCCTCCGTCACTTCCACAGAGTTATTGGGAATCCACCGCAGTTCGGCCTGAGTCACCAGGAACCCATTGTCCTTTAGAACCTGGGTCAACCGCTCCAGATTAGCGGGATCGGTAAACACCTCCGCGCCGGGCGTGTCTTCATCGACCTCTAGCAATTCGTAGGACTCGGCTCCCCCCTCCAGCGAGACTTCCAGCAAACGGTCTTCGTCTAGCACAGGGATGTCCTTTTTGCTGGTTGGGGGGGGGGCTTTTAGGGTGACCACCCCCTTCTGGTCAAACATCCAGCCAACACAGCCTGTCTCGCCCAAGTTCCCTCCCCGTTTAGTAAAGGCCGCCCGCAGGTCGGCAGCAGTGCGGTTGCGGTTGTCAGTCAATGCCTCAATTAAAATTGCGACACCACCAGGGCCATAGCCTTCATAGCGGATGGCCTCCAGCGCTGCCCCCTCTACCCCGAGTTTGCCGGCCCCTTTTTGAATGGCTCGTTCAATATTGTCGTTGGGAATTCCGGCTGCTTTTGCCTTTTCGATAGCCGTCCGCAGTTGAAAATTTCCGGCGGGGTCGGGCACACCGTTGCGGGCAGCGACAATGATCTGCCGCGAAATTTTCGCAAAGGTCTTGCCCTTAACGGCATCCACGCGGGCTTTTTGTCGCTTGATGTTGGCCCACTTACTATGTCCTGCCATAACCCGATCTGCTCTCGAACACGATACTCTCCAAACACCAGGATAGGCCAAAACCAGGAGCAGTCGGAACGTCCAGGCGGGGTCAGGGGCGTTGACTGGTGGAGGACTCGGATTCGCAGCAGTTGATCAGATGCCGGGTTGCCAACCGTTCTAAGCCAACGCTACGCAGCAGAGAGGTCCATTCTGCTGCGATTTGGGCATTTGAGGGTTGGTCACGATGTAACACCGCTAGGGCCATCAGCGCGTCTTGCCAGATCCCAGCGTCGCGATACAGTTGGGGGCGATCGCTCGCCGTTGCAGCCTGGAGCCGTTGCGCTAGGGCCGGCTCGGGAGCCATGCGGGTGATCCAGCCCTCGGAGGTAATGTCGGCAGCCCGGTCTTGTGGGTCACATACCAGCGACAGGAACCACTGGTAGTTGCGGTTAAGGGCCAGCGGAGCCACCGTTGCAGGCAAGGTGACACTGATAATGCCTGCTTGCGGAACCGTTGTCCCCGCTTGTATCAGGGGCGTTGTGTGACGATAGACTTCATTACCGCTGTCATCCAGCAGTAAAAATTCAACCTCCTGCGCTTGGTGTGCAGGCAGATACCAGTAGAGTGTAGGCCGCTCGGACAGGGTGACAGAGTAGTTAATTTTTTGGCCGGGGCGATCGCTCTCAAACTCAGGTGTTAGAGACACTAAAGCTTCACGAACTTGGCAGTCTCCCCGCGTTCCACCGCCTTCGCGTCGGCCTGGTAAGCCCCGGTTTGGTGGAATAAATCCCTGAGCCAGGGCTGCTATGGGAAAACCGCCGCTGATCAGGCCAACCGTCAGGGCGATCGCCAGCCATGTGCGAAAGAGACGGTTTAAGCAGCAGTCTAACACTCGTTTCATGCAAAGAGTCCTCTTCGAGCAGGGATAGCTGAATGGGTGGTGTGGCTTAGCCTTTGTGACTAAGCCTTTCAGGTGGCTCAACAGATCGATCTTCCCTTGACTGTGAGTTGCTCAACAGCCATGAACATTTATGTATTCATGCTCAAGCTCAAAAATTCCGCATTCAATCCCAGATGCTCTGCTGCAGACTCAGATCACCCCTGACGCAGCAGGGGACGGATGCGGTCGCGGTAAGCCGCTGGGTCGAGGCCGTCTCCCTGGCTGATGTTCAACTGCCGCAGGCTGGATTCTAGGCGAGTAATGCGATCGCCCGTTGCGGGGTGAGTGCTGAGGAAGGTGGGTGGTGAGCCACCCCGCCGGTTCAGTAGTTTTTGCATGAATGTCACCATTGCCTGCGGCGCATACCCAGCACCGACCAGCGTTTGCAGGCCATCTTGATCAGCCTCCAGTTCATCCTGACGGCTGTTGGGACGGTTGAGCGCCAGTTCCACCCCGATCGCCACCGCCGCATTGCGGTCGAGTCCGGCAGCGGTGGCAATGCCGCCCTGGATGGCCCGTTCACGCATTTGTTTCACCGCGTGACGTTCGGCAATATGGCCAATCTCATGGCTGATTACACTTGCCAACTCTGCCTCATTTTCTGCGGTCCGCATCAGACCCGTGGTGACGTAGACGAAGCCACCCATTGTGGCAAAGGCGTTGACTTGAGTGCTATCGACCACCTGGAAGGTATAGGGAATTTGGGGACGTTCGCTGTGGGGCACCAGCCGTTGGCCAATGCGGTTGACATAATCGGTAATTGTTGGCTCGCGGTAAAGCCGAAACTGGCGGGCAGTTAACTGCTGGTTGATCTGCCTGCCCAGCGCCACCTCCTGGTTATCCGATAAATTTGAGAGTTGGAAGATTTGCACCCCGCGCAAGAGCAGATCGAACCAGCGAGGTTGAGCGTGAGAGGGCTGGGGCTGGGTCACGACTAGCCCAAAGGTGACAGCGATCGCCAGCAGCGCATATAGCCAACGCCGCCGAATGCTCTGCCAGAGCTGTGCAAGCGAGTGAGCCATAGGATAAGTCGAGGGATAGGGTGTACTCAGAAGTCGGATCAGTCGGATCAGAAAGCTGGTGAACAACTTGACGAAGAAAGCAGGTAAGAAGTTGCCGCAAGTTGCGGCTGAAGTTAGAGCCATCCCTGCGGAACCCGTTCCCGGATAATCAGATCTGAAAAATCTCTATAACAGTTTGGACTTAGGGTGCCCTTTCGCTTGAAAAAAGACCACAAGCCCATGTGCACCCATCTCGTTTGCGCTGAAGCGCTCTGTGGCACTGATGCAAACAGCGGCTAACCAATTTACGGTTAGCGACAGAATGGGAAACGAGGGAGCGCTGCGCTGCCATTTCCCAAGTCGTGCTAACCTGACTAAGGGCTGTGGATTCATGCAACTTTAACGTTCAGGGTTAAACCACAGAGGCACGGAGGACACAGAGTAAATCCTGGCGTGACGGTGAAGATAATATGGTTCTGCGGCTAAAGGCTATATTGAGTGCGATCGTATGATGTCAATGTGATGTCGGTCGGCTAATTCCTGATCAATTCTCTACTTTTTCTTCATTAGGCTTGTCATGGCGATTCTCGACTCTCAGGGACGGCTCTTCGGTAAGGTCAATCTACTTGATATTGGAGCGGCGCTGATCATGCTGCTGGTGGTCGCTGCGATTTTTCTGCTGCCGGGGAATTCTGGGACGTCCCTGGCGCAGATTGGCGTGCAGACCAAACCCGTTGAAGTGGATGCGATCGTGCGAGGACTGTCTGTCCGTGAGCCAAGTACTCTAATGGAGTCGATCAAAAGTACTGGGAAGACCAGAATTATCATCCGCAACCAGCCCTACGGGGAGGTGAATGTCCTGGGTCTACAGTCCCTTCCCCGCACGGTTGCTGTCCCCCAGCCCGACGGTTCTGTAAGGGCAGAAGCAGACCCCCGTCCTGAACTCAACTTCACGACTGATATGTTGCTGACCTTGGGGGGCGATGGACAAGTCACTGCTGATGGGGTGGTGCTGGGTAATAACAAAATTAAGATCGGCACACCGCTGGAAGTGGAGGGCAGGGACTACCGCTTTAATGCCTCGGTGATTGGGGTACGCATTAAGGAGTAATCAGCAACTTTTTGCTTGCCTAACCGTCAGAATTTGATTGACAGCCTGTTGTTTCAGGGAAAGTTGGGTGTTTTTTAGCGTCGTTATTCCAACCTATAATCGTCTACCCATTCTGGAGAAATGCCTGCGATCGCTCGAACAACAGGTACTCCGACCGGATAGCGTTGTGGCCGGTTACGAGGTGATCGTGGTGGATGATGGTTCAACCGATGGTACAGTGGCCTGGTTGCAAGCGACTGCTGACCAGCTTCCCCACGTCCGTCTGTTTCAACAGGAGCACTTGGGGCCAGCCGCCGCCCGCAACTTTGGCGTTGAAATGGCGCAGGGCGATACGATTGTCTTTATCGACAGTGACTTGGTGGTGACGCCGGGCTTCCTGCAGGCCCATGCCGATGCCCTGCTAGCAGGGGCAAGAAATCAGGGGAGCGATCGCCTGTTTACCTACGGGGCGGTAATCAATACTTGCAACTTTGACAACCCGACCGCTGAACCCTTTAAACTCACTGACTTTTCGGCCGCCTACTTTGCCACAGGTAATGTGGCAATCGCCCGCAAGTGGCTCCTCCAGGCTGGACTGTTTGACACCCGCTTTCAACTCTACGGCTGGGAAGACCTGGAGTTGGGGGTGCGACTCAAGCAATTGGGGCTGAAACTCGTGAAATGCCCTGCGGCGGTCGGCTATCACTGGCATCCTCCCTTTTCCCTCAGCCAGATCCCTAGCCTGATCGAGAAAGAAATTCAGCGGGGACGGATGGGGGTGCTGTTCTACCAAAAGCACCCCACCTGGGATGTACGGCTGATGATCCAGATGACCTGGCTGCATCGACTGTTGTGGGGAGTGCTTTCCCTGGGGGGCAAACTAAACGAGCGCACCCTGGCCCCACTGCTGCAATGGTTGATTGACCACAACAAACCCCAGCTTGCCCTAGAAATTGCACGCATTTTTCTGAACTGGTACAACGTGCAAGGCGTCTATGCAGCCTATGCGGAGCAGCAACAGCACTGAGGGCATAAAATCCAATGCTGCTGCTCCACAGAGTTTTAGGGCACCGCGCCAGGCGCGGCGCCCCAAAACCCGCTGAACCAG
>FQKF010018453.1_pt1 | contig 12712 bp, 12 predicted proteins | sample 1504521 | NCBI WGS metagenome assembly FQKF01 (sample SAMEA4475357, study PRJEB15587) | soil metagenome | biome: Soil; feature: Field | place: India | collected 2015-03-11 | depth 0 m
CGGAGGCAGTTATACGCATGCGGGGCCTGAAATTGGCGTGGCTTCCACCAAGGCCTTCACTGCACAAATTACCGTCATTACCCTTATGGCCTTACACGTGGCCAAATTGAAAGGTTCCATTCCTGAAAGCCGATTCCGAAATCTGTTGTATGAGCTGGAAGCCATCCCTTCCAAAGTAGAGGAAATTCTTCAAATGAACGAAGATATCAAACGCATTGCCGAGAAATACAAGGATGCCGCAAATGCCCTTTATCTGGGTCGCGGAATCAGCTTCCCCGTAGCCCTGGAAGGCGCTTTGAAGTTAAAAGAAATATCCTACATCCATGCCGAAGGATACCCTGCTGCCGAGATGAAGCATGGCCCCATTGCCCTTATTGATGAAGAAATGCCTGTCTTTGTAATAGCCACCAAAGGACCTAATTACGATAAGGTGATCAGCAATATGCAGGAAGTGAAGGCCCGCAAAGGGAAAATCATTGCCATCGTGAATGAAGCCGACCCGCAAATCAAAAAGGTGGCCGACCATATTATTTCCATACCCGAAAGCGATGAACTGTTGTCGCCTTTGCTTGCCGTTATTCCGCTTCAGTTGTTGTCGTATCACATTGCGGTGATGCGCGGATGCAATGTCGATCAACCCAGAAATCTCGCCAAAAGCGTTACGGTGGAGTAGTATATCAATAAAAACTCCGATTCATGTACCCCGAAAAAAAAGAAATCATTAAGAACTTTAATCCGAATTCTCCGGCCGATGTAACGGCTCAGATTTACGGTTTGCCTTTCCCCTATGAACATGCCGATATTGTTCTTTTGCCCGTTCCGTGGCAGGTAACGGTGAGTTACGGAACCGGCACCATGCTGGGGCCGGAAGCCATTCGCGATGCTTCGCTTCAGGTGGATCTTCACGACCCTTTTCTGGAAAATGCCTGGCAGGCGGGAATTTTTATGATGGAAATTTCGGAGGCTATCCGAAATAAAAGCACGACTCACCGTCAGAAGGCAGAAAAAGTGTTGGAATTCCTGAGCGGTTTTTCTGATTTTGAAAACGAAAAAGAGGTGGAAGACCTTATTTATGACATCAATACTGCCTGCAAGGAAATGAATGAATGGGTTTATCAGGAAACCAAAAAAATACTGAACGACGGAAAAGTTACCGGACTTGTGGGAGGGGATCATTCCACGCCTCTTGGTTTTATCCGTGCATTGACGGAAATGCATCCGGACTTCGCCATTCTTCAAATCGACGCGCATGCCGACCTGCGGATTGCTTATGAGGGATTTACTTACAGTCATGCTTCCGTTATGTACAATGCCCTTCAGTTTAATCAGATTAAAAAATTAGTTCAGGTGGGCATACGCGACTATTGCGAAGAGGAAGTGAATATCATACGTCAAAATCCGCAACGCATTAAAACTTTTTTTGACCGCGATATCAAGCACGCCCAATACAGGGGCGATTCCTGGGACAGAATATGCAACCGCATTATATCGGAACTGCCCGAAAAAATTTATTTAAGCTTCGACATAGACGGTTTGGACCCTTCGTTGTGTCCGAATACCGGCACACCCGTGGCCGGAGGTTTTCAAACAGAAGAAGTGTTATATCTTCTTGAGAAAATGGTGCTCTCCGGCAAAAAAATCGTCGGTTTTGACCTGAATGAAGTTTCTCCCGGAGACGGTAGCGGACCGGATGCCAATGTGGCGGCACGCTTACTTTACAGAATATGTAATTTGGTTTATTACAGCCAGCGAAAACAGGGATGAGATTTTTTTTGTTTTTGATTTTTGGATTTTTTTGTTTTTTTTCCCCGGCACAAGATTATACCTTAAGATTTTTTGTTGATACCCCTAAGGGAACCGACAGCGCCGATTTTGCCGCCCATCTTGACCCTCTGCATATCACCCATTCCAATTACATTCTGTGTGCCGAAAAAAAATTTTCTTTTCATCGTGTTTATGTAAAGTCCGACTCGTTGTTTGCCGAGGTAAACGATTTTCCGGTTGTTTTCAGATTTTTGTGGAATCATAAGGCTTCTGTTAATCATGGAATTTGGACAAGTGACTTAAAACCCGGTTTTAAGGGTAAAGTTGCTCTCATAACGCACCCGTATCATCCCCCGAAAAATGTATCTCCTTATCCGCAAGGCAACTATCAAATTGATTTTCAATTCAAAACACCTTTAAAAGGCACGCTTTTTTTCACACCTTTGAAGGTGAACTCTTTGGTGTCGGTATCCGTACTTAGCCCTTCCGGTGATTTCGGATTCATTCAAGGGTGTTTTAAAAACGACTCATTGTATGCCGCGTCTTTCAACGGAAGCGGATTTTTTATCTTTAAAGGCCTTTTTACCGAAAAGGCAGGTGAAGGGATTTATATTACCGAAAAAGGAAATGTCTTTCCCTGGAAAGCCCATTCGCTTTCAAAACCGGTGAATGATAATCATTCGTTTAAGTTTATTTTACCGGTAAATTCTTTTTCTTTAAACGGAACATCTTTCAATTTTAATCACGATTCATTGATGGGCAAACCTTTGGTTATTCATATATTGGGAAGTTGGTGTCATAATTGTCGGGATGAATCATTGGCTTTAAAGGAGTTCGTTCAAAAATATTCATCTTATGGAGTACGATTTTATGCCATTTCCGTTGAAAAACAGCCCGACACTTCGTATGTGAACGGACGCATACGGTTCATCAGGGAACGATGGGGTATTTTTTGGCCCGTGTTGTCAGCCGGAAAAAGCACAAAAGATAATTTTTCGGAATGGTTTGGATTAAAAGAAACCTTGCCTTATCCCACCATGTTTTTGTTCGATAAGAAGCACGGGGCGGTTAAAATGCATGTGGGGTTTTCAGGGCCTGCCGCCGGAAAGGCCTTTGAAGAGTGGAAGGCCGAATTTGATAATGATTTAAAAAATCTGATTAAATAAAATGTTCACGGGTATTATTGAATGCGTTGGTCGAATTAAGCATGTAACGCATGATGGCGGTTTGATGCATTTGGAAATAGAATCACCTGTTTCTGATGAATTGTATGTGGATCAAAGCGTGGCGCATAACGGCATGTGCCTGACGATTACAAAAAAGGAAAAAGGAAAGCATTATGTAACGATGGTGCCGGAGTCAATAAAATACTCCGATTTGGAAAAATGGAATACGGGCCGATATGTTAACCTGGAACGATGTCTGAGGGCTGACGGTCGCCTTGACGGGCACTTTGTTACCGGCCATGTGGACGGTATTTTAAATGTCAATAAAATAATTCCCTCTTCTGATAAAAGTATAGATTTATTTCTGGGTTTGCCGGAGGATAAAAAACATTTAGTCATTCATAAAGGAAGTGTCTGCATAGACGGCATCAGCTTAACGGTGGCCGACGTCTATGATAATGAATTAAAAGTCAGCATCATCCCGCACACCTTGCAAAAAACCAATCTGCAATTTTTAAAAGTGGATGAAAAAGTGCATGTGGAGTATGATATACTGGGAAAATATATGCACCGTTTTTTCAGTTTGTATAATAAAAAATAAATTGCTCAGGAAAGAATATAAATTAATTCTTCCAGCATCATTGCCGAGGCTCCCCAGATGATTTGGTTTTCGTAGTTCCAGCCGGGAACATGAAAGGCATTTTCAATGTTAAATATTCCTCTGTTAAGATCATTTTTGAAAAAAGTAAAGGGAATTTGAAATATAAGTTCCACTTCTTGGGCATTTGGATTTAAGTCGAATTCATTTTCTAAAAAGCCCACATATGGTTGAACTACATACTTGCTTACCGGAATGGGTAAAGGACTGAGTTGCTTGATAATATGAGGTTCTTGATGAATGCCGGTTTCTTCACGGAATTCCCGAAGTGCGGTTTGCAAATCCGTTTGGTCATAGGGTTCAACGCTGCCTCCGGGAAATGCCATTTGAGAGGCGTGAGGGTCTGACGGATGCCCTTTTCGCTTAATCATCAGAATATGCCCGTCTTGTGAGGTGATTTTACAAAAGCAAATCAAAACCGAAGCGCGCTTAAAACGAAGCGTTTCTTCATTTAATATTCTTACGGATTTATTTCTGCCTGCCGGGGCCATTCTTTTTTGTATTTCCCAGCCCGGATTTTCGATGTTTTTTATGGCAAAAAGCCTCGCTTTGAAATCCATATTTTATTTGCAGATCTTAATGGAGTCCGAATATATTTCTATAATGCGGTCTTTGGTAAAATAGATGTTTTTAACGTAAGGATTACCTATGCTGTCTTCATCTATGGTTGCTTTTTTAAAATGATAGCGGATGATTTTATTCGGCTCCATAAACCAAAGAAAGTCGTTGTTGGCAAAAATTTCCGAATGAGTTTTAAGCGGTATGGTTTTTTTATGGGTTCCGAACTGATCGAACAGGAAAATGCCGCCGTTAGAGTCGGAAATAAAAAGCCGGGAATTACTTTCGGTTATGCGGGTGGGATGAAAATCATCACCCAAAAACCATTTCAGATTTCCGCTTTTAACCTGAAGGACGCCTTCGGAATTGTAACGATATAATTCGTTTTCCGGCTCGCTGTATATCCAAAAACCGTTGCTTAAAGATGAAGAACAAGCCAAAGATGCATTCATGATTCCTGTTTTTTCAAGAAATATGGGCTCACCGTTGGGGCTTAACTGGCTGTCCAGAAAAACCAGGGCCTGACGTTGATGGTAAAATAACAGGATGCGCAATGGATTGGACACATCCACATGCTGGATCTTTCCCAGGGAAAGATTGCTGTATCGGTTGATGAATTGTCCGTTGAAATTGTATTTTAAAAGTTCCGTCCGGTTTTTATTTAAAATATAAACATTCCCCAGCAGGTCAGACGCGGCATAGTCGAAAGCTTGTTTAATGGTAAAACAATTTTTAGGGTTGTTCTGATTCTTAAAAGAAAAAAGCAGGAATGCCAAAAACACATTTATAGACCGAATTAATTTATGATTCCGCAATGGCAAGCAGTTCATGGATAAAAGAATTATCATTGGAAAGACGCGGCACCTTGTTTTGTCCGCCTAATTTATTTTTGTTTTGCAGCCATTTTTCAAAGGTACCGGGCGGAACCTCGGTGATTTTTGGCGGATGTAGAACAAAGTTTTTATAACGTTTGGCTTCGTAGTCGCTGTTTTGTTTTTTTAATTCTTCATCCAGAATCTTAATAAAATACTCCGGATTTTCAGGACTTTTGATAAATTCAATAACCCAATGATGATAACCGGTTCCGTCGGGCAGTATTTCGGCCGATGCGGTATAATCTTTAAGGAGAGCATTGTTTTTTTCACAGGCCGCACGTATTGCATGTTCTGCATTATGAACCATCAGTTCCTCGCCGAACCGATTGATGTAGTGCTTGGTTCTTCCCTTCACGCGTATCCGATAGGGATGAACGGAAGTAAACTCCACCACATCGCCGATCTGATAGCGCCACAGCCCCGCATTCGTGGTTATTACCATGGCATAACTGTGTCCGGGTCGCACATCTTCCAGCGGAATGGTTTCTTTCTCTTCGGAATGAATATGTTTTTTTGGAATAAATTCATAAAACACGCCATAATCCAACATCAGCAGCATGTCGTCGGCATTCTTTCTGTCCTGAATGCCGAAAAAACCCTCGGATGCATTATAGATCTGCATCATCCGCAAAGGTCTTTCTCCCCAAAGGAGTTCAAAATTGGAAAGAAAGGGCTCAATGCTCACCCCTCCGTGAAAATAAACCTCCAGTCGTGGCCAAACTTCATAAATGTTTTTTTTACCCGTTATTTGGAGCACTTTATTTAGCAATACCAACATCCAGCTCGGAACACCGGCCAAACTGGTAATTTCTTTGTCTTTAATAGCATTAGCCATATATTCCAGCTTGGTTTCCCATTCTTCCATCAAAGCAATATCCAGCGAAGGCGCACGGAAATATTCAGCCCACATGGGAAGATTCCGCATGATGATGGCACTGACGTCTCCGTGATAGCTTAAATTATCATCCGATTTATATTCCTGAAAACTTCCGCCCAGAGCAAGGTTCTTGCCCGTAAACAAATAATTTTCCGGATATAAATCACAATAAAGCGTAACCATGTCTCTTCCGCCGCGATAATGACACTCTTCCAGATGTTCCTGGCTTACCGGTAGGAATTTGCTTTTGTCGGTGGTGCCGCTGCTTTTGGCATACCACTGAATATGGCCGGGCCACAGCACATCGCCTTCGCCCTTACGCATTCTTTCAATGTAGGGCTTCAGTAATTCATAGTCCGTTAGCGGGGCTTTTTTACGAAATTCTTCATAATTCCTGATGGAAGAAAAGTCGTGCTTTTGTCCGTATTTGGTTTGACTGCCTTTTTGAAGAATTCGTGAAAGCCACTCGCGTTGAACATCATGCGGATACTTCAAAAACAATTCAATCTGATGCATCCGCTTTCGCATGATCCATCCGGCTATGGAATTAATGATGCTCATATTTTACGAATACAATTTAGGAATTCTTCCGCAGACAACAAATTCAAACAAACACCTTTTGCCATGAATCCTTTTCGGGCCACCGTGATGCCATAGTGAATGTCCTGAAGCCCTTCCACGCTGTGGGCATCCGGACTTAGACACAGTTTTACGCCTTTTTCCATGCAATAAGGAATCCATTCATAATCGATATCCAGGCGATAGGGATTGGTATTAAGTTCAATAGCCACCCCGTTGGCCGCACAGGCATCGATAATTTTTTTATGATGAACCGGATATCCCCTGCGTTCCAGAAGCAGACGCCCCGTGAGGTGCCCTAAAATGTGCGTGTGCGGATTTTCTACGGCCTTGATGATTCGTTCTGTGGCCTGAACTTCATTCATTTGCAACCCGCTGTGAACAGACGCAATAATGACTTCAAACTCCTTCAGAATATCGTTCGGATAGTCCAACGAACCGTCTTTCAAAATATCCGACTCTATTCCGTGAATAACCCTGAAATTTTTAAATTTTTTATTGATTTTCCCGATTTCTTCTTTTTGTTTTAAAACATCCTGTTCTTTCAAGCCGTTCGCATAATATGCAGACCGTGAATGATCGGAAACGACCAGCCATTGCCAACCCTCTTTTTGGCATGCTTTTGCCATATCTTCGATGTTGTTCTTTCCGTCACTCCAAGTGGTGTGAGAATGAATTATTCCTTTGAGGTGTTTGATTTCAACCAAATCAGAAAATGAAAAATTTATCAGTTTATCCAAAGAATATATCCGAAGTTCCTCCGGTACGGAAAAAGCAAAATCGATAATTTTATTTTTTTCCCTGTCAGTGACCCGATTTAATTTTTCTTTTACGGATAAGATAAAGTCCTCGTTGCCTAACAGCGGGCCTTTATCAGTATTAATATAATGTTCCGTTATGGAACAGCGTATGCCTGTCTGTTTTTCTAAATCCGCGAAGGGAATTTCGTTTTTGTTTGATGAGTTTGAAATATAAAACGACAACTCCCCGATAACCGGCTGCCTGGTGAACAATTCACCGGCGGGCTGAAGATCGGGAAAACGCTTTCGGTTTTTTTCAATAAAGTCCTTAACAACGGGCCAAACCTGAAAAAACAATTTTTTTCCTTTATTTTTATCTAAAAAATCCAGCTCGTTGATGATTTTCAAAGCGATATTTTTACCCAGTAGTTTTTCTAATAATTCCGGATTTTCCTTTGCTGCTTTTTTCAAATTCCGAATGCTCTTAATACCTCCTTCTTTCCAGAGTTTTCGGATTCTTCCCGGCCCCAAGCCCCTCACATCTTTCATTTCCAGTAAGGACTCGGGAACCATGGCCGTAATTTCTTCCCATTCCTTACATGTGCCGTGATGGATATAATTTTTAATTACCAATGCTATGCCCTTACCGATTCCCGGTATTTTTTCCAGCTCTTCAACCGTCATTTTTGCCAACGGAGCAGGATGATCGATAATGACATCTGCCGCCTTTTGAAAAGAGCGCACACGAAAAGGGTTCTGATTCCCTTCCGTTTCCATCAGAAAAGCCAACGATTTTAAATAGAGTGATATGTCGTCATTCAAAAAATCGTTCATAGTAATAATCTGCCAGTATAAGATCAGACGGTTCTGTGATTTTAATATTTTCGGGGTTTCCTTCCGTAATGCCAACCGCATAACCGGCCTTTTCCACCACCGATGCGTCGTCGGTGAATATTGGATCGTAGGGCAACGAATAGGCCTTTTTAATGATATCGCATCGAAAGCATTGCGGCGTTTGGACCACGGCAAAATAAGATCGGTTTACATGTTGGGTGGGGCTTATATTGATTTGACGGATGCTTTCCTTTAGGGGAACAACGGGAACGCATGCCCCGGATATTTCACATGCTTCAATCGTTTTCATCAGCGTGTGATCGGCAACAAAAGGCCTCACGGCATCGTGAATCAATACGCACTCATCGGCCTTGTCGGGCAAGAGTTCTAAAGCGTTTTTTATGGAATAATATCGTTCCTTGCCGCCTGCCGTTATTTGAACGGGAACGGAGAAGTTTTTAAAAATAGATTTGGTGTTTTCTATCTGTTCAGACGGACAAACTATAATGATTTGATGGATGGCAACCCGGCTGACTATCCGACGAGCCGTCAACAGAATTAGGGGGGTATTGCGAATTTCAAGATATTGCTTCGGAACCGGAGTTCCCATCCGTTTTCCGATTCCCCCTGCCGCAAGTATCAGGTGGATTCTTCTGAATTTCAAGCGGCATTAATTTTTAACGGTCGCGGCATCGGTTGAATACATTTTCATGAACTCCATGGCTTTGTCCACCATGTTCGCACTGCCTATGAAAAGCGGTGTCCGTTGGTGCAATTCTTTAATATCTATATCCATGATGCGACGAAAGCCGTCGGTAGCTTTTCCGCCTGCCTGTTCCACAATGAAGGCCAAAGGGTTGCATTCATAAAGCAAACGGAGTTTTCCTTTGGGCGACTTGGTGGTTGTGGGATAGATATAAATTCCGCCGCTGATTAAGTTCCGATGGATATCGGCCACACCGGAACCTATGTATCGGGATGAATAAGGCCGGCTTGTGGATTTGTCTTCTTCCTGGCAGAATTTAATGTATTTTTTGACTCCGTCGGGAAAATGCAAATAATTTCCTTCATTAATGGAGTAAATGGTTCCGTCTGCCGGCGTTTTCATGTCGGGATGAGAAAGGCAGAATTCTCCGATGGAAGGATCAAGAGTAAAACCGTTTACGCCCCTGCCGGTGGTGTAAACCAGCATGCAGGAACTGCCATAAATTACGTAACCGGCGGCCACCTGTTCGGTTCCGCGTTGCATAAAATCTTCCAGGGTTCCCGGGCCGCTCAGCGACTTGCGTCGATAAATGGAAAAAATGGTTCCCACCGAAACGTTCACATCGATATTGGAGGAACCATCCAGCGGGTCGATGGCAACCACATACTTTGCACTTTTGGATATTTCCGTGTCGATGGGAATAATATCATCGTTTTCTTCGCTGGCAATAGCACATACTTCACCGCCGGCTTTGAACGCAGCTATAAATTGTTCGTTGGCAAAAACGTCCAGTTTTTTAACTTTTTCACCCTGAACGTTGGTTTCGCCGGTTTCGCCAAGTATTTCTACCAGGCCGGCTTTATTTACTTCTCGATTTACGATTTTGGAGGCAATGCCTATATCCCGTAAAAGTCGGGAAAGTTCGCCTTTGGCATAAGGAAAATCGGCTTGTTTTTCTATGATAAACTGACCTAAGGTTTTTACTTTCATCGGTATGAGGTTTAAACGCAAATGTAATTTTTTTATGTCATTTGGCGGTTTGATGTAAAGGATAATTAAAATCAGTATTTTGCAGGAATGCAATGAAACGCTAATTTTGAGGAAATTCATGAGCGGTGCATCCGTCATACCAAAGGTTCACCAGATATTAACGGAATATCTGGAAAAGAACGGCCACAGAAAAACGGCTGAACGCTATGCCATTCTGAATGAAATTTATTCCCGCGACGGGCATTTTGACATAGAAGATTTATATGTAAGCATGAAAAACAAAAAATACAGGGTAAGCCGCGCCACCTTGTATAATAATGTAGAATTATTGATAGATGCAGGACTGGTGGTGAAGCATCAGTTTGGTAAAAATTTAGCCGAATTTGAAAAAGCTTATAATTATAAGCAACACGACCATGTAATTTGTTTAGATTGCGGAAAAATTTCCGAATTCTGCGACCCCAGAATTTATCAGATCCAAAAATCGGTGGAAAACAACCATAAAATGAAAATCCAACGACATTCATTATACTTTTATGCCAAATGTGAAAAGGATGATTGTGAAAACAAAATTAAAACCTGATTTTTATGTATTCATTTCAATATGAAAAGGAAGAAAAGCCCAACGGTTGTGTGCTTAAAATGATGGGGCGCTTAATGGATCAAACCGCGCACGATGATATCAAGCGTTATGTTGATTCCATTCTTGCTTCGGGTAAAAACGTCTTATTGGTTGATCTCACAAATTTGGAATACATGAACAGCATGGGGCTGAATTTGCTCATTCAGCTGCAAACCAAAATAAGAGTGGCCGGAGGAAAAATGTTGTTGGCTTGTCCGAACAAAAAAGTCAGGGAATTAATTGAACTCACCAAGCTGAATTCGTTATTTGTCATTTCTGAAACTTTACCGGAGGCTTTGGCTGAGTTGGAAAAATAAATCATTGCAACCAAAAATCCACCGAAGCGTCTGCCTGAAAATACAACATATTTAATCCGTTCAAAATTTGAGCGCTTTGTTCAGCGCTTTTTTTAAGAAACAATGTTTGTTCCGGATTGTAAATCAAATCCATTACAAAGTGTCGTTCCGAAATCAGATGCATTGGGAAAGGAGGCAATTCCGTAACATTCGGGAACATGCCGGCCGGTGTGGCATGGATGATAACGTCCGCCAGTTGCAGAATTTCCGGGGTTAATTGTGCATAGTGTAATACCGGCGTATTATGATATGAAAAATTGTTTTTTCTTGTAACAATAGCGGCAGATATGCCTATTTTTTTAAGTCCGAACAAAACGGCCTTGGCTGCCCCTCCGTCGCCCAAAATGAGGGCTTTTTTCCAATGGGAATTAAAATAGGGTTTAATGCTTTTTAAAAAACCTTCAATGTCCGTATTGTGTCCCAACCACCCATTCCGGGTTCTTTTAACGCAATTAACGGCTCCGGCTTGCTTTGCCTCTTCGGTAAGTTGTGAAAGAAAAGGAATAATTTTTTCTTTATAAGGTATGGTTACGTTAAATCCGGCTAAATCGTTTGAGTTAATAAATTGCTCTAATTTTGATTCAGTTGGTATTTCAATTAACTCATATTGCAGGTTTGGAATTTTCTGACTGTAATTTTTCAATATATAATCCTTAGAAAAGGAGTGGGATAAGCTTTTGCCGATTAAACCGAACTTCATTTTATTCTTCGCTTCGTAAAAGCATCACGTGGCCTGCATGTCGTTCATGCCTTCCGCTTTCCACATTTCGGAATTCAATGAGCCAGGCATATACATCCGATTTACAGTTCTTGCCGCGAAAGGTTCCATCCCAGCCTTCTTCGGGGTCTTCGGCCTTAAAAATCAATTCTCCCCATCTGTCAAAAATAAAAAACTTATAATTTTCAACGCCAATCACAAACGGCTTAAAAACATCATTCAATTGGTTTTGGTTTGGAGTAAAAGCATTGGGAATCCAAAAACGGAATTCGGGCCAAACATGCACGGTTTTGGTAATGGAAGCCGTGCATCCAAACTCATTGGTGATGGATTGCGTAACGAAAAAGGTTCCGTGTTTTTGGTAGCTGTGTGTGGTGTTAAAGAATCCCGATGCAGAACTTCCGTCTCCAAAGTCATAATGCCATTGGGTAATGTTTTTGTCGGGGGTGGTAGAGATAAAATAGAAATTGGCATCAAAGATGCTGGCCGCCGTGGGTTGGGGAACAAAACCGGGGTTTGGCAGGGGATATGCACTGAATATTTTGGTATCGGTAACCGTATCGGGGCACAGACCGTGTCGGATAAGAATAAGTTGAACGGTATAGTTTCCTCCCGTTGGCATGGCAAAAGTGGGTTGAATTCCGCTTAACGGAATTTCGTTGTTCACAAACCATTGATAGGAGGCCGGATATTCCGTTTCGCTGCCGTTAATCAGGGTTACTACCCGAGGGGCACACAAAATGTCGGAAAAGTTCTTGATTTCCGCAACAGGGCGCTTTAATATGCGTAGAGTATCTTTTAAGGTATCGTAACAGATGAAATGCTTGACATATAAAAAAACCGTTTGCACACCCGCAGATTGGAACGATACGGTGGGGCTGATGCCGGAAGTGGTGGATAAAACGGGAGGGATTGCACTGTTTGCCACCCAGGTAAATTGGGTAACACCCGGATAATATGCGCCTTGTACCGTATGGGTAGTCAGGTTGTTCTTAATACATTGCGGGGTTTTTAATAAAGGTTTTACCTTGAGTTTGGGATAAACATAGACTGGCTTAACAAGGGTGTCGGAACAAGGTGTTCCCGGGTTGACAATTAAGGTGACATAATATTTACCGGTATCCGGATAGACATACGTGGGGTTTGTTAATCTGGATGTGTCGTTGGAAAGTGAGGGAACTCCAAAATCCCAGAAGTAGGTGCTGCCGCCGACACTGTTGTTTTTGAATGGAATGGTATCGCCCATGCATTTATTGGGTTGGTCGGCAA
>FQKF010655907.1_pt1 | contig 12673 bp, 13 predicted proteins | sample 1504521 | NCBI WGS metagenome assembly FQKF01 (sample SAMEA4475357, study PRJEB15587) | soil metagenome | biome: Soil; feature: Field | place: India | collected 2015-03-11 | depth 0 m
TTTTACAAATAAAAATGTCGCACTTCATACTTGAAACCGCAAGTATTTAATTTATAGGCATCTTTTTATTATCAAAATAATTTTATTTAATTTTGCTTCTCGATGATTTTTCATTTTTATCATCACCATCAATTTCGACATTGTTCGGGAAGAAATATTTAAAAATTATTATTCTCCCGGCTACTCCAGTTGCCTTTTTTTAATTTTAAATCAATCTTATGACAAAAAACAACAAACCAAACGTATTTAAATTAGCCATACAAAAAAGCGGACGTCTGACGGACGACGCCGTTCGTCTTTTAAATGAGATTGGGTTGAAATTTAATCACGGTAATCGGGCATTGCGAGCTCCGCTGGAAGGTATGAATGCGGAAATATTGTTCTTACGCGATGACGATATTCCCGAATATGTGGAAAACGGGGTGGCTCATGCGGGCATTGTGGGCCTTAATACCCTTGTGGAAAGCGGCAAGCAAATACGAGTGGTAAGTTCACTGGATTTCGGACATTGCCGATTGTCGCTGGCAATTCCTAAAGATCAATCATATTCCGGTCCGGAATTTTTTAAGAATAAACGCATAGCCACTTCCTATCCCAATATCGTCATGCGTTATTTTAATGAAAAAAACATACCCGTAACGATTGAAAAAATAAAAGGCAGTGTTGAAATTTCCGTATCCTTAGGCCTTGCCGATGGCATATTCGATATTGTCAGTACGGGCAGCACGCTGCTGATGAACGGCTTAAAAGAAGCTGAAACCGTTATGAAAAGCAGTGCGGTTTTGATTTCAGGAAATCATCTTACCGATGAACATGAATCGGTTTTGTCGGATTTGCTATTCAGAATTCAATCGGTACAGCACGCAAAGAAAAACCGATACATTATGTTGAATTGTCCGGAAGAAAAAGCGGAAAGTATTGGCAAACTGCTCCCGGGCGTAAAATCCCCGACGGTTCTGCCGTTAGCCATGAAGGGCTGGTGCAGTTTGCATTCGGTGATACACGAGGAAGATTTCTGGCCCCTTTTAAGCCGCCTTAAAAAAGAAGGAGCTCAGGGCATCTTGGTAATCCCGATTGAAAAAATGGTAATCTAAAAAAATATGGCCAAGGTAATATTATATCCCTCCGTCAATCAATGGCAAAAGGTTTGCATAAGACCTTCCAAAAACAAAACAGATGAAAATTTAATAAAAAATATATTCAACAAAGTCAGGTTAAACGGTGACGATGCGCTTATTTATTACACCCGGCATTTTGATAAAGTTAATTTACGCGGATTATTACTGCATCGAAATGAAATCCAAAAGGCGTCCAAAAAAATTTCTCCTCAACTGAAAACTGCAATTAAGCGGGCATATGATAATATTCATCGTTTTCATGCCCAAACCTTTAACCGGAAAAAAAGTAAAAGAGTTGTTGGTGCCGATGGCGTTAAGGCCTGGAGAGAAAGTGTTCCCATATCGAAAGCGGGTTTGTATATTCCGGGAGGCCATGCTCCACTTTTTTCCACGGTTTTAATGCTCTGCATCCCGGCGCGTTTAGCGGGCTGTGAGGAATTGGTTATATGTACGCCTCCGTCAAAGGAAGGCGGCATCCATCCGGCCATGGCTTATGCCTTGGAGTTATGCGGTGTTGAAAAAGTGTTTTTATGCGGAGGAGCTCAAGCCATTGCGGCCATGGCCTATGGCACGCAAAGCGTTCCGAAAGTTTATAAGATATTTGGACCCGGAAATGCCTGGGTTACAGCCGCAAAAATGTATGCACTTCAACAGGGGCTTGTAGCCATTGATATGCCGGCCGGCCCCAGCGAGGTTCTGGTAATAGCCGATGAATACGCCAAGCCCGATTGGGTGTCTGCTGATTTGCTTTCGCAATGCGAGCACGGCCCCGATAGTCAGGCAATCTTGCTTACAACCTCCGAAAATTTTGCCAAATCCGTTCAAAAAGCTGCCCGCGAACAACTGAAATCCTTGCCCGGGAATTCCTTTGCACACCTTTCATGGAAAAATTCCGTTTTGGCCGTAGTCAGAAGCACGGAAGAGTGTATTAGGCTGAGTAATCTCTATGCACCCGAACACCTCATTATACAGTCCAGAGACGCGGAGTCATTAAGAAAGAAAGTAATGAATGCCGGTTCTGTCTTTCTGGGACCTTGGAGCACGGAACCCCTTGGCGATTATATTACAGGGCCGAACCATACGCTACCAACAGCCGGTCATGCCATGGCGTGGTCGGGTATTTCGGTGGAAAGTTTTATGAAAAGCATTACGTTTCAGGAAGTAACCAGCCGCGGCATTCAGCGTCTTGGGACGCATGCCGTGGAAATGGCCTTAGCCGAAGGACTTCCGGCTCACGCTCAAGCCATAAAAATTCGTTTAATTCCAAAAAATAAATCATGAAACCTTCATTCCGTCCCGATTTGAAAAACTGGGTGCCCTATTCCTCCGCTCGCTCGTTGGTAAAAAACAAGCAAAAAATGATTTTCCTTGATGCCAACGAAAATCCTTACGGTGAATGGAACCGGTATCCGGATCCCCATCAAACGGAACTTAAAAAGAAAATATCCAAAATCAAAAAAGTTCCTCTTGCCAACATCATGCTCGGGAATGGGAGCGATGAAATATTGGATTTATGTATGCGTTTGTTTTGTGTGCCGGGAAAAGATAAAATCATGATATGTCCGCCCACTTACGGCATGTATGAAGTCCTTGCAAAATTGAATATGCTTCAAATAATAAAAGTTCACTTAAATCCGGATAATTTTCAGCTCGACATTCACGAAATTCAAAAGCAAGTTAAGTTACATGCTCCGAAAATGCTCATTCTTTGCTCGCCGAATAATCCTACCGGCAATTTACTTTATGGCATTACGGAACTTTTACAAAAATTCAACGGATGGGTTGTGGTGGATGAGGCCTATATCGATTTTTGTCCGGAAAATTCTCTGGTTCCGCTCATCCGCAATTATCCGAACCTGGTGGTCATTCAAACGCTGAGCAAAGCATGGGGGTTGGCTTCTGCCAGAATTGGCATGGCATTTACAAGCAGGCAGACCACAGATAGGTTGTCGGCCATCAAACCGCCTTATAATATCGGTGAACCTTCTATAAAAATTGCATTAAAAACACTGCAAAATCCCCGAAAAAATTATTTTGACCCCATTTCAAAATTAAATTATGAGAAAAAACGTCTTTTTAATTTTTTAAAAACTTTTCCGCTGACTTCCAGAGTTTTTCATTCGGATGCTAATTTTATTTTAATCCAATCTGAATATGCCAAAGATTGGCAACGCTATCTGCTAAAAAACAAAATCGTAGTGCGCGATCGTTCCTCTCAAATAGCAAATTCCTTTCGCGTCAGTATTGGAACCAAAAAAGAAAATGATGCGTTTATTAACAGGTCGGAAAGATTTTATGACGAAATTAAAAGGAAATTAGCATGAAGAAAAAAGTTTTATTTATCGACAGAGACGGTACTATTATTGTCGAACCGCCCGATCAGCAAATCGACTCATTCGAAAAACTGGAATTTTTGCCCGGTTTATTTCGTTGGTTGGGCGCAATTTCCGGGGAAATGGATTACGATTTGGTTATGGTTACCAACCAGGACGGTTTGGGTACACCGTCTTTTCCCGAACATGCTTTTTGGCCCGTACAAAATAAAATATTATTATTTTTAAAAAATGAAGGAATCGTATTTTCCGATATTCATATCGACACCTCCTTTGAATATGAAAATAAGCCTACGCGAAAGCCCGGAACAGCCATGTTAACAAAGTATATTTTCGGGGACTATGACCTTGAAAATTCCTTCGTTATCGGCGACAGAAAAACAGACGTTTTATTGGCCAAAAATTTAAAATGCAAATCCATACGCATTTCTTCTGAAGCAGACCCTGAAGCAGATTTCACCGTAAACGGTTGGGATGAAATATATCGTATATTGAAAGGGCAATACCGTAAAGCATCCGTCCGCAGAAAAACCGGCGAGACGGATATTTACTGCGAACTGAATTTAAACGGAAACGGTGTAAGCAAGATATCTACCGGAATCGGTTTTTTGGATCACATGATTGAACAATGGGCAAAGCATGGTTCAATGGATATAATTTTAACGGCCAAAGGTGACTTGCATGTGGACGAACATCATACCATTGAAGACACAGCGATAGTATTGGGCATGGCTGTTGATAAAGCACTTCAAAGCCGGAAATCTTTGGGGAGATATGGATTTTGGTTACCCATGGACGAGTCGGATGCCCGCGTTACCATGGATTTTGGCGGCAGGCCTGAATTGGTATGGAATGTAAATTTTACATGCGAAAAAATGGGTGATATGCCCACGGAAATGATAGCGCATTTTTTCAAGTCGTTTGTATTACATGCACGATGTAACCTGCATATTCATGCAAACGGAACAAACAACCATCATAAAGCCGAAGCCATATTTAAAGCATGTGCCCGGGCCATGAAAATGGCATTTGAAACCGTCGGGTATGAAGGAAAGCTGATGAGTTCAAAAGGGAGTTTATGACCGTAGGAATCATTGATTACGGAGCCGGAAACATTTTTTCCGTTCAAAAAGCCCTGGAGCGTTTGGGAGCACATGCCTTAATCTCATCAGATGTTCAGGCGCTTTCATCCGTCGAACGTTTGATTTTCCCCGGTGTGGGCCATGCATCCCCGGCTTTGGGAAAATTGGAACAATACAACCTTATACCTTTTATAAAAAGGTATCGTCGGCCATTTTTGGGGATTTGCCTGGGGATGCAACTTATGGGAAGCTTTCTGGAAGAGGCGGCAGAAGACGGGTTGTGTTTAGTTAACGCGGATGTAGTAAAATTCAAAACCAACAAGGCCATTCCCCACATAGGATGGAATGATGTGTATGATTTAAATGGATTATTATTTAAAGACATTCCCAACCATACCGATTTTTATTTCGTGCATTCCTATTATATGGTAACAAATGCGTCTGCTATAGCCCTATGTAAATATGAGGATGAGGTATTCACTGCTGCCATTCAGAAAGATAATTTTTATGGGGTGCAATTTCATCCTGAAAAATCAGGCCGTTGGGGAGCAAAGCTATTGGAGAATTTTTTAAAAATTGAACATCATGATAATAATACCGGCCATTGATATCTATCAGAACAAAATTACCCGACTTTATCAGGGGAATTATCAAAAATCTACATTCTACGATATTGAGCCCACCGAATTTGCCATTAAGTTGGAACAGATGGGATTTACGCATTTACATCTGGTGGATTTGGAAGGAGCGCGAACGGGTAAGGCATCGATCTTTAACGTTATAAAAGATATTCGTTCAAGAAGCTCTTTGCATTTGGATGTGGGAGGAGGAATCAGGAGTACGGAAGTTGCACTGCGAATATTGGAAGCAGGTGCCGATGCGGTGAATGTCGGTTCAGCCATCATTAATAATCCGAATTTTTTTGAGGAACTTCAAAAAAGCATTTCTTCCGATAAAATCATTTTTTCGGCAGATGTTGTAAACCATCGGCTTAAAGTTTCGGGGTGGGAAGAGAGTTCCGATAAAAAAATTCATGATATTCTGAAGGAATTGATTCCCATGGGGCTGAAAAATGTTTCATGTACGGATATAAGCAAAGATGGAACGCTCCTTGGAGTGAATGCCAAAATGTACGAGGAATACGTTCAATTATTTCCGGAATTACGATGGATAGCCGGAGGTGGCGTGAGCAGTGTCGGAGATATAATTAAATTGAAAAAAGGGGGGTGTTATGCCTGCATAGTGGGCAGAGCCATTTATGAAAAAGAGGGTTTTTTAAATGAATTGCTGACATTATGCTGAAAAAACGAATAATTGTTTGCCTGGACGTAAAAGACAACAAGGTTGTTAAGGGTACGCAATTTAAAGATCTTGTTGAGTTGGGTAATCCGGCCGAATTGGCTGCTGCATATGCAATTGAGGGAGCCGACGAGTTGGTTTTTTTGGATATAACCGCATCGGAAGATAACCGTAGAACGCGTTTCCGCTGGGTAGAGGATGTGGCGTCACGTATTGATATTCCCTTTACCGTGGGCGGAGGAATCAGGTCGTGGAACGATGCCGAATTACTTTTGAAAAGCGGAGCAGATAAAGTTTCCGTAAATACGGCAGCCATTGAAAATCCTGAATTAATAAACGAACTTGCCGATAAGGCAGGTTCTCAAAGTGTGGTGGTGGCTGTTGATGTAAAAAAAGAAAGCGGTGGTTCATATATAATTTACACGCACGGCGGGAAATTCCCATCCAACAAAAATTTCTTTCGTTGGCTTAAAGAAGCACAGGAACGTGGTGCCGGTGAATTTTTAATTACGGCCATTCATGCCGACGGCACCGGGAAAGGATTTGATTTAGAATTATACATAAAATGCTCCGAGGTATGTCAAATTCCGATTATTGCATCCGGAGGAGCCGGCAAAACGGAGCATTTTATAGATTTATTTCAAAAAACTAAGTTAAATGCCGCATTGGCTGCGGGGATTTTTCATCGAAAAGAAATATCGATCTCCGTGTTAAAAGAAGCACTAAGAAGAAATTTAATTAACATACGTAAATGAAAAACATAAAGTTTGATCAGAACGGTTTGGTTCCGGTTATTATTCAAGACATACATTGCGGCATGGTGCGTATGCTTGGATATATGAACGCACAGGCCATCGAAGAAACAAAAAAAACCGGATATGTTCATTTTTATTCCAGAAGTAAGGAGAGATTATGGAAGAAAGGCGAAACATCGGGGAATTTTTTAAAAGTTAAGAAAATACTACACGATTGCGATGCGGATGCATTATTAATACTTGCAGAAGCAATTGGCCCCACTTGTCATAACGGTACGGAATCCTGTTTCGGAAATGAAGCCTGGCAATCGGGAGTTGCTTTTCTGAACAAACTGGAAGAAATCATTCGTCTTCGGTGGGAAGATGATGCAAATACAAAATCCTATACCCAAAAATTGAAGCAGAGCGGCACACCTTATGTGGCCCGAAAAGTAGGTGAGGAGGCCGTAGAAACCATTGTGGAAGCCATGAAAGGAGACAAGCACCGATTTCTTGAAGAGTCAGCTGATTTAATCTACCATTTAATGGTATTAATGCATCAAATGGATTGCAAATGGGAAGATGTAGTGAATGTTTTAAAATCAAGGTAGGATAGAAATGGCTTGTGATTGTAAAAAGAATGAAGCTTAGTTCACCAAAGAAAATATTATTACTGAAAGAGTCATTAATTCAAAAAAGTGCAATAGAAGCGGCTCCTTTTTTGTTAGGAAAAATAATAGAAACCGGAACAGGAAATCAACGAACTTCCGGTATCATTATAGAATCCGAGGCCTATTGCGGAGTAACAGACAGAGCATGTCATGCATACGGAAACAGGCGAACTTCAAGAACGGAAGCCATGTATTTGGAAGGAGGACATGTTTACATTTATTTGTGTTACGGAATGTATGATTTACTGAATATAGTGGTAAATGAAAAAAACATTCCCGAAGCGGTTCTCATAAGAGCCATTTATCCGTATGAAGGGTTGGATTTGATTTTAGAAAGACGTAAGGCTCGTCGGTGGAACAAACATTTACTGAACGGTCCGGGAAAAGTTACGCGTGCTTTGAATATAGGTAGGCAAATGAATGCCGGCAAACTTGGAGAATTTATTAATCTTTACGATATAGGAATAAATTTCAAATCGGAAGAAATTATGACGGGCCCACGAATTGGCGTGGACTATGCCGGAGAAGATGCCAAGCTCCCCTACCGTTTTTGGGTGGAATTAGCGGTTCTGGAACGTCAGTTGGAACGGATTAATAAGAGCCCCTTTAAATAATCCCCTTCCGGAAAGTTTGGATTTATCGGATGGTCGGGCCCCGGATACAGTGACTCCAAAATTCTCCACTCGCTTTTGCTTTGAAGACACGCCGACACGATGGTGTGATAAAATAAATCGCGGCTGACAACACCGCTGCAACTGAAGGTCATCAACATTCCGCCCGTCCGAACTTTTTCCATGGCCATGGTATTAAGTCTTTTGTAAGCCATGAGGGCATTGTGCCTGCTTTTCAGGTTTTTGGCAAAGGCCGGCGGGTCGCAAATAACCAGATCAAACGTTCGTTTTTCTTCTTTTAAATAATCAAACACATCCATGGTAACGATTTCTTGTTCTTGAAACTCATTCAGCAGGAAATTTTTTTTGATTTGTTCCGTTGCCCACAAAGAACTGTCAACCGATACGACGGATTTTGCCCCGCCCTGTAGGGCATAGATGCTGAATGCGCCGGTATAGGAAAACAAGTTCAATACATCTTTATCTTTTGAAAGATGCATGACTTTATTACGGTTTTCGCGCTGGTCTAAAAAAAATCCGGTTTTCTGGCCGTCTTTCCAATCGACCAGGAAATTAAGATTGTTTTCCATGATTTCGACCGGACATACAGGCTCATCTTCCGAAGAATAAATTAATGCTTTTTCTTCTTTACTTTCCAGCCAAACGGCTCGAATCTGTATATTTTTGTATGAAAGAAATGCATTCAATATTTCGTTTTTGTAATTATATAATCCTTCATGATGAAAGTGAATCACCAATATTTCATTGTAATAATCGGCAATCAGACCGGGAATGCCGTCGGCTTCACCGAAAAAGCAACGGAAAGCGTTGGTGTGTAAGGAGGGTAAATGAAAATATTTTCTGTACTCAATGGCACGATGGATTTTCTCTTTCCATATTTCATGATTAAAAGACCTTTCGAAAGAAAGAATTTTAATTTGTAAGGAAGAAGGAAAATAAAATCCGCAGCCGCGGATATTCCCCGAGTCGTCGAGGATGTTAACCGCTTCGCCGGGTTGCAGGTCATTATCTTTTGCACGTATAGCACCGGAATAAATCCAGGGATGCCTGACCTCAAGAACCTTTTCTTTTCCCTTTTGAAGAATTACTTTTTTCATTGGAGTATTTTATGTATAAAATTGTTTACGGCTCCCAAAAATTCATCGGGTTTTTCGGCGTGAACCCAGTGACCGCAGTTTTTAACTTCATAAAATTCAAACCGGGTAAATCGTCTTTCATATTCCATTAAATCATCTGGCGTTATATAACCCGAACGTTCGCCATATATTAAGAGGGTCGGTGTTTCAGACTGGTATTGAGGAACGGGCTTTAGAATATTCGGATATTTTTCGGTTATGACTTTCAAATTAAAGCGCCAATTCAATTTATTGGGGTCTGATTCGGAACGATGCAGGTTTTTAAGAAGAAACTGCCGGACGGTCGTATCTTTAATATATCTTGAAAGAATTTCATCTGCTTCATTTCGTGTTTTAATGCTGTCGGGGTCAACGGCATTCAGGCCTTCAATTACGGCTTGATGATGTCCTTCGTATGCCCTTGTGGCCATGTCAACTGCAATCAGTGCTTTGGCATGGCTTGGGAAAAGATATTCATAATGCAATATAGCCTTAGCCCCCATGCTGTGCCCTATAAGAACGGGTTTTTCCAAATTCAAGGAGCGAATAGTTTCGTGAATGTCGGCGGCCATGTATTCGTAATCAAAATTTTCGTCATGGCCCGAGAGCCCATGATTGCGCAAGTCGAGCGTATAGACCTGCAAACCGGTTTCGGCCAGTCGGCGTGCTATGGAGGTCCAGTTATCGCTTTGCCCGAACAGTCCGTGAAAAATGAGAACAGGATAACCTTGTCCGTAGGATCGGTGAAATATTACCATAGTTTACAAAGAATGCGCCAAATGAATTTCACGAAGATACATACGAACGGTATTTTCCATGCCGTAATACAAAGCATCGGATATTAGGGCATGGCCGATGGATACTTCTTTTATCCACGGAATGGTTTTGATGAAATATTGCAGGTTTTGAAGATTAAGATCGTGCCCCGCATTCAGTTCAAGCCCGATCTTTTTTGCCGCTTCGGCCGCTAACCTATATGGTTCAATGGCCATTTCTTTGTTTTTGGGATAGAGCACGGCATATTGTTCCGTGTACAGTTCCGCACGATCGGCCCCGCAGGCCTTTGCCCCCTCAATCATTTCAGGCAAGGGATCCACAAAAACCGATACGCGGATGCCTGAAGATTTAAAGCGGGGTATGATTTCTTTCAAATAATCTTTTTCTTTTATTGTATCCCATCCGTGGTCTGACGTAAGCTGATTGCTTGCATCCGGAACCAGGGTTACCTGTTGCGGAAGAACCTCCATCACCAAATCAACGAATTTTTTTTCTTTCGGATTACCCTCTACGTTCAGCTCCGTTCGGAGAATTTTTTTCAATTGCCGTACGTCATCATATCGGATATGACGCTCATCAGGCCTCGGATGAACAGTGATGCCGTGTGCCCCGAATGTCTCGATGTCCGTTGCAAATTTCAATACATCCGGAATGTTTTTCCCGCGGGAGTTTCGGACAAGTGCAATTTTATTGATATTTACGGATAAACGTGTTTTCATTTGAACGGAAATGAACAGAATGAAATATAAGGGAGCAGAAAAACGGGCGTAACTCTGAGTTTGCCCGGACCATGTGCAAAAACGGTTGCATTATAAAAACTTAATAGAGCCAACTGAATGCTGTTATTTCTGCGATTGATGTAACGGATACCTGTTCCTACATAACCCCACGATTGGGTAAAATATAAGGCCTCCAGATTTAATACCCAGGAATTGGAGAATCTGCCGGTGTACCCCGCATAAAGACCCGGATTTAATTTAAACAACGCGGTCATGTTTCCGTATCGGTTTGAATTAAAGTTCATTAAAAATTCTCTTCTGAAAGCAAAGCAAACGGCCCCTAAGGTTAAATGCCGGTTTAAGTTACCAATGGTGTAACGCACGCTCAAGTTACCAAATGCGGGAAAGATATATCGTCGTAAACTGTCGTCTCTTGAATAGAAGACATTCATGTTGGCGCCGATATAATGATTGTCAAAAATGTTTTTACCGTAGCGAACGCCCAAAGACATGGGTAAGAAAACCAAAAAATAACTATGCAGGGACCATTGATCGCTTAATTTTGCATGTACATTATTTAGTATAAAACTATGCAGATGGAACCCACCTCCATAAATGCTGTCATAACTCAGGGCGTTTTCGGTTAACACATGATGAATGGAGTAGTATTTTTTAATATTTCTGATTTTAATTTTTTTTCCGGATCCGCTAATATTATGGGATGGTTCAACTCTGGTTAAATCTCTTTTATTCAGACGAATGGAGTCGGTGCCGTTTTCTAAATAAAAAACGAGGAAGGTTGAATCGGTTCGTTTTAAGATTTGTTCGTTAGCAGTATTATACCTGGTGTAATATTTATATTTTTTGCCAGGAATTAAGTCCAAATACTTTAATTTGTAATCGATCAAAGAGTCATTCTGAGATTTTGAATTGCTTTGGAGGAGGAGAATCAAAATCGTTATAATTCGTAATCGGGCCACTATTGTTTTTTTCTTATTTTCAATTCCCCTATACGTTGTTCAACATAACGGATGTCTTTCATAGGAAATTTTCCTTTTCCGACCACTTCTATAATATCGGATGCATTAACACCGTTTTTAATCAAAAAGTTTTTAATCGTTAAAGCGCGCTTTTGAGAAAGTTCGATGTTATAATTATCACTGCCTCGGTCATCGGCATAGGCCTGAATGCGGATTTGATAACCGTTTTTGGTAATCCATCCCGCAATTTTTTCCAGTTTGTTTTTTTCATCGGAATTTAACCGGTATGAGTCAAAATCAAAATATACGTTCGGATTATTAATGCCGGCTTCCGTTGGTAAATTTTTCCATCCGCCGTCAATTTCGGTGTTTTCGTCTTTTGGTAAGGGAGTCGCTGATTGACTAACAATACTTTCACCGGGTGCCGGTGTTATGTTCATACAATAAACACTCAGGTAGCGGGAAGTATCGGTCAGTGAAAGCGCCTTCCATGTTAGGTAAATTTTTTCTTTAAATCCATCCGGAATTTCTAATGTAACTTCATTTCTGTTTTGTTCTTTGATATTGACATTGGAATTCCATTCATATTTTATTACTTGAAAAGGAACGTTTAAGCTTATAATCAACGAGTTTGAACTCAACTTGTTTTCCGAATAAGTGAAAAAAGAATTGATGCAGGGCCTTTTTTCCCACCCCAGGGTGTTCCAAAGTTTATAAATGTCCATATCACCATAACCGCCTTTTCGTGAAGAGGAGTGCAATGCGAAGTCATAAGGAGTTAGGGTGTAAAAAACATCATGCCCGCCTGAATTTACGGGTTTGCCCATGTTAACGGGAGGAAGAAATTTTCCGTCTTGTTTTTGAGCGGCATACACATCATAGAAGCCGAAACCCGGATGCCCCTTGGAAGAAAAATAAAGAATTTGGTTTTTTTCATCAAAGAACGGGGCGTCTTCATCAAAAGGCGTATTAATTTCTTTTCCCAAATTTACGGCTTTACCCCAGGTTCCGTCGGATTGTTTTTCGGCTATATAAATGTCAAGCCCGCCCAAACCTCCATCCGCATCCGAAGTGAAAAATAAAGTCTTCCCGTCGGAAGTCAGAAAAGCATGATTGTGATAATATTCAAAGTTAACGGATTTGGATAATTTTCGGGGAGATTGAGTTTTTAATGAGTCGGCATGAACTTCATATAATTGACCTTTGCTAAAAT
>FQKF010161271.1_pt1 | contig 12668 bp, 22 predicted proteins | sample 1504521 | NCBI WGS metagenome assembly FQKF01 (sample SAMEA4475357, study PRJEB15587) | soil metagenome | biome: Soil; feature: Field | place: India | collected 2015-03-11 | depth 0 m
GAAGAATTTTAATATAATTCATTCTCATTTTTCCTGATATATGAGCAGTGACGATATGACCGTTTTCCAGTTCAACTCTGAACATAGCATTGCTAAGTGCCTCCTTAATTATTCCATCTACTTCTATGTTACTTTGCTTTGCCATATTTTAAGCTTGTTGCATCATCATTGCTCCGGAACTTCTTCCCTTAATTCTTCCCGATTTCATTAACCCATCGTAATGTCTGTTCAAAAGGTAAGTTTCAATTTGTTGAAGGGTATCCAGCACAACGCCAACCAAAATCAGAAGAGAGGTACCACCATAGAAATCCGCAAAGGCACTATTAACACCGATTTTTTGAGCTAATGCAGGCATGATGGCAACGAAGGCCAGAAACAAAGAACCGGGAAGGGTGATTCTGTTCATTACCTTATCAATAAATTCAGCGGTTTTCTTACCGGCAGGAACACCCGGAATGAAACCGCCGTTTCTTTTCATTTCATCGGCCAACATGGTAGGATTGACCATTATGGCAGTATAGAAATAGGTAAAAACAATAATTAGTAACGCAAAAATGAAATTGTACCAAAATCCATATCTCTCATTAAAAATTCCGCCACTCATGTTAGTGTAACCAGCTATTGCCGATGGAATAAACATAATGGCTTGTGCGAAAATAATGGGCATTACACCGGCTGCATTAACTTTTAGAGGAAGATATTGCCTTACACCACCGTATTGCTTATTTCCGATGATTTTTTTTGCAAATTGAACGGGAATACGACGTGTTCCTTGAACAAGCAAAATGGAAGCCACAACCACAAAAACCAAAAATACAATTTCTACCAAGAAAATTATTAAACCTCCGCTACCCGTCAAGCGCGAATTTATTTCCGTTAAAAATGCAAAAGGCAAACGAGCAATAATACCGATCATAATTATAAGAGAAATACCGTTACCCAGTCCGCGGTCAGTTATCCTTTCACCTAACCACATAATGAACATGGTTCCGGTGATAAGAATTAAAACTGATTGAAACCACCAAAATGTAGAGTTGTCTAAAAATGCATTGGGAGCAGTAGCTTTTAATGAGGCTAAATAGCCGGGAGCCTGAACTGCGGTAACTCCTATGGTTAAAAAGCGCGTATATTGGTTGATTTTCTTTCTGCCGCTCTCTCCCTCTTTTTGTAATTTTTGGAAGAAGGGTACGGCCATGGTTAAGAGCTGAATGATTATGGAAGCCGTTATGTAAGGCATAATACCCAGTCCAAAAATAGACGCTCTGAGAAAAGCCCCACCGGCAAACATGTTAATAAGTCCAACTAAACCTCTTTGATCGTTGGTATTGGTCATTTGTTCCAGCACGGCCGTATCAACACCCGGCAATACAACAAATGACCCCAAACGATAAATCATGATGAAGCCAAGCGTGAATAGAATTCTTTGCCTCAGTTCCTCAATGGACCAAATGTTTTTTATGGTATCTATAAATCTTTTCATATCAGATTACCTGTGCCTTTCCACCGGCAGATTCAATTTGAGCAATGGCACTTTTACTAAAAGCATGAGCCTGGATATTACAAGGACCATTTAATTTTCCTTTTGCAAGAATTTTGATTTGATCCTTTGAACTTGCAAGGCCGTGCTGAATGAAAAAAGTCGGTGTAAAGTCTTTCACATTATGCTTTTCCATCAAAGAATTGATAAGAAAAAGATTGATGGTACGATACTCTTTACGATTTAAACTTTTAAATCCAAATTTAGGTAATCTTCTTTGTAAGGGCATTTGACCACCTTCAAATCCTTTTTTCATTCTGTATCCGGAACGGGATTTGTTTCCCTTGTGCCCGCGGGTGGCCGTGCCACCACCACCGGAACCTTGTCCGCGTCCACGACGGAAGTTGTTTTTAACTGAACCCTCAGAAGGTTTTAAGCTGCTTAAATTCATACGTTCTCAACTTTAAGTAAATGTTTTGTTCTGTTAATCATTCCCTGAACGGAAGGAGTTAATTCTTTTATTTTTGATTGATTGATTTTTTTTAATCCAAGCGCATCCAAAGTGGATAACACTTCTTTACTTTTCCTGATTCGGCTTTTGATTAACGTAATTTTAACTTTAGACATTTTTTATGAAATTAACCGTTAAACACTTTTTCTAATTCAATGCCACGCTGATTGGCTACCGTAATAGGATCGCGCATTTTTGTAAGTGCATCGATGGTGGCTTTAACAACATTATGGGGGTTGGAACTTCCTTTCGATTTTGCAAGAATATTCTTAATACCCACACTCTCAAGTACTGCACGCATGGCACCTCCTGCAATTACTCCGGTTCCGGGTGCAGCAGGTTTTAAAAACACTCTGGCGCCACCGAATTTTCCTTCTTGCTCATGAGGAATAGTTCCCTTCAAAACCGGAACTTTTATAAGGTTCTTTTTTGCATCTTCAATCCCTTTTGCAATGGCATCGGCCACTTCATTCGCTTTACCTAACCCTTGACCAATGACGCCGTTTTCATTTCCCACAACTACAATTGCCGCAAAACTGAAATGCCTGCCGCCCTTCGTTACTTTTGTAACCCTATTAACAGCTACCAGGCGATCTTTTAATTCAATGTCTGTTGCTCTGACTCTGTTTTGTTTTCTTGTCATCTTTATTTTAAGATTAAAAAATTAAACCATTTTCACGTGCACTTTCGGCAAGGGCCTTTACTCTGCCATGGTACAAGAATCCATTACGGTCAAAATAGACTTCTTTAATTCCATTCGCATTGGCTTTCTCGGCAATGGCCTTTCCAATGAAAGATGCAATTTGCGTTTTAGTGCCTTTGATTCCTGAAAAATCTTTTGAAAGAGATGAGACCGTAAAAAGCGTCTTTTTTCCTTCACAAATTTGAGCATAGATTTCCTTGTTACTTCTGAAAACCACCAAACGATGCTTTCGTGTGGTATTTTTCAATTTTTTTTCAATGCTCTTTTTTAATTTTAATCTTCTTTGATATTTTGAAACTGCCATAATCTTAATTATTTTTTAGATGCTGATTTACCTGCTTTTCTTCTTAGTATTTCACCCATAAACTTAATACCTTTACCTTTGTATGGTTCGGGCTTACGGAGTGAGCGAATTTTGGCAGCCACCATTCCTAAAAGCTCGTTATCCGCACTTTCCAAAATAATGGTAGGATTTTGACCTTTTTCGGCAGTAGTAGTAACTTTTACCTCTTTGGGTAGTTCAAATGCAATGTGATGAGAATAGCCGAGCGAAAGTTCAAGCAACTGGCCTTTTGCATTGGCACGATAACCAACACCTACCAACTCTTGTTGAGTCTTAAAACCTTCGGATACTCCTTTAACCATATTGGCCAAAAGAGCACGGGTTAAACCATGTAATGCTTTATGTCTTTTTTGATCGGTCGGTCGTTTTACGAATATCTTACCGTTATTAATCGAAACTGAAATATCCGGATGGATATTTCTTGATAAAGAACCCTTTGGGCCTTTAACTGTTGCAACGTTAGCACTATCAATGCTGAACTCCACACCTTTGGGTAACTCTATGGGTAACTTTCCAATTCTTGACATACTCTTAGAATTTAAAATTATGAAACATAACATAAAATTTCACCGCCGACATTGAGTTGACGAGCTTCCTTATCGGTAATGATGCCTTTTGGAGTTGATAAAATGGCGATGCCAAGTCCGTTCATAACACGAGGGATGTTATTTACTTTAGTATATTTCCTTAATCCCGGGCTAGAAATCCTCTTTAGGTTTTGAATAGCGGGCTCCATGGTTCTGGGATTGTATTTTAGCGCTATTTTCAACGTACTTTGCCCCTTTTCGTTTGTTTCATATTTATAATTCAGAATGTACCCTTTTTCATAAAGGATACGGGCAATTTCTTTTTTTATTTTTGAACCCGGTACTTCAACAACTCTGTGTTGGGAGCGTACAGCATTTCTGATACGCGTTAAAAAATCTCCTATACTGTCCATTTTTTTTTTATTATTTTTTTTATTATATTTTACTTCCCCGGTGGAAAGTAATTATATAATTTTTTAGGGCTGCAAATTTAGTAAATAAATTTTAATTTTAAAAATTATTTTTACCAACTTGCTTTAGTTACTCCAGGGATAACACCAAAGCGTGCTAGTTCACGAAAGGTAACCCGTGAAACTCCGAAAGTTCTCATATAACCACGCGGTCTACCGGTAAGTTTACAGCGGTTACGAGCTCGAATCGGACAAGAGTTTTTGGGAAGAAGTTGTAATTCATCCCATTTTCCCTCTTTTTTTAATTTTTCACGTTTTTCTGCGTATTTTTTAATTAATCTTGCCCTCTTAACTTCACGGGCCTTCATCGATTCTTTAGCCATGTTTTTATGATTTTCTTTTAAATGGTAAGCCAAATTCAGATAATAATTCGTATGCCTCTTTGTCAGTTTTTGCAGAAGTTACAAAGGTTATATCCATTCCGTTAATCCTGCTTATTTTATCTATATCGATTTCAGGAAAAATAATTTGTTCGGGAATACCAAGGGTATAATTACCCCTGCCGTCAAAACCTTTATCATTTACGCCTTTAAAATCCCTAATACGCGGAAGGGCAGCGGCTATAAGGCGTTCCAAAAACTCATACATTACATTTCCTCTGAGCGTTACCCTGACACCAATTGCAACACCTTTTCTCAACTTAAAATTTGAAATATCTTTGGTCGAATACGTAGGAACAGCTTTTTGACCGGTAATTAATGTTAATTCCTTAACGGCTTGTTCTATTAATTTTTTATCGGCAACCGCATCCCCTACACCTTGGTTAATACAAATTTTTTCAAGCTTTGGAACTTGCATTACGGACTTATATCCCAACTTTTTAATTAGTGCAGGAACAATTTCCTCTTTATATTTCTTTTTTAAAGTAGGTACGTATGTTTTTTCCATAATATTATTCTAAAACTTTATTAGATTTTTTTGAATATCTTACAATTTTCCCGTTTTCAATTCTTCTTCCAATCCTGGTTGTTTTGCCATCCTCAACCAACATTAGATTTGAAAGATGAATGGGGGCTTCCTTTTTTACAAGACCGCCTTTAGTATTTTTGGCGTTGGGTTTTTCACTTTTGGTAACTAAATTCACTCCTTCCACTATGGCACGATACTTTTTAGTATCTATCATCAGAATCTTACCTTCTTTACCTCTTTCCTCTCCGGTAATAACCCTGACTAAATCCCCCTTTTTTAATTTAATTTTAATTTTTCCCATATTCTTTAATTAATGATTATAATACTTCAGGAGCCAAGGAAATGATTTTCATAAATTGCTTATCGCGAAGTTCACGAGCGACAGGACCAAAAACACGGGTGCCTCTTAATTCATCCTGATTATTTAGCAATACTACGGCATTATCATCAAAACGAATATAAGAACCGTCTGATCTTCTAATTTCTTTTTTAGTCCTTACAATTACTGCTTTACTTACCGTTCCTTTTTTTATATTTCCATGTGGAATGGCATCCTTAACGGTAACTACTACCTTATCGCCTACGCCGGCATATCTTCTGCGCGTGCCACCTAATACTTTAATAACCAAAACTTCTCGGGCACCGCTATTATCAGCAACGTTCAGACGTGATTCACTTTGTATCATATTGTGGAATTATTTAGCTTTTTCTAAAATTTCTACCAATCTCCAGCATTTATTTTTTGATAAAGGACGAGTTTCCATAATTTTGACCAAGTCGCCAACACCACACTCGTTTTTTTCATCATGAGCCATGAACTTGCTGGTTTTATTAACAAATTTACCGTATTTTCTGTCTTTTACTTTACGCATTACAGAAACCACGATACTTTTGTTCATTTTATTGCTTGTAACAACTCCTATTTTAACTTTTCGGGTATTTCTTTCCATGATCTTATTTCTTTTTTCTGTTAGATAGTTCAGTTAACATTCTTGCAATATTTTTTCTTGATATTTTAATGGAAGCAGGATTGTCAATGGGAGAAATTTTATGGTTCATTTTTGTTTTCAGCAAATTTGCTTTTTCTGTCTGAATTTTCTCCATTAACTCCTGATCAGATAAACTTTTATAATCTTCTTTTTTCATACAGCTTAATTAAATTTCTGTTCCATAATCTCTTCTTACGACAAACTTAGTTGTCACGGGCAATTTTTGTGCAGCCAATCGCAGGCCCTCTTTTGCTACGTCTAAAGAAACTCCCTCTACCTCAAATAAAATCCTGCCGGGCTGAACTCGGGCAACCCAAAATTCCGGATTACCTTTACCCTTCCCCATACGTACTTCAGCGGGCTTTTTGGTAACCGGCCTGTCAGGAAAGATTCTAATCCACACCTGACCTTCTCTTTTCATATATCGGGTAATAGCAATACGCGCAGCTTCAATTTGACGAGCTGTTATTCGGGATGCTTGCAAAGATTTTATGCCAAATGAACCAAAGGCTAACTGATCACCTCTTTTGGTGATGCCCTTTACTTTCATTTTTTGCGATTTCCTGTATTTTGTTCTTTTCGGTTGTAGCATCGCTTATATAATTTTATTGTTTGTTATTTCTTCTTTTTCCGCCTCTTCCGGATTTTTCCTCTTTTTTATCTTTCATTCCCGCAAGCGGATTTAAATCGGGTTTTCCAAAAATTTCTCCTTTACAAATCCAAACTTTTACACCGATACGACCATAGGAAGTATGAGCTTCGGCTACGGCATAATCAATGTCGGCGCGAAGCGTATGCAATGGAATTCTCCCCTCTTTATACCCTTCGCTCCGGGCTATTTCTGCTCCGGCCAAACGACCGCTGACTTTAACCTTAATACCTTCGGCTCCCAAACGCATAGCGCTGGCAATTGCCATTTTAGTTGCTCGGCGATAGGAAATACGGCCTTCAATTTGACGAGCAATGCTATCAGCTACCCAACGGGCATCTAACTCGGGTCTTTTGATATCAAAAATATTAATTTGAACTTCTTTTTTGCAAAGTTTTTTGAGTTCTTCCTTTAATTTATCAACCTCTTTTCCCTCTTTACCAATAATAAATCCCGGACGAGGAGTTTTAATGGTAACCGTAATGAATTTCATGGTTCTTTCAATGATGACACTGGTTACCGTTCCTCGAGGAAAACGTGCGTTAAGGTAATTTCTGATTTTATAATCTTCAACTATTTTCTCAGAAAAGTCATTACCTCCATACCAGTTGGATTCCCATCCTTTGATGATACCAACTCTTAATTCTATTGGATTCGATTTTTGTCCCATGGATTTAAAATTACTTGGTGCCTAATATTAATGTTACATGATTGCTTCTTTTACGGATTCTGTATCCTCTTCCCTGCGGAGCGGTTCTTAAACGCTTTAACTGAAAACCGGAATCCACCTTCACTTCCTTTACGAACAGGGAATTTTCTTCCGCACGGGAGTTGGTTTTGGCTTCGTAATTAGCTATAGCCGATTTCAAAAGTTTTTCTAACTTCCTGGCAGCATCACGCGGGGTGAGTCGCAGAACATTCAATGCTTTTGATACTTCCAGCCCGCGAATTAAATCGGCAGCCTGATTCATTTTCAAAGGCGAAGAAGGGCAATTATTTAACTTTGCAAAGTATTGCGTTTTTTTGGCCTCTTTTCTTGCTTCAGCAACTAATCTCTTTCTTTTACCCATAAAATCAATTATTTTTTGTTATGTCCGGCATGACCCTTGAAGGTTCTTGTTGGGGAAAATTCTCCTAATTTATGACCTACCATATTTTCCGTTACATAAACCGGAATGAATTTGTTACCGTTATGAACAGCAAAAGTGTGGCCTACAAACTCAGGGGGAATCGTAGACCTGCGGGCCCATGTTTTAATCACGGTCTTTTTTCCGCTTTGATTCATTTTTTCAACTTTTCTCATCAACTTTATGTCGATGAAGGGTCCTTTTTTTAACGATCTTGCCATATTTTTTTCTTTTAGTTGTGAATTCCGAAAATCGGAACCATTAAACCATATTTTTATTTTTTCCTTCTTTCTAAGATATATTTTGAAGAAGCTTTTTTAGGGTTACGTGTTTTATATCCTTTTGCAGGAATGCCTTTGCGCGATCTCGGATGACCGCCCGAAGCACGTCCTTCACCACCACCCATGGGATGATCGACAGGGTTCATAGCTACACCGCGATTGCGGGGACGAATTCCCAACCACCTCTTTCTTCCTGCTTTTCCATGCACTTCAAGGTTATGATCCGGGTTGGATACAGCACCAATGGTGGCCTTACAGGTTACCAAAACCAAACGTTGTTCACCGGATGGAAGTTTGATAACAGCGTACTTGCCATCGCGGGATGTAAGCTGGGCGTAGGAACCGGCCGATCTTGCCAATGCAGCGCCTTTTCCGGGATGAAGTTCAATGTTGTGGATGATAGAACCAATCGGAATATCGGACAAATACATGGAGTTACCAATTTCCGGGTTGGCTTTTTTTCCGGACATAACTTTTTGGCCAACTTTTAAGCCTTGAGGAGCTATGATATACCTCTTTTCTCCGTCTTTGTAAACAACCAATGCAATTCGTGCAGAACGATTGGGATCGTATTCGATGGTCTTTACGGTTCCTTCAATATTTTCTTTATCTCTTTTAAAATCAATAATTCTGTATAGTTTTTTATGACCACCACCTATATAACGCATGGTCATTTTACCTTGGTTATTACGACCTCCTGATTTTTTATGAGGCACCAATAAAGATTTTTCAGGCGTATCGGTTGTTATGTCTGAAAAATCAGATATCTGCTTGAACCTCAAAGAGGGGGTTAGCGGTCTGAATTTTTTTAATCCCATAGTTTAATTTAATTAAATGTTAGCAAATACATCAATTTTAAAACCCTCCTTAAGGGTTACAATGGCTTTTTTCATCCGACCAACCCTGCCAAAGTTCAAACCGTTTTTAGTGTTTCTCATTTTTATTTTACCTACGTACTGTTGGGAATTTACCGAGTCAACTTTAACGTTGTAAAGTTTTTCAACGGCGTTTTTGATTTGATACTTATTTGCACGGCGATCGACTACGAAGCCATATTGGCCAAGTTTTTCGGCTTGACGCGTCATCTTTTCCGTAATAATTGGCCTGATTATCACTTCCATTTTATTTAATTATTTAAAAGTTTTTCAATTTTTTCAATGGCGCCTTCAGTAATAACAAGATTTTCGGCATTCAACAAATCATAGGTATTGATATCCTGAGCCGGTATCACATGCGCCTTAGGTAAATTTCTGGACGATAAATATATGTTCTTGTCATGATCCCCTAATATTAAAAGAGTCTTTTTGTCCTGTAATTGTATATTTTTAAGTAATTCTATAAAGTTTTTAGTTTTAGGAGCTTCAAATGCAAAGTTCTCTAAAATTGTTATTTTATTGTCTTTAGCTTTATAAGTAAGAGCCGATTTGCGGGCAAGTTGTTTTACTTTCTTATTTACTTTCATTGAATAATCTCTTGGACGAGGACCAAAAACGGTTCCACCTCCAATAAACAAAGGAGATTTCATGGATCCTGCTCGTGCCCCGCCGGTTCCTTTTTGGCGTTTCAGTTTTTTTGTGGTGCGGTCCACTTCAGCTCTTTCCTTTGTTTTATGAGTTCCCTGACGTCTGTTAGCTAAAATGGATTTAACATCCAAATAGATACAATGATCATTTGGTTCAATGTTAAAAATTGAATCAGGGAGGTTTACTGTTTTTGAGGTTTCTTTACCGTTTATATTTAATACTTTAAGACTAGCCATAAATACTCATTATTTTTCAATTATTACATAACTGCCTTTATGTCCGGGAACCGCTCCTTTAACCAGGATAACGTTTTTTTCAGGAATAATTTTTACAATTTCAAGGTTTTGAATTTTTTTCTTCTCCCCTCCCATCCTGCCTGCCATCCTCATGCCTTTGAGTACTCTGGAAGGATCTGAAGATGCACCCAATGAACCGGGGGCACGCTCTCTATCATGTTGACCGTGAGATTTATTCGCATGGCCAACCCCGCTGAATCCATGACGTTTAACAACGCCCTGAAAACCTTTTCCCTTAGATATGCCGCTTACATCAACATATTCACCTTCACTAAATATGTCCACCTTAATGATATCTCCGGTATTTTTAGGTTCATCAAATCTAAATTCCACTAATTTTCTTTTGGGCGTTGTATTAGTCTTTTTAAAATGGCCCAACATGGCTGAAGGAGTATTTTTTTCTTTCTTTTCATCGAAAGCAAGTTGAAGAGCCTCGTAACCGTCTTTCTCTTTGGTTTTCACCTGAGTTACAACACAAGGACCGGCTTCAATAACCGTACACCCGACATACTTGCCATTAGCATCAAATATGCTGGTCATTCCTATTTTTTTGCCTATTATTCCTGACATAATTCTTTTTTATTATCTTAATTTCACCGTTAAACCTTAATTTCTACTTCTACACCACTGGGTAATTCCATTTTCATTAACGCATCAACCGTTTTTGAGGATGAACTGTAAATATCAATTAAGCGTTTATAAGTACAAAATTGATATTGGTTTCTGGCTTTTTTGTTAACATGAGGAGATTTTAAAACCGTAAAAATCTTCTTCTCTGTGGGCAATGGAATTGGCCCGTTAACAATAGCACCTGTAGTTTTTACGGACTTAACTATTTTGTCCGCTGATTTATCAACCAAGTTATGGTCGAAGGATTTTAATTTGATGCGTATTCTCTGATTCATATAAAGAACGTTTAAACTTTTTCTGTTTTACCTTTTGCTTTTGCAATGACGTCGGCTGCAATATTTGCCGGAACTTCTGCAAAATGCGAGAATTCCATGGTTGAAGTAGCCCGACCGGAGGTTAAGGTTCTCAATTGGGTAACATAACCAAACATTTCGGCAAGGGGCACTTTAGCTTTAACCACTTGAGAATTCCCTTTGGAGTCCATTCCCTCAATTTGACCGCGCCTTCTGTTGAGGTCTCCCACCACATCCCCCATATTTTGCTCCGGTGTAATAACTTCCACTTTCATGATGGGTTCCATAAGAACAGGCTTACATTTATGAAGGGCCTCACGGAATGCATTTCTGGCACAAATTTCGAAGGAAAGCGAATCGGAGTCAACAGAGTGATAAGATCCATCAATCAATCTCACTTTTAAGCTCATCAATGGATAACCGGCCAAAACACCGTTTGCAAGCGAGGCTTTGAATCCTTTTTCAACAGCAGGTATGAATTCCTTTGGAATATTACCGCCGGTTATTTCATTAACAAACTGAAGTTCACCTTCAAATCCGGGGTCAACCGGTCCGAGCTCCACATATATATCAGCGAACTTACCGCGTCCACCGGTTTGCTTCTTATAAAGTTCTCGGTGTTCGGCATAGGCAGTAACGGCCTCTTTATAGTTAACTTGAGGAGCACCCTGATTAACTTCAACCTTAAATTCTCTTTTCAAACGGTCAACAATAATTTCCAAATGCAATTCTCCCATTCCTGAAATGATGGTTTGACCGGTCTCCTCATCAGTTTTTACCCTGAATGTAGGATCCTCTTCTGCCAATTTGGAAAGTGCAACTCCCAATTTGTCCAAATCAGCCTGAGTTTTTGGTTCAATGGCCAAGCCAATAACAGGCTCGGGAAATTTCATGGATTCCAGAACTATGGGTGCATTTTCAGCACATAATGTGTCGCCTGTTTTAATATCCTTAAACCCGACTGCAGCGCCAATATCTCCGGCTTCGATGACATCGATCGGATTTTGCTTATTCGCATGCATTTGGAAAAGACGGGAAATACGTTCCTTATTACCGGAACGCGTATTAAGGACATAAGAACCGGCCTCTAATCTTCCGGCATAACAACGGAAATAACATAATCTTCCCACAAAAGGATCGGTAGCAATTTTAAATGCTAAAGCAGTAAAAGGTTCATTCGGATCAGGCTTTCTGGAAATTTCTTCCCCAGTATTCGGATTGGTTCCTTTCACATTATCTTTATCAAGCGGAGATGGTAATAATTCGCAAACAAGATCAAGCATAGTTTGAACACCTTTATTTTTAAAGGCCGAACCACACAACATAGGAACAATTTTATTGGCAACACAGGCCTTTCTTAAGGCATCCAAAACTTCTCTTTCCGTGATAGAATCGGGATTATCAAAGAATTTCTCCATTAAAGAATCATCAAACTCAGCTACTGCCTCCAACATTTTTTCTCTCCAATGCAGGGCGTCTTCTTTCATATCATCGGGGATTGGAACCACTTCATAAGTCATACCTTTGTCGTGCTCATTCCAAATCATCCCCCTGAAATTGATAAGATCTACAACCCCTTTAAAATTATCTTCAGAACCTATAGGTAATTGAAGAGGAACGGCATTACCGCCTAATATTTCCTTAACTTGCTTAACAACGTTCAAAAAATCTGAACCCTGACGGTCCATTTTATTAACAAAACCGATTCTGGTAACATTATAACCGTCGGCAAGACGCCAGTTGGTTTCGGATTGAGGTTCAACTCCGTCAACCGCAGAGAACAAGAATACAAGTCCATCCAATACGCGAAGAGAACGGTTTACTTCAACCGTAAAGTCAACGTGGCCGGGTGTATCAATGATATTGATTTTATATTTATTTCCACGATAGTTCCAAAAGCAGGTAGTGGCGGCAGAGGTAATGGTAATACCGCGTTCCTG
>FQKF010015427.1_pt1 | contig 12660 bp, 8 predicted proteins | sample 1504521 | NCBI WGS metagenome assembly FQKF01 (sample SAMEA4475357, study PRJEB15587) | soil metagenome | biome: Soil; feature: Field | place: India | collected 2015-03-11 | depth 0 m
CGCCGATTTCCTGAATACTTTCGGCACTTCCCCAGTTGGCCATGCCGGCTTTCCACATTAAGGTGTTGCGTTGGATTTGGCCGGAAGCAATCATGCTTTTAATTTGGTCTAAGCTGAATGGGCCGCTTTGCTGGTTGTTGATGGCCACATAGTAAGTAACCAAAGGGGGAGGTCCACCGGCGTTGCCTTGGTTTTGATTGTTCATCATGCCCTGATTCATTTGGGTCATCATGTTGGACATCATGTTGCCCATGCCAAAACCAACCCCCATACCCACACCAGCTCCGCCTATTCCTTCATTTTTTGCGGCATCGTTTATGGCATTGGCCATGTTGAATTGAGCCAGTTTTTGCATGTCGATGGCGTGCAGACGGCTGTATCTGAATATTTCCTGCTTGATTTCTTCGGGCATGCTGACATTCTCAATCAGAAACTTGGTCACGGAAAGGCCATATTCGGCAAAATCGGCATTCAGTTTTTGTTGACCAAGAGCCGACATTTCTTCTATATTGGAAGCCAGCTTTTCCACGGGAAGTTGAGCTTCACCAAGGGCATCGGTAAATTTGGTAACAATCAGTGAGCGAAGTTGTCCGGCCACGTCTTCTGTCGTAATGTCGGGGTTGGTACCTGCTATTTCTTTAATGAATTTGCCCGGATCGGTAACCCGAAAGGAGAAAGTTCCGAATGCCCTGAGTTCTATGAAACCAAACCGGGGGTCATTTAAGGTGATGGGATTTTTGGTGCCCCATTTTTGATCAACAAATTGCTTGGTATTGACATAATAAATATCCACTTTAAACGGCGAATTAAAGCCGTATTTCCATCCCCTTAGGGTGGTGAGGATGGGCATATTTTGTGTGGAAAGCTGATAGCGGCCCGGCCCGAAAACATCCGCCAGTTTGCCTTCATCCAGAAATACAGCGGCCTGACTTTCGCGAACCGTGAGCTGTGCCCCGTTTTTGATTTCGTTTTGGTAACGCGGAAATTTCCATACGATGGTATCGGTGGTGTTATCAACCCACTCGATGATGTCGATAAATTCGTTTTTCAGTTTATTAAATAATCCCATAAAACAAAAGTAAAAAAAATATTTAACCTGAAAATTTTAAAATTTGCTTTAACAGTTAAGGATTGTAAACTATGAAAAGCAATGTTGTTCCGACCGCAAACAAAGTGTTTTTATCAATTTTTTCAAGATTGTCTTCGGAGGTGTGATGATGTTCAAAAAAAGATTGTTTGGATGTTTTATAATCGATGATATCCACGCAGGGGATGTTGGCCAAAGAATTGATGAAATAGTGGTCGTCGGTAAGTTCAGGTCCTTCTTCGTTAATAAAATATTTTTCAAAACCTTTGGCGTTTGCGGTTTTCCAAATTTTTTCCGTAATGTCGGGTGCGTAATACATGGAATAACCCTCTTTAGGAAAGGTGGCATGCTTATGTCCCACCATGTCAAGTAAAATTCCGAATCGGGCAGCATAGCCGGCTTTATGAGGATTTTTAGACCAATATTGAGAACCCAAACACCAGGTTTCCGGACGTCCGTTGTTCAATCCATAATCCTCCAAATCAAAAAAAATAATATCAATTCCGATGCCGGGATCTTTTTCTTTCAAAACCCTTGCTATTTCCAATAAAACTGCCACACCGCTGGCACCGTCATTAATCCCCGGACACGGAAGATTTTTTTTCTTTAAGTCAGGGTCTTTCTCACAAACGGGTCTGGAATCGTAATGCGAGCAAAGCAGAATGCGTTCTTTTCTTTCCCCATGAAAGGAGCCAATGATATTTTTTAGGATGAAATTTTTGCCGTCGTGCGTAGTTACGTTTCCGGTTTGGATTGTAGTTTCGGCGCCGAATTTTTTGAGGGTTTGTTCGGCCCATTCCACGAAGCGTTGATGCGCTTTGGTTCCGGGAACACGAGGTCCGTTTTTATCCATCCACTGCAGGAAGGCTAAAGCCGAGTCGGCATTGAAATTCGGAGGTATAATTTCCGGCTTGGTACTTACGATATTTTTATCCGTACTTTTTTCTTTTTGATTTGGCGTGTTTTTTTCTTCAGAGCATTTTATGAATAATAATGCTGAAAGAAAGAGGGTAAATGTTTTAAAATTGATTAAGCGAGCTTCCATGTGGTTCCTTCTTTTAGGTCTTTAATATGAATGCCGGCTTCAAGGAGTTTATCGCGAAGGCGGTCGCTCAGGGAGTAGTTTTTTTGTTGTTTGGCTTCCTTACGGAGTTCCAGTACTATCTCCACAACTTTATTTAACACTTCAAAGACCTTTGTATTTTCTTCGCTATTCGATTTGATGCCCGATACATGGAAGAGATAATCATCATAGATTTGTTTGGCCACGGAAAGGTCTTCGCCTGTAAGGGAAATTTTACCGTCGAAAGCCGAATTGATGATTTTGGAAAGTTCAAACAAATGCGAAAGCATAACGGCGGTGTTCAGGTCGTCGTTCATGGCATTTTCGCATTCTTTTTTAATTTGTATGATTTCTTCCTGTATCGAAGAGTTGGAATGTGGTGTTATGGACGCCAGGTTATTGTATGATTCAAGAAGACGTTGAAGGGCTTTTTCGGCTGCCTGAAGAGCCGTGTCGCTGATGTCCAGGGTGCTACGGTAATGCGACTGTAACATAAAAAAACGCACTACATTAGGGCTGTATCCTTTCGAGAGCAGGGGATGATTCCCTGAGAAAAGTTCCTGTGGGAGAATACTGTTTCCCAGGCTTTTGCTCATTTTCTGTCCGTTTACGGTGAGCATGTTGGTATGCATCCATACGCGTGCCGGCGACTTTCCGCAAAAGGCGATGTTTTGTGCAATTTCATTCGTGTGGTGGGTGGGCGCCAGGTCCATTCCGCCGCCGTGAATATCGAATTCTTCTCCGAGATATTTCGTGCTCATGGCGCTGCACTCAATGTGCCAGCCGGGAAAACCTTTACCCCAAGGGCTGTTCCATTGCATCAGATGTTCGGGCTTAGCCTTTATCCAAAGAGCAAAATCCAGGCGGCCGCGCTTTTCGTCCTGACCGTCAAGTTCGCGGGTGTTTTCATAAAGTTCCTCCAGTTTTCTGCCGGTCAGGGCCGTATAGTTGTATTCTCTGGCAAATTTTTCCACGTCAAAATAAACGGTTCCGTTAATCTCATAGGCATAACCGTTTTCCATGATTTTTTTGGCCATTTCCTGTTGTTCCAAAATATGGCCGGTGGCCGTTGGTTCAATATCGGGCGGCAGAACATTAAATAAGTCCATGATATGATGAAACCCTACGGTGTATTTTTGTACAATCTGCATGGGTTCCAATTGTTCTAATTTTGCTCTTTTAGAAATTTTGTCCTCACCTGTATCCGCATCACTCTCCAGGTGACCGGCATCGGTTATGTTACGAACATAACGAACGTTGTATCCTAAAAATTTTAAATACCTGTAAAGAATATCAAAAAAAATAAAGGTCCGGCAATTACCCAAATGAACATCATTATACACGGTTGGACCGCATACATACATGCCGACAAAAGGCGGATGAATGGGGGAAAATTTTTCTTTGGCTCTGGTTAAGGTATTGTATAAATGCAAACCCATGCTGCAAAAGTAAGGAAATATTTTTTAAATAAAGTTAATAAAAAAAATTATTTATTTTTTAAAAAATCGATGACGGCTTCCGCATAGCACAAAGCGGTTTGATAAATCCGAAAGGGAATTTTTTTGCCTTTATAATCCGTCAGATGAATGGATTTTTTAATTTCATCGGCCGAATCCATCAGAAAGGCCTCTCCGTAAAGAACCGGACAAGGCAAAGCATTGATTAAAGCCAGGTTGCGGGCGTATATTCCGGGGCTTCCCGTAAAAACGCAATCGGATACCAAATAGGGCGCATGGCCGGGTAGAGCCGGATTTATGTCCAGTTTTTCTTTAATCTTATTAATCCAGTTTTCAGATAACTTTAATGATTGTGTTAAAGTATTATCCAACAGTAAACAGACGAAATTTATAATTTGGGCTGTATCCGTCGGGGCAACGGAGTCAAAAGCGCCGGGAATAAAAGCCATGCTGTAGTTATTACTCACTGAACGATTCCAGGGCTTGTTGGTAACTTCCACATTGTAGTGAATACTCACGAATAAATCGGGATTGGTTTGAAGCAGGATTTTTTTGCGTTGCTTCAGGTCGGCATTTCTGAAAACTTCACGTGAATAATCGTGCGGGTTCCGAAATTTTGTTTTAGGGTAATTTTTGAATATATCCCTGTATTTTCTTTCCATTTTATCACGATTTCGGAAAAATTCTTCATAACATACTCCAAAAGCCGAACCGCCTTGCGGTGGCCGTGTAAATTTTATAAGATACCCTCTTTCTGCCAGCATATCGCCCACAATTTCAGCTGTAAGACCGGTGTAATAAGATTCATAAAATTTGAGAGTATCGGAATTGTTCAGAATCGGGTCATTCGGATATATGCAAAGAAATTTCTTTTCAAATACCGCTTCCCTGTAATTACAGGCCATATGGCCCGGATCAATCAGTATGATTTTGGGTTTGGAAAGGTCAGAAGTATTAAGTTTACCCGGTTGCTTAATTGAAATTGGTGAACCGAACAGATAGTTTTTCAGAAATTCAATTTTTTCTATACCGCTTAATGTAGAAATATTTTGGTGCAGTTTATACAGTTCATTCAGGGATATAATTTTTTTATTTCCGGGTAATGAAACGATTAAGGATTGTTCGGAGAAAGAAACCAAAGTGTTTGTTTTGTTCCGGCATAATAATGGAAAAATGCTATCCTTGATTTTTAGGTAATATACATAAGGTTGTGCTATTAAGAAATTTAAAAAGTAAAGTAAAAAAAGTTTTCTCAACGGTTCTCCGATGCTTTAAAAATGCCTAATTTTTCAAGTTGTTCCAAATAAACGCGTTTGCCTTTATAAATGGCCGTAACGAAAGCGTCTTTTTGTCCGGCATTGATAACCTTAATATTATGGTTCCATGCGGCACGAAGGGTATAAAAATTTCCGCCGATGGTAAATCGGGTAACCCCATCTTCCAAAATTAATTTTTCAACTTTTCCTAATCCTTTTAAATGTTTGTAAGTATAATTTTTAGGAATTCTATAAGCTGCAATCTGAACACGGAATACCAAACCGTCCACTTTTTGGTCGCCATATTTATCGGCAAAACTCATAATTTTCTTCTGAGTGGTATTAGGTTCATTTTTTAAAACCGGATCGTGAGATTTTTTTACTTTCGAAGAGTCCACTTTAGCGACAACGGGAGGCGGAGCAGGCTTGGTTTTTTCAAAATTCACGTTGATGACGGTGTCTTTGTAAACCGCAAGATTAAGCAAGGGAATATCAATAATTTTAGGTTGAAAGGTATCGTAATGTATAATCAGCTTATAGGCCTGATTATTCACCAAAGAGATTAAAAACTTTCCCTCCTTTTGATCCGATTGGAAATCGTTGTATTTTTTCTGATGGGGTTGAGTAACCAAAACTTTAATTTTTGCCGTAACGGGTTTATTTTCAAAGGTTACTTTCCCTTTTACGACCATGAAAGCTGGTTTATAGATATCAAATTTTGTTTTGATTTGATAAATATCCTTCAGCCCCACGCCTCCTTTTTTACCGCTGCTGTAATAGGCATTATCTCCTGCGGCATTTAAAACAAAGTAAATATCATCATCCGGAGAGTTGATGGGGTATCCTAAATTTACCACATTTTTAAAGGTGGAATCTTTGGTATCCATGGTAGCTTTGAATATATCATATCCGCCGGAACTGGTTCTGCCTTTACTGCTGAAAAACAAGGTAACACCATCGGGATGGATGAAAGGGGCATCATCATCCAAAGGAGTGTTGATGCTGTCCCCCAGATTAACAACATTCCCCCAGGTGGAATCGGGCATGAGGGTGGCTTTATAAATGTCTCGTCCGCCATATCCTCCGGCACGATCACTGGAAAAATAAAGTGTACGGCCGTCAGGTGAAAGCGAGCAATGGCCCTCCCAGGCATAGGTATTAACTCCGCCTTTCAATTTTTGAGGTTTGGTATATTGTAATCCCTTCAAAAAACATTCATACAAATCGCCGTGGTCGTCCCCCATGTCTCGATAAATAAACAGTCGATTTCCGTCATTACTTATGGAAACGGCAGCATCGTGTCCTATCATATTAATGGAGTCAAGCGGAAACGGAGCAGTAAATTCATCGTTCACTTTTATACTGGCATACACATCTTCCGTATATATTCCTTTGATGTCGGGCTGAAGATAGGCATTGAGTTTTCCGCCCTTACTTTTTTTGCCTTGATACGTAAAAACAATAAACGACTCATCAGCCGGAAGAACGGGGACGTATTCTTCATCCTCCGAATTAACCGGCTTTCCAATGTTGATGATTTGTGCATCGGTGGGTTTGGAATGATATTCCTTGGCATACAGGATATATTTTTTAAGGAGTTGGGCATCTTTTTTTTCTTCGGGAGTTGCTTTTTTGTTAACTAAAAATTTTTCAATCAATGAAAGTGCATCATCGAAGCGGTAATTCAGATGATATGCCCTGGCTAAATCATATTCAATCAATATGATTTTTTTGTTACGGTTGTACATCTCTTCCAGGAATTTCATGGCTTCCTCATGTTTGTCGCTTCTATATAAACAACATTTTCCATACATATATTTTATGAAATCCTCATTGGAGTGATTTTTGTAAATATTCTCAAATATAGGAAGAGCCATTTTAAAGTTTTTTTCTTCAACCATCAGCATTGCATTTTCAAACGAGTCGCGTTCGGATACTCTCCATTTTGAGGTATTGGTGTTTTTTTGGGCTTTCAAAAAGAAAATGGATAAAAGGATTATGATAGTTTTTTTCATAGCTCAAAAACGATATGCAATTATAAGATAAAGATTTTGACCGAAGGGTAATTTTGGAGCAATAAATCCTTGTAAGCTGTTTGAACCTAATTTGACGAAAAATTTGTTGGTCATATATGAAATACCCATTCCGCAATTTAAAAAGTAATAGCCGCCGGTGCCCGCATGTAAAAGGAAAATGAATTTTTTATGGCGGAATTCAAGTTCCTGAAAAACATAAGGTCTGAAATTCGCGTTAAAAATATGCCTGAATCCCTGATTCCAGGATAATGTTAAAGCCTGGTTAACGAATATTTTATTAATCAGAAACAAATTTCCGGGAATATTGATATTAAAATTTTCCTTACGAGCATTTGTTATTGCTCGAATAATACTGTCGGTATTTATCTGACTAATGGTGCTGTCTTTTAAATCCAAAATATTATCAACTGTGTAGCCTTTAAAGGTTATTAATGAATCGCTGCTGAACTGAATGCTGTTGTTTTTCCAATGAATAAATCCGATGTGGTTGGCATTTACAATCAGCACGCTTTTTTTACCGAAAACGCTCTTATAGGGTTTTTCAAAATAGAAATCGGCAGCTGCCCCCAATCCGTTAAAACTTAAAAGCTTTTTGTTGTTTGTATCGCTGAGAGCTAATTCAAAATCCGATCGAATTTGAATTTCCGTGCCGTCGGGTGTTTGATAAAATGTATTGTTCTTGCCCAGTTTTAAAAAAAAAAGTTGTTCTCCCTTAAGGAAACTCATTGAAAAACCAATCTGCGCGTTGTTTTCCACGTTTTTGAACAAGGCTCCCATTTTTAATTCCTGATAACGCAACGCATTAACACCGGAATTGGCCAAATTTAATGATCTACCAAGGTATCGCTTATTACCGTAGAATACAAGATTATAGAACTCACGGTTAAATCCGGCATTTAAAATTTCATAGTTTTGTACAGAAACATGAAAATCTACTTTAGTATTAAATTTAAAAAAAGTTCCAATTTTGTTGTTAAGTATGATGCCCAGGTTGTTGAAATTTTTTAATCGTAATGCCGACTCGTCTTTCATTTTTTCATCAATATACCCTCCCCAAACCATTCGATTCATCAATTCATTACTCAATGCATTGCTTCCCGCTTCAAATTCCGTTCCCGTATAAACAGACCTGCCTAAGTAGGAATAACCGTAGAAATCAGAATAAAACTGGCAAAAAATCCAATAAGGCAGCAGATAAATTATTTTTAAAACTTTATTGATTTTCAATATTCAAAAATCGTATTTTTTATTAAATTTGCCAAAAGTAAAGAGAACATTATTGATGTACATCCGCTATTTCATTCCTTCGCTTTTTGCTTCAATCGTTATGTACGTTCTATTTTATTTTTGGCATGGAAGCGTATTGAATGATTTTATTCGTTTGGATGTCAATTTGAATTTGTTTTTTGTTTTATCGGCCATAACTTACTTCATTTTTGGAATTTCGATAATGTTTTTTCACAGGATGGAATTTTTTATTTACAATTTTCCTGCATGGTTAAGAATTATATTGATAGGAACACTTGTGGGTATATCTGCTTATGCCATATCTGTTGTTTTGCCTGTTTCGGTTAATCGTACATTAATCCTGAAATATGTATTATTTGATTTGATATGGCAAATATTCGAGCAAATCATCGGCTCCTTGGCCTATTATTTTTCATATGTAGCCATAAGTTTATTTTACCATCCTGAATTAAGAGATTAGTTTTTACCTTTACGCAAAAAGTTGCTTTTTTTCCTCAGGAATGAATCATATTTTACCGCTCCAAAAAAATGATGTCATTATTATAGCTCCATCGGCCCGATTTGTTAAGGAGGATGACATGAATGCCGTACGAGAATTTTTGGAATCTTGCGGATTTAGAGTCATTTACGCACCGGGTTTATTTTCTGTTTTTCATCAATTTGCCGGACAAGATGAAGAAAGGGCAAATAATCTTCTATGGGCACTTAATCATGAAAATGCTAAAGCCATATTAATGGCTCGGGGAGGGTACGGAACGGTAAGGTTGTTGGATAAAATAGATCTTAATGGGTTTAAGAAGAATCCAAAATTAATCATTGGTTTCAGTGATATTACCGCTTTACATGCTTTATTGAACAATGCCGGATTTTGTTCTCTTCATGCGCCTTTGGCTTCTACTTTATTAAAAGATGAAGACTCAGCAGCACAATTTATTCGTTCATTGTTAAATCAAACGTTTGAGATACAATTTGACGGACATCCGATGAACAGGCCGGGATGCATAAAGGGAAAAATTGTCGGAGGGAATCTGTCGGTAATTTACTCATTGTCTTGCAGTAAAGAAGATTTGATTACCAAAGATAAAATTCTGTTTTTGGAAGATGTCGATGAGTATTTATATCATATTGATCGGATGATGCAATGGCTTGATCGAAGCGGAAAACTTAAAAATATCAGAGGTCTGCTGGTGGGTGGATTTTCCGATATGAAAGATCATGAAATTCCTTTTGGGTGGAATGCCCTGGAAATAATCCATGAAATCATAAAGAAATATGATTTTCCGGTTGCTTTCGGGGTTCCATCAGGCCATGAAAAAACCAACTTGCCTTTGTTTTTTGAAAGAGATTGTGAAATCGATATCAACGTAAATCAAACTATTATTAAATTTGAATAACCATGTACTTCACTACGTCTGACGGCAGAAGGATATTTTATGAATGGAAAGGATTGCCAACTTCAGACACAGTAATAATTTTCTTAAATGGATTAACGCAGTCCACTGAAAGCTGGTCATTGATGTTGCCATTTTTTGAAAACAGATTCAGAATATTACTCCTTGATTTTATTTTTCAGGGTAAAAGTGATAAGGACGGGCCCTATAAGAATTTCGACAGTCATGCGCGGGATGTATATGAACTATGCCAGAGAGAAAGCATAAAAAAACCTGTAGTGGTCGGTTTATCTTACGGAAGTTTGGTTGCGCAACATTTGGCCGTTAATTACCCCGATTTAATCTCCAAGCTTTTTTTACTCTCAACCTTTGGTAAAAAAACGCCTTATTTTGAGGCCATTGAATTATCCTGGTGGAAAAGTTTACAAGCCGGAGGGTATGACTTATTGTTGGATACCATGATGCCTTATATTTTAAGCGACAGTTATTTTAGTAATCCATTGATACCCATCGATCAATTAAAAAATATCAGAAAAGAAATAAACCAAAACCGCGAGGCTTTATTAAAACTCATGCAGGCAACCAAAGAGCGGCACGATTATTTGAATGAGCTGAAAAAAATAACAACTCCAACGGTCATCATACACGGTGAAAAGGACTTGTTAATGCCCGTGGCCATGGCCAATGAAGTTCATTTATGCATTAAAGATTCAGTATTCATTATCATACCCAATACAGGTCATACACTAAACTTAGAAAATTTTCAGTTGGTTAGCCAAAGGATTTTGGAATATACAACTTAACAAATGAGTAAACGGCTATTTTGAGTTAGTTTAAAATAATCTTAATTAATCTTTATTTGTTTAATTTTATAACATGGTAAAAAGATTACTTCCATTATTAGTTATCATAAATTTATTTGGTCAGGCCCCTACGGTAGTAACTTTTAATTTCACAGGAGGGCCTCAAAACTGGACGGTGCCGCCTTGTGTAAATGTTATCACTGTGACTGCTGCAGGTGCTCAGGGAGGTGGTCCAAACGGGGGGAACGGTGCAATTGTAACCGGAACCTTTGCCGTTACTCCCGGACAAATTTTACAGATTAATGTAGGTGGTCAAGGGAATTGTCCGGCCGGCGGTTGGAATGGTGGTGGTAATGGTGGTGCCCAAGCAAACTTTACGGGGCAGCTTTTAGCATGCGGTGGTGGTGGAGCTTCTGATGTACGTGTGGCTCCTTATGCACTTGGTAATCGCATTATTGTGGGTGCCGGAGGTGGCGGCAGAGGTGGAGGAGATTCCTTTACTGCTACCTGGATAAATGGTGGTTTAGGGGGGTGTCCTATTGGCCAGAATGGTACAAACTCATTCGGACAAGGCGGTGGCGGAGGAACCGGTACTTCCGGCGGTGCAGGCGGTGCTCCTTGGGCCGGAATCAGTCAGGCCGGTTCGCCCGGTGCTTTGGGAGTTGGAGGAAAAGGCGGTGATGATTTAGTAAGTATTTACGCTGCCGGTGGAGGCGGGGGTGGAGGACTTTATGGCGGCGGTGGAGGCGGTGCCGACGGATGTTGTATAGGTGCTAATGGCGGCGGAGCCGGTGGCGGAGGGTCCAGTTTGTTGCCCCCCGGAGGAACCTGCACGCAAACAAAAACCGGTCACGGACAGGTTACCATTCAGTATTTTGCCGTAAATCCTGTCGTTAATATCACCCCTGCAACAACCAATATTTGTACCGGCCAGACGGCTGTATTAACGGCCAATGTTTCTCAACCCGGAGGAACGTTCTTATGGAATCCGGGCGGAATGAACACCCAGGTGGTGAATGTGTCTCCGGCCGTTAATACCGTTTATACCGTAACGTATAATATCAGCGGATGTACAGCCACGGCTCAAGCCATTGTCAACGTTCAACCCGGCATCCTTCCCAATCCGGGTTCAAATGCTCCGATATGTGCCGGAAATAACTTGAATTTGACTTCAGCAGGTGGAGGTTCTTCATATCAATGGACCGGGCCAAACGGTTTTACATCCAATCAGCAAAATCCAACTATTAACAATGCCCAACCTGTGAATAGCGGCGTTTATAATGTTACCGTTACTGCACCCAACGGATGTACGGCCTCGGCCAACGTAAATGTGGTTGTGAATGCCACGCCAAATCCTATCCCTAGTTCCAACAGTCCGATATGTGCCGGCAATGCATTAAATCTTAATGTAACGGCCGCTCAATCTTATACCTGGACCGGGCCAAACGGATTTTCATCCAACCTTCAAAATCCGGTTATTAATAATGCCCAACCCGTGAACAGCGGTAATTACACCGTTGTTGCGGCTGCTCCGGGAGGTTGTACCAAAAGTGCGGTTTTAGCCGTAGTGGTTAATACCAATCCAATTGTTACACCCGTTAATAACGGGCCATTGTGTTCGGGAGTTCCCCTAAATGTAAATGTGAATTCTTCTACAACTTATACATCCTATCAATGGTCGGGTCCGAACGGTTTCAGTTCAACTACGGCCAGCAATACCATCAGCAATCCCAATCAAAATAACACGGGAAATTATACCATCACGATAACTAATGCTCAAGGATGCGCTTCCACTCAGGTAATGGCCGTAACGGTATATTCTTTACCCGTTCCCATAGCCGTCGGAGCTACAGCATGCGTGGGACAAAATACGCAGCTGAGTGCATCCGGTGGAGTAGGATATCAATGGACCGGGCCAAATGGTTATTCAAGTACACAGCAAAATCCTACTTTTACTAATGTTCAAACTAATCTGAGTGGAATTTATACGGTTGTAGTTTCTTCTGCAAACAATTGTACGGCATCCGCAACAGCAAATTTGAATATAGTAAATTTACCCGTACCCACGGCAAGTACTTCCGCTGTTTGCCAAAATCAAATATTAAATCTGAGTGCAGGAGGCGGAACATCCTATCAATGGACCGGGCCAAACGGATTTACTTCCAATCAGCAGAACCCTTCAATTACCAACGCACAGCCCAATATGAGCGGAACCTATACGGTAATTGTTACGGCTGCTTCGTCTTGTTCTGCTCAAACCACGGTCAATGCAACCGTGAATCCCTTGCCGACGGTTAATCCTTCCAATAATGGCCCCGT
>FQKF010040539.1_pt1 | contig 12651 bp, 13 predicted proteins | sample 1504521 | NCBI WGS metagenome assembly FQKF01 (sample SAMEA4475357, study PRJEB15587) | soil metagenome | biome: Soil; feature: Field | place: India | collected 2015-03-11 | depth 0 m
AACTATATATCTTTAATTTCCACCATGGTTTTTGTTTCGGGGCTGGTCTTCGAATTACCGGTGGTGGTGTATTTTTTAAACCGGCTGGGTATTTTGGGGAAGACATTCTTGAAAAAATACCGCAGACATGCCGCCGTAATTATTTTGATATTTGCAGCTGTTATAACGCCCAGTCCCGACGTGCTTTCTCAGATGCTGGTAGCCGTACCTATGTATGGGTTATATGAAATCAGTATATTTATTTGCCGTAAAGAAAACCAACCAACATGATTGAAAAACTTAAAAGCTTATATCGAAAAATCAAACATTTTTTAAAACTTTATCCCATTTATAAAGTAGTAAAAGAAATAAGTAAACGCGAACCCGGCAAAAAATACCGCATGCTGGAATGCTTTTCCAACACGGGCGAACATCAAATGCCCGCCTACATCAAACTCGCCGAATCCATTGAAGCATGGGAAATTCTTCCCGTGCACGAAAAAGCCCTGCGTAAAAACTTACCTCACGATGCCATAATCCGCATCACCAACTCCATCGAGGAAGCCGATAAATGCCAAAAGAAATTCAACTGGATAGTGATGGATGCCCACATGGAACGCTTTGGCCCCAACAAAGAATATTGTGAACACTTCGACATCCTTCCAAAAATATTTCGCTTGTGTATGGATGAAGCCGTTTTAATTTTCAACGTCATTCCCGAATGTCCCACCCGATGGAATAAAAAGTACCCCGAAATATTTGGTCCCGAACATTTGGAAAGAAGAAATAAATTCTATAATGTTCCCGATTCCCGAAATCTTTCGTATGATTTCTTCCAAACGTTCTATAAAAAACTGGCCTCAGAACACAGCTTCCAAACCCAATGGATGTTTTTTCATCAACGGCATTTGCTGCATTATGCCGTCATGAAAATTAAAAAAGCGGATGCCTGACTAAAATATCCGTTATTACTCCCAGACCAAAAATCACGGAAGCCCAGCCGTTTAAGGTTCCGAAAGCCAGATTGATTCGGCTGAAATCGTTTGGCTTCACCAAACGATGCTGGTAATACATGAAAGCGGAAAATATAAAAGCTCCCGCATAAAATGGAATTCCCCAATTTTGCATAAAGGATATTACGATGATTAAAAGAAATGCCAACATGTGAAGTCCGTTCGATACTTGCAATGCTTTTTTAACTCCCAACCATGAGGGAATGGATAAAAGGCCCTGGGAACGGTCGAAATCAGCATCCGGCAATGCATAAATAATATCAAATCCGCTCACCCAAAATAAAACCAATAATCCGAACAAAACCGGCAACAAAGCAAATTCCTCGCGAACCGCCAAATATGCCCCCACCGGCGCCAGTGAAAGCCCAAGGCCGAGTATCAAATGACACAAAGGGGTAAAACGCTTGGTATAACTGTAACCTAAAATAACCAGCAAGGCCACCGGACTTAACACAAAACACAAAAAATTTATTTGAAAAGAAAAAAGAATAAAAAACAAAGAACTTAATACAGTGAGCCAAAGTGCAGATGATGGAGAAATAATTCCCCTGGGTATTTCGCGGTTTTTTGTTCGCTCGTTTAATGCATCGAAACGATAATCCGCATAACGATTAAAAGCCATAGCTGCCGTACGGGCTGAAACCATACACAACACAACCCAAATTAATTTGGAGACGGAAAATGTCCCGCCTTGGGCAATGCCTAAAAAAAATCCGATAAACGCAAAAGGAAGGGCAAAAACAGTGTGTGAAAATCGGATCAGTGAAAGCCAGTGCCTCAGGCGAACAAATAAAACCATTAAAGGTGAAGGGAATTTTTCTTTTCCAGCAATTTTTCTTCGCTTTCCACAAAATCTTCGTCCTTCACACAGCAATCCACGGGGCATACGGCAGCACACTGGGGCTCATCATGAAAACCCACGCACTCCGTACATTTATCCGTTACGATATAATAAACATCCATACTTTTCGGGGGCTGCGGGGCGTCGGCATCGGCTTCTATTCCGGTACTTAAACCCTTATATAAACCCTTAACTCCGGTGCCGTCGGAAAACCTCCATTCCGCTCCTCCTTCATAAATGGCATTGTTCGGGCATTCCGGTTCACAAGCACCGCAGTTAATACATTCATCCGTAATTTTAATAGCCATAAATAAGATAATTTTGCGAAATTGCGAGCAAATTTACAAATTACACACCAATAACATGTTATTGAGCAGTTTTGTTCAATTAGGCGATCAAATTAAAAACAATCTTCTTCAACCGTCCGAAGCATTTAAAGCCCAAATTTTTAGAGCGAGACAAGAAAACGGGTGGTTTGAGGAACCTTTCGTTCTGAAAGCTCTGGAGCATTGGGCAAACCTGCTGCATGAAGATAATTTAAAAAAAATTTTTCCTGCCTCTCCTGCCGAAAAACCACTGAGGGTTTTGGTTATCGGGGCCGGCAATATTCCCCTGGCGGCCTTTCACGATGTGCTTTGTGTTTTGGCTTCCGGTCACCATTTGATACTGAAGCTTTCCTCCGATGACCGGATTTTAACAGCCATGCTCCTTCAGTGGCTGATGGAATTGGAACCCGAATGGAGGAACAGGATTTCGCTTTTGGATGCTCCACTTAAAAATCAAAAGCCCGATGCCGTCATTGCTTCGGGCTCGGATGCATCGGAAAAAATTTTCAGGGAATATTTTAAAAACATTCCGCATATCTTACGAAAGAGCCGAACCGGCCTTGCTGTTTTAGACGGAAAGGAAACCGACGATGAATTAAAAAAACTGGCCGACGATGTTTTCTTGTATTTTGGCCTTGGGTGCAGAAATGTTACCGCTCTGCTTGTTCCAGAAAATTTTGATTTAAATCGCCTTTCGAGTATTTGGGAAAAACCCTATGCGAAAATACTGATGCAGAACAAGAAATATTCCAATAACTATGATTATTATAAGGCCATGTTTGTTTTATCGAAAACCGATTTTTCCGATCATGGATTTTTTTTGGCAAAAAATCAAACCCATTCGCCCTTTTCACCTCCTTCGGTTATTAATGTCATACGGTATAATAAGATAACCGATGCAAAGGCAAAAATAGATGAATGGGCACCTCGCTTGCAATGTGTAGTGGGGGGTCATCAAAAAACCCCTTTCGGATTTGCACAATTTCCTGTTATTAACGACTATGCCGACGGAATTAACACAATGGAATTTTTAGTAAATTTAAAATGATATTTAACTTGTCGTGAGGAAGGCTTTAATCTTCATATACTTGATTTATAGCTTTTGCTTATTCCCTCAATTACCTTCAGGAACCCTGTTCTCAACGTCATCCACCGTATGTTCGGGTAAAGTCATACATTATACCTTAAATGTAAGCCCCAACACAAATTCCATCGCCTGGAAATTGCCCTATGGTTCTTCGGTTTTATCCAATACGTCCAACACTTTGGTTTCGGTTAGTTACACACACGCAGGCGTTAAAACGCTTAGTGTGGTTTTATCCAATAGCTCCGGTTCAGTTCTACTAACTTCAACACACACGGTCATAAACTCGGCACGCGCTTCTTTTCTGGCAAAACCCGAACACTCGGCTGTTCCGTCCATTATTAACCTGACTAACTATTCTACATCATTTACCCTCAGCACATGGGTTTTAGACAATGATTTTTCATCGCCCATCTCCGGAACTCAATCTGCCGTTAGTTTTTCAACGCCCGGAACCCATAGTATAACTTTGATATCCTATGGCCAGTCAGGGTGTAATGACACAAACACGTATATCATCCGTCTTTTCGATAAGTCGTCTATTAAACTCCCTAACATTTTCACACCTAATAACGATGGAGTAAATGATGTTTTTCGCCCTATCATGGAGGGTATAAAATCCGTTCATGTGGTCATATACAACCGATGGGGCGTACTGATGAAAGAATGGAATCAGGTGAACGGATACTGGGACGGGTACACTTCATCCGATATGCCATGTCCTGAAGGCACCTACTTTGTGGTATGTGAAGCTGAAGGGGTGGATGGCGTAAAATATTCACTGAAAGGCAGTTTACAACTGGCGCGATAACTTTGCTTGAAATTCGGAATATTCGCTACTTGTGGAAAGAAGAATTACCCGTAAGGGGAATTAAAAACGTATCCTTCAAGCTTAATCGCGGAGAAATTTTGGGCATTTTGGGAAAAAGCGGTTCCGGCAAGTCCACGCTGGCACTGTGTATATGCGGCCTTCTCGATCTTCAAAAAGGAGAAGTGCTTTTTAATGAATTACGCGTTCAAGGTCCCTCGGAACAACTCATACCGGGACATCCGGATATTGCTCTGCTCCGTCAGGATATCCAAATTCTTGAAAATCACACCGTGCTGGAAAACCTGCGTGATGTTTTAACCGGCTTTGATGAAAAATACAAAATTTCCAGAACGCATAAATTGCTTAAAATTGCCGGCTTAATCGGCTTTGAACATCAAAAAGCTAAAGTTTTGTCTCAAGGCCAGAAGCAGCGTCTTAGCTTAGCCCGTACGCTTATTCAAACTCCGCAAGTATTAGTACTGGACGAGCCTTTTAATCATTTAGATTTTGAATGGAAATTTCGCCTGACGGAATGGATTTTGGAAGAACAAAAAAAACACGGCTTTTCCATAATTTGGATTACGCACGATTATTCGGAAGTCCTGAAATATTGCCAAAGGGTTGTTTGTTTGCACAACGGAATAAAAGCAGCCGAAGGTATTCCCATAAAAATTTTTTTCAATCCAAAATCTAAACTTATTGCTTCTTTGTTTGGGCCGTATCATCAACTCATGCTAAAAAACAAAAAGGTCTTTTTACGGCCCAGGCAGGTTCAATTTTCCGAGAAAAAAACTTTCGGCTCCGTAACGGCAGAATTATTAAAAGAGTATTTTAATGGTTATTGCTTTGAATATATATTCAAAACCAAAGATGGCGATTTAATAATATCCTACTCCGATATAAAAATATCCTCCCCCAAAAAGAGATATCTTACTTTTAAAATCAATCCTTAAAGAGGGTTTATAACAGTTTTATAAAATAAAAAACCCGCCTAAGTCAGGGCGGGTTTGTCGGAAATTTTCAGCGGTTTGATTATTTTGCCAAAGCGTTGAACTCGGAATTTGAACGAAGCTTCAGGAATTCGCAATCATCTTTTGCGTATGAAGCCCATTTTGAGTCTTTTTCGATGGCGGCTTTTAAGTTCGATATGGCGTCGGACGTATTTCCGGTTTTTGCAGCGGCTATGGCTTTCAAATATAGAGCATGCGCCATGTCTTTTTCATTGCTGGCATCAATGGTTTCTTTCACGGCTCCGGAGTTTCCGCTCAGGTGCTGAGCCAAAGCCTTATTATGTCCTTTAAAATCGCCGAAATTCGAAACGGCATCGGCATATTTTCCGTCACGAATATTGATGATTCCCATGTTGTAACGAGTTTCGGGAGTGCTTCCGGCTTTTTTATAATAGTCCATGGCAGCCACGCGATTACCTTTTCTGGCCTCGATGATTCCTAAATTATTCAGCACGGCAGGTTCATTCGGAGCAATGGAAGCTGCTTTTTTAATGGCGTTTTCTGCCTCAGACATGTTATTCTGAAGGATATAAACCGCTCCAAGGTTATTGTTTGCTCTCCAGTCATTACCAAAACGCGCAGCAGCATTTTTATATGCAATTAATTTTTCATTAGGATCGCTTAACAAATTAGCGCCGTACAAAAGTTCTTCCAATGATAAAGAGTCGGGGGTTGATTTTATTAATGAAGTAATTTGATCGTCTGTCCTTGATATTTTATCAACAAGCAGAACGATTTCAGAACGACGCAATTTAGGAAGAATATTATCGGCCAATTCTTTATAGGTGGCGGATAAATTTTTTATTTCACGCCTGCGTTGGTTAGCATCACTATACATGCTTAACACACGAAGGATAAGATCCTTGTCCTTTAAGGTAGATTTTTCCATCATTTCCTTAAACCCTTCCCAGTCCTCGCGTGTAAGAACCACTTTGTACTGATCTTTCGTTTTTCCGAAATTTACATTTTGATTTTTGTTCTTTTTAAATTCATTCATGACGGCTTCAGAAGCGGTTCTGGCGCGGTCTTTAGCCAGATTCTCATTTCGTTCGGTTTCTCCGTCGGGCGAAGCAAAAGCCGATACTTCGATTCCCTTAAAATTATACCACCGACTTTCTAAATTTGTATTAACAAAATTTATAAAAGCCTTCATTTCATCGGTTTTCATTTCCGAAGGGCGAACAACCGATTGGTTGATTACATAATAAATGTGCGTGGTTTGATTAGCCGGATAGGACTTTTGAAAATTATCTTTACCGTAAAGCGGTTTTTCATCGTTGCGGACCAACAAAGCGGAAGCTAGGGTTCCGTCGGCCAACTCAACAGGATCAAAATTTTTGGTTTTTTTCTTTACTTGTCCTACGGCTCGCAATTCCAATTTAGCATTACGCATGGAAGGTTCGAAAGCAAATTTTTCCGAAGTATAGCTGAACGACCCTCCATTTGAATAGCTGATTTTCTGACCTTGTCCGGCTGCTTTTTCTCCGACAAGCGTTATGCTTTTCAAAGCTTTTTCTCCTCCGCTGTATTTCAATACAGGAGTGATGGTCATGGTAACTTTTTTCGCAAATAATTTCGGATTGAACTTGCCGTTGGCACTGAATTGAACACTGTCGCAGACCATTTCCAGCGGATTCGGACTAATGGAATATTGAATGTCTTTTTGCTTTTTCAGCATTTTACCCAAACCGTCACAACCGGTAAGCAGGACTAGCGTTGCGGCGGGTAAAAATAAAACAGATAATTCTTTTCTCATTTGGATAAAAATTTCCGACAAAGGTATAATTTTTTTAACAAATACAAATTTATTTTACATTTTAAAATAAAAAAGCGAGGGATTAATTCCCCCGCTCATACAAAAATCATATTATTAAATTAACGTATTAGTTCAAAGCGTTAATGTGCTTACTAACTTTGGACTTAAGGTTAGCCGCTTTGTTTGAATGTATTATGTTCCGCTTTGCTAATTTATCCAGCATGGCAAAAACCAAGGGTTGCAGTTCCAATGCACTTTTTTTGTCTTTGGCCGCACGAATTCTTTTTAGGAAAGTACGAGTCGTTTTCGCATAATACCGATTATGTTCTCTTTGGGCTCTGTTTTTACGAATGTCTTTGATAACAGATTTTATGTTTGCCATTACAATAAAATTTTAGGACGGCAAATGTATAATTTTTTTTCAATATGAAAAAATTTAAAGCAGGAAATTTCATTATTTCGCATAGGAAATGAGGATTTTATATTGTTTCTTGGTAGTGTTTATGTTAAACAGCGTTTTTTTTGGTCAATATTACATTCCTCAGATTTCCAATAAGAACCTCATACCCAACAGCAGCTTTGAAAATTATAGAAAAAAAGGGGGCAACATTCGATTGGCGACCCCCTGGCAAGGCATAGCTACAGTAGATTTCTACCAGGAACCCGTAAAAGGAGATACCACCCGTGAAAAGGGGGCCCATTCCGGTGATTGTTATGCCGGGCTGCGCTATCAAAAGCGTTATAAGGAATTCTTGCAGGTTAAATTGGTTGAACCTTTAAAGCGGGGCTGTAAATATGAAGTTAAGGTATATTTCCGATTGGCTCACTGGAGTAACGTGACCCTTAAATCCTTAGGTGTATTGTTCACCAAAGGGGGATATGCCGGGCAAGGCTCCGTATCAAAATCCAACATGATTGATACCGCTTTAAAGAAAGGCGGGTTTAAAAACGCCTACCGTTGGTTTTTATTGCGCGGCATATACAAAGCCGACGGAGGAGAAAAATATATTACCATAGGGAATTTTCATCCCGTAATTAAAAAAGACATGGACAATATCCGCCTCATTCGCTTCGGATTCCGCGAGGCTTATTATTATGTGGATGATATTTCGGTGGTAATGGTTGAGGATGCAGAAGAGAAGCCGGAAATTGTGATTGTGGGGCCTTCCATAAGGGAAAAGTTTGAAAAAGACAGCGTCATGCAAGTTAACGAAGAGGTGAAAGTCGGTAAGAAAATCGCACTGAAAAACATCTTTTTCGCCGAAGGAAAATCCTATCTGCTGCCGGAATCGTATGTGGAACTAAACAAACTTTCCTATTACCTTATAAAGAACCCTGATTTGGTCATTCAAATAAACGGGCATTCCGACAACAGCGGCCTTTGGTTCAAAAATCAGAAATTAAGCGAACAGCGTGCCCGTGCAGTTTTTGAATATTTAATTCAACGGGGCGTACAGAACAAAATGTCGTTTAAGGGATTCGGAGCAAGCCAACCCATAGCCGACAATTCCACCGACGAAGGAAAAGCCAAGAACCGAAGAGTGGAAATAGAAATCATAAAAATCGGAAATTAGTGGAACATAAAGTTATTACTATCATCGGTGCGCGGCCGCAAATCATTAAAGCCGCAGCTTTGAGCCGGGTTTTTCGGGAAAACTTTACCGGAAAAATAAGAGAAATGCTTGTTCATACCGGTCAGCATTACGACGACAACATGAGCGATGTTTTTTTCCGGCAGATGAATATACCCGCTCCCGACTATCAGCTGGGCGTGGGCAGTGCCTCCCATGCCGTTCAGACGGCACGCATGATGGAAAAAATGGAAGATGTGTTTCTGAAAGAAAAACCCAAAGCCGTTATCGTTTACGGCGACACGAATTCCACCCTGGCCGGTGCCGTGGCCGCTTCTAAAATTCAAATCCCTTTGATTCACATTGAGGCCGGTCTTCGTTCTTTCAACAAAGCCATGCCGGAAGAAATAAACCGCATCGTGGCCGACCACCTCAGCACTTTACTCTTTACTCCTACCCATACGGGACTGAAAAATTTAATTAAAGAAGGATTTAATGAAAATGCCGTTCCGCCTTTCCATGCGGATAACCCAAAAGTGTATTTGTGCGGAGATATCATGCTGGACAATACATTGTTTTATGCCAAGCATGCAGAAAAAAATTCAAATATTCTTCAAGAACTCGGCATCACAGACAAACCTTATATTCTCTGCACCATTCACCGCGACTCCAACACCGATAACCCAACCCGGCTTACATCCATATTAAACGCCCTGACTACCCTTTCCGAAAATGAAAACATTTTTGTTGTTGTGCCATTGCATCCGCGAACACGTAAAGTTTTGAATGAATTGGGTCAGAGCCCTGTTGTAAGAAAGTTCACCGAACATCCGCTGATAAAAATCATTCCCCCGGCAGGGTTTATGGAAATGTGTCTGCTGGAAAAACATGGTTCCCTGGTTATAACCGACAGCGGAGGGGTTCAAAAAGAGGCCTATTTTTTTCATAAGCCCTGTGTAGTATTGCGCAACGAAACCGAATGGGTGGAACCGGTGGAAGCAGGATGCACGACTTTGGCCGATGCCGATGAAACCCGCATCCTGAAACTTGCCGTTCAATTTTTACATAATCCACCGCAACATTTTCCCCCGTTTTTTGGTGACGGAAAGGCGGCGGAATTCATTGCCAACAAAATTTTTGAGTTTTTAAAATAAATTTCGGAACATTCAATAAAACCTTTGTTTCATCACTATATTTATACCTTTGACGCACTTTATGATTTAACTTATAAAATTCGTTCAGGAAGTTTTTACCGACAGAAATATTTCCGCCATCATGCACCGAACGCTCCCGCCTCCGTATTTTTCAATGGAGGGAACAGGCACAATAACTAAACGGTGAAAGTTCTTTCCTAAAATGTCTTTTTGGCGGGGGTCAAAACCCTCATATGCAGTCTCGGAAACAATTAGAACCTTTTCTCTTTTTTCATTAAACAAGGAAAGGACGTTTCCGCAAAACGAAAGCATTTGTCGCCAATTGATTTCCATTATTTTGTATCCGCATTCAGCAATTTGATTAATGAGTTCCTCCTTTTCTTTCTTATCAAAAACGGATTCCGTACATAAAATGGCCAAATCATGACAAAAATTCAAAACCACGTTCGTGTGGTAAACCGGCAGATGATTGGGCCCCATAGCATGAAAAAATATCGTTTCGTAACCAATCATATCGGATAAATATCGGGCAACATCGGCATTTGAACGCGAAGAAACCGATACAAACATTTTTTTATTTGGATGGGAAAAACAGATACTGCCGGTGCCTTCGAGTAATTTATTTTCCTTTTCAAAAAATCGTAAATCTAAAATTTTCCTGACATCATATTGGTCTATCAAAAAATCAAGGACATCCTGCCTGAATTCCAATCTTCGGTTGGCTGCCAACATGGGGTAAACCGCCACAGTTCCGTCGGGATGCATGGAAATCCAGTTGTTGGGGAAAACCGCATCGGGTTTTTCCGGGAGGGGTAAGTCATCAAAAACTTTGACATCAATTGCAGCACGTCTTAAACATTCAACCATGCAGTCAAATTCATTGCGCGCCTTTTCCGAAATATCGGAACCGATGACTTCCTCCTCGCGTTGAAAAACGTTGCTTTCTGCGGTCTGAGGATTAAAGCCGAAAGCTGCCGGACGTATCATTAAAACGGAAGACGCCGCTGTCATTTTTGTTAAATTTACGTATAAAATTTGTAGTTGAAATTCAACGGGTTAAAATATATTTTGTGCTTTTGGAGCATTTTATTTACAAAACTTCAAATGGTTTGTCAGGAGGATCTTCCCTCTTCCGACACACTCGTTGAGCCCCACATCAAACTATACCGTGAAGCCCTGCCTCATATCGATTCAGGGCGCTACGATAAAGCCCAGGAATTACTGAAAAAATCCATTAAACAAAAAAAAGATTACCCGGAGCCCTACATCAAAACTGCCTTCATTCACTACAAAAAAAAAGACCCGAAAGAAGCATTGAAATGGCTTGAAAAAGCAGAAAAAATTTCCTATAAAAACTATGAGTTGTATAAATTAAAAGGCATTATTCATTTAGAAAACAAAAAATACCCCGACAGCAAAAAATACCTTGACTCCGCATTGGCCATTTCCAACGAAGAAAAAATAGATGATGCGGAATTGTATTACCATAGGGCGAAACTCATGTTTATAGGCAAAGCCTACAAAGATGCTCTGAAAACCCTTGACGTGGCTCTGGAGTGGAAGCCCGATTACATGGATGCCGCCAAATTAAAAGCTGAAGTTTATTTTACCATGAAGGAGTGGAAATACTGTATCCGAACCCTCGACAGCATCATTCCCAAAATGAAGGAAGAAGAAAAAGATTATGAAATGTATAGGATGAGGGCCAAATGTAAGTTTGAACTGCAGGATTTCAAGGGTTCATTAAAGGATTGGAATGTGCTGGTGGATGCTTTACCCAAAGATGAAGAAGCGTGGATAATGCGCGGAGCGACAAAAATTCAGTTAAACGATTTTTCATCGGCCATAGCCGACTTGGACGAAGCTATTAGAATAAATCCTAAAAATCCGGTAAGTTATTGTTATAGAGGGTTGGCCAAGGGTAGCAATAAAATGATAGCCGAAGGCCTGAAAGACCTGGATTATTCCATTAAGTTAAAATTTGATTATGCCGCGGCCTACGTGAATCGCGCAGCCCTACGCATGGCGGCAAAAGATAAAGAAGGTGCCTGTGAAGACCTCAAAAAGGCCGAAACATTGGGTAGTGAAAACGCCATGAAATTGTATGATAAATACTGCAAACGAAATTAATTCGCTTCCTGCTTCTTATCTCTCCACATTATGGAAACCATAACCACAATGAAGCCCGTAACAATCACAATAGGCGCCAGGGTGATTCTGCGAAAACTGAAAATTTCCTCACTGAAAACATTCGGGTCTTTCGACTCACCCCCCATCATCAGTAAGTATCCTACACAAATTAAAAAAACACCTATGATGAGCAATTGATAGTTTCTTTTAGTAAACATGACAACAAATTTAAGGATTTAGGCATTATGCGCAGGCAATCAAAAAATCCAATTCGCATATTTTAAGTAATATTGTATTACAATTTATGGCAAAAGTTGCATTAATAACAGGCATTACCGGGCAAGACGGAGCGTATTTGGCCGAATTTCTCCTCAAGAAAGGATATGTTGTTCATGGCATCAAACGTCGTTCTTCTTTATTCAATACCGATCGTATAGATCACTTGTATCAGGATCCGCACACTCCTAACAATAAATTTCATCTTCATTACGGAGATCTTACGGACAGCACCAACCTTATACGCGTTATTCAGGAAGTTCAGCCCGATGAAATTTACAACTTGGCTGCACAGTCACACGTGAAAGTTTCTTTCGAAACCCCCGAATATACCGCCAATGCTGATGCTTTAGGTACATTACGCATTTTGGAAGCCGTCCGCATTTTAAATCTTAAAGATAAAACCAGGTTCTATCAGGCCTCTACTTCCGAACTCTACGGCCTGGTTCAGGAAATTCCCCAAAAAGAAACCACGCCTTTCTATCCGCGTTCACCCTATGGAGTGGCCAAGCTCTATGCTTTTTGGATAACAAAAAATTACCGTGAATCCTACGGCATGTTTGCATGTAACGGCATATTGTTTAATCATGAAAGTCCTGTTCGCGGCGAAACCTTTGTAACCCGGAAAATAACCCGCGCGGCAGCCAAAATACACTTAGGATTGCAGGACAAACTATATTTGGGAAATTTGGACTCAGAA
>FQKF010001548.1_pt1 | contig 12633 bp, 11 predicted proteins | sample 1504521 | NCBI WGS metagenome assembly FQKF01 (sample SAMEA4475357, study PRJEB15587) | soil metagenome | biome: Soil; feature: Field | place: India | collected 2015-03-11 | depth 0 m
AACCGTCCGATATAATTAACACGTCTTTAAAAAAAATTCTTCCCGATATTCATGCGGGACTTTTACCGGAACATTTCCCTTTGCAGAAAACCCGTAAAGAATTTAGGGGCGACATAACCCTTACGTTATTTCAGGCAGCCAAAATAGCACGGATTCCGTTGCCCGAATTAGGAAAAAAATTAGGTGAAAAATTGATTGGAGATTTCAGCGAATTTTTTTCTTCATTTGAAGTGATTCAAGGTTTTTTGAATGTGTCCTATTCCGACAAGCTTCGAATGGAACATCTGACTGCCGTACTCCAAAATGAAAATTATGGATTCATAAAAGCCGGTCATGAAATTCCCCCCGTATTATTGGAATATTGCAGCCCGAATACGAATAAGCCCCTGCATTTGGGGCATTTAAGGAATATTTTTCTCGGCTATTCCGTTGCGGAAATTCTGAAAGCCCGTGGTCATCGGGTTATTACCATGAATCTGGTGAATGATCGAGGCATTCACATCTGCAAAAGCATGTTGATGTGGATAAAAGACGGCAGATCTAAAAATCCGGATAATACGGGTATTAAAGGAGATTTTCTGGTAGGTGATTACTATGTTCAATTTGATAAGGCCTATAAAGAACAAATCCAATCATTAATTCAAACCGGAAAATCCAAGGAAGAAGCCGAGAAAGAAGCACCCATCATGCAAGAAGCGCATGAACTTTTGCGTAAATGGGAAGAAAATGATGCTCAAACCCGATCCGATTGGAAGCGCATGAACGAGTGGGTATTGGAGGGATTTAAGCAAACGCTCCAACGTCTGAACATTGCTTTTGATCGTTGGGATTTTGAAAGCAATACCTATCTGGAAGGAAAAAAAGCGATAGATGAAGGTTTAAGAAAAAATATTTTCTATAAAGCATCCGACGGCAGCATTCGGATTGATTTACGTAATGAAAACCTGGATGAAAAAGTTTTGTTGCGTTCCGACGGGACGAGTGTTTACATCACGCAGGATATCGGAACGGCCTTGCTGCGCAGCCGCGATTACGGGAACATCCATAGCATGATTTACACGGTGGGAAATGAGCAGGACTATCATTTTAAAGTTTTGTTTACCGTTTTGAAAAAATTAGGTTATGAATGGGCTAGTCGATGCAGGCATTTGAGCTATGGAATGGTGGAATTGCCCACAGGAAAGATGAAGAGTAGGGAAGGAACCGTGGTGGATGCCGACGATTTATTGGAAGAAATGCATCAAACGGCAGAAAAAATAACTTCAGAACTCGGAAAAACGGAAGGGTTGAGTGATGAAGAAAAAAAAGAACTTTATGAAATGATCGGTCAGGGAGCATTACGTTATTTCATTCTTAAAGTTGATCCGCACAAAAAAATAATTTTTAATCCTCAGGAAAGCATTGATTTTAACGGCCATACCGGACCTTTCATTCAATATACCCATGCAAGAATTCGTTCCGTTATCCGAAAATCGGGACTTACGGAATTCAGTTTAAGTTCACTGAACGGTTACGAAATCAATGAAGCAGAAAAGCATCTCATCAACAGAATTTATTCCTTTCCGGAAGTATTGGAAGAATGTGTGCGTCAATTAAATCCTGCCCCATTGGCCAATCATTTATTTGAATTAAGCAAGGAATTCAATCGCTTCTATCACGATTTCAGTATTTTGAATGAAAATAAACCGGACGTAAGAAATTTCAGAATCTGTCTGACGCATGCGTGCGGAAAGCAGATTCAAACAGGAATGAAACTGTTAGGCATCAAAGTTCCCGAAAGGATGTAGGAAATGATATTCAAAGATTTTTTTTCCGGAGTGGCTTTTTGTTTTTCTTCCATGGGCTATTTGAGCCGGTACCGGCTAACATGGTTTTTTGTTGTTCCCTTCATTATTTGGCTCTTATTAATGCTTTTCATGTTGTGGTCGGGAGTGGAATTGGCTGTTTGGATTTACGAAAGCATTAAAAATTTAGCGTTAGATTATGAATGGGGTATAAAAGTTTTTTCATCGGGAGGTTTTCTGATTAAGTTACTTATAAAAATCATCGTTTGGTATGTTTTTTGGATGTATTCCCGCTATTTGGCTCTTGCCATTATGGGCCCTTTTCTATCCTGGCTTTCGGAAAAGGTTGAAGAAAAATATCTTTCCGAAAATAATCTTACGTCTGAAAGAGTTAAAATTACTTTAATCCGTTCAATAACCAGAGGATTAATCGTATCATTGAAATATGCATTTCTCGAAACATTATTATTATTGTTTTTAAGCTTAATCAGCATGATAATGCCTTTCTTGGGTTTAATAACTTTTGTTTTGATGTTATGGGTTAGTTGGTATTTTTCCGGAGCATCGGTTATGGATTTTGTTTTGGAGAGACACATAACAGATGTAAAACAAACGGAGTATTTCATAAAAAAAAACCGAAATTTAATTTTGGGCGTGGGGATGTTCTATTGGGCCTGTTTTTCCGTACCGTTTATTTCACTCTTTACAGGATTGATATTCGGTACGGTCATGTCAGTTACCGGAGCTACGGTGGCCTTTCATAAGTTGAAAGAAAACTGATTTTATTAACTTTGCGGCAAATAACCCTTGCATTGAAAATTATAACACATAAGGACGATACCATTGTTGCTCCTGCCACTCCGCCCGGTCAGAGCGCTTTAGCGGTTATTCGCATGTCGGGCTCCCGGAGTTTTGAAATAATAAAAAAAATATTTAGATTAAGAAACAAAAAACAACCCGATTTTGAAAATAAAAAATTTCCGACTGTTTTAATTGGAGAAATTTTTAGCGGTGACAAATTTTTGGATGAAGTGGTTATTAATTTATATCGTGCACCGAAATCCTATACCGGAGAAGACCTAACTGAAATTTCCTGTCATGGTTCTCCGTACATTGTGCAACAGTTGTTGAAATTGATTATTGAAAACGGAGCACGAATGGCCGAAAGCGGTGAATTTACTTTCAGGGCCTTTATGAACGGAAAAATGGATTTAACCAAAGCGGAGTCGGTGGCTGAGTTAATTCATTCCGAATCGGGTCATGCACATGAGGCGGCTGTTCATCAATACAGAGGAGATTATAAACTCATAATCCAATCCTTCAGAGAGAAATTGGTTCAGTTTTTGGCATTGTTAGAATTAGAACTTGATTTTTCCGAGGAAGACGTTGAGTTTGCCCGTAGGGATGAATTTATTCAAATGTTGGGCGAATTGGAAAAAAAAATGCAGTTTTTGTATGAGAGTTTTTTGTGGGGCAACGCTTTAAAAAAAGGTATTCCTGTTGTGATTTTGGGTAAACCCAATGCGGGAAAATCCACGTTGATGAATGCCTTGACCCGCGAGGAAAAATCTATCGTATCGGATATACCGGGCACCACGCGCGATTTGGTGGAAGATGTGGTTTATCTACAGGGAATTCCCTTTCGGTTTACCGATACGGCAGGGCTTCGACAAAGCGGTGACGTAATTGAACAAACCGGTGTTCGAAAAGCACTGGAAGTGTTGAATAAAGCATTGATATTGATATATCTTTTTGATGTAAATGAAATGGGGGCAGGTGATTTGTCTCAGGAAATAAAATACATCAAGGAAGAACTGAATTTTAAAGGTAAAGTGTTTTGGGTTGGAAATAAAGCTGATTTAATGGAAATGAAGGAATTGGAGAAAGAATTTCAGGGTAAGGAGGTGATTTTTATTTCAGCAAAAACCGGAAAAGGGGTGGATGAGCTTCAAAATCTGCTGGTCAGCGAAGTTCAAAGAGGAATGTTGCCCTATAAGGACCAGATGGTAACAAACGCAAGGCATGCCGCTTCTTTAGGCAGATGTCTTCAGATGATTTCCGTGATAAAATCAGGCATCGAAAAAGGCATTAGTACTGAATTTATTTCGTCCGATATCAGGCAAATAATACGGGAATTGGATTTAATTACGGGAACCATTGTAGATGAAGATATACTCGATTATATTTTTTCAAATTTTTGCATAGGTAAGTAAAACTCTAAACATTTTAAAAACCATAACAGAAGAAATTAGGATTTTTTATTAAAAGATACACTAAAAACAACCCATTGTTGCATATTAGAATTGTAATTTTACGTTAAGGAAATTTTTCATGTCCAGGAGTGCCGTATTGGTTATTTCGGTTTTATTTGGTATTTCATTAATTGCTTTCATGATCATTCAGGTTGTTTGGATCAAGGATGAATATAAATCCCGTGATGAATTTTTTCAGCACCGGGTAAATATTGCCCTTAATAACACAGCTAAAAAACTTAACCTGGAAGACTCGGTACATATATTTAAAAAAACGTTCATCAAACGTCAGGGATTTTTATTAGAGTCATCTATTCAGGACGGTAAGCAGGGAAATATTTTTCGCATTTTTGAGCAGGTTCAAATAGACAGTAACGGAAAGAAGCAAAGTCGTTTTTCATCGAAATATACAAGGCAAGACAGCATGCAGAATAATCCTTTTTTTTCCGAATTCGTTCGTTCAAGCCCGGGAACTAAAGCCGGAATTAATTTGAATAATGATTTCGGCATTAAGCCATTAGCGGCTAATGATTTTTTTGATGAAGAATATTCATTTAATTACTATAAAAATTATAATCCGAAAATCGATACGACTCGTTTAGATTCCATTTTAAAATCCGAGCTAAAGTCGATGGGTATAATTACACCTTATGAATTTGCCGTCAAGCCCCTTATTCGAAAAAATAACGAAATACAGGACCCGATTAGCGATTATGAATTTAAAGTTAATCTTACGCCTAATATTCAGTTGCTTCAACCCAATTTCCTTTTTCTGAGATTCCCGAAAAAAAACAAATATGTTTTAAAAACCATGATTCCTTTGTTCATACTTAGTGGGATCATGTTTATTATTTTCATCGGGTCTTTCGTATATGTAATGAGCCAGAACCTGAGACAAAAGAAATTATCGGAAATCAAAAACGATTTCATCAGTAACATGACACACGAATTCAAAACCCCTATCAGCACCATACGTTTGGCGACGGATATGCTTTTGGATGAAAAGTTTGTGAAAAGTCAGGAACAACAAAAACGTTATTTGCAAACCATAAAAAACGAAAATAAGCGGCTCGGCATATTGGTGGAAACCATTCTTCAAACTGCCATTATTGATAAAGGCGAATTTAAATTAAAAAAATCCCCCATTCATCTTCATGAGATCATCAACCATGCCATTCAAAATACCCAAATTTTGGCCGGTTCACGCGGAGGAAAAATTGAATTTATTCCTAACACCCCCAATGACTTGACCATCAATGCCGATAAAACTCATTTTACCAACATTATTGTTAACCTAATTGACAATGCTTTAAAATATACTACCCGTGTGCCTGAAATTTTTGTTTATACGAAAATTGAAAATAATTTTTTGTTTATTTCTATAAAGGACAACGGCATTGGCATCAGCAAGGAAGATCAGAAAAGAATTTTTGAAAAATTTTATCGTGTGCCCACCGGTAATGTGCATAATGTTAAAGGTTTTGGGTTGGGTTTATCTTACGTAAAATCTATAATAGAAATGCATGGAGGAAGCATTGAAGTCCGGAGTAAAGAAGGTGAGGGTAGCACTTTCACCATAGTCATGCCTTTGGATTCGGCATGATATTTGCTAATTTGATAAAAAAATCATAATTTTATCAAAAAACTGTTTTTATGGCAGATACAAAAATCAACATTCTTTTAGCCGAAGACGATAATTCACTTGGTCCGTTATTGAAAGAATATCTGGAAGCCAAAGGATACCAGGTTGCCCTTGCAGAGGACGGTGAAAAAGCATCCCAAATTTTTTTTAAGCATAATTTCGACTTAGTTATTTTGGATGTAATGATGCCTCATAAAGACGGTTTTACCCTTGCCAAAGAAATTCGAAATGCCAATGCCCACATCCCTATCATCTTTCTGACCGCTAAATCCATGAAAGAAGATACTTTAGAAGGTTTTAAGGCCGGAGCCGATGACTACATTACCAAGCCTTTCGATATGGACGAGCTTCTGGCCAGGGTGCAGGCCATTTTAAGAAGATCCAATAAATCGCTGGTGCAGGATGAGAATGTGAAGATTTTTAAAATCGGCAAGTTTACGTTGGACTCTGAAAAACAAATTTTGTCCATAGATGACAAGCAAATACGTTTAACTTCAAAGGAAAATCAACTCCTTCGAATGCTTTGCATACATAAAAATCAAATCCTGGACCGAACTTATGCTTTGCGTTCCATTTGGAACGACGATAATTATTTCAATGGTCGGAGCATGGATGTATATGTGGCCAAAATCAGAAAGTATTTAAAAGATGATCCTAACGTGGAAATCATCAATATTCACGGAAAAGGATTTAAGCTGCACGTCGTTGAATAATTACGAATGGCTTTTTATTCTTTTAAAGGGGCAGTGCCCATAATTCATCGCGAATCTTATGTCCACCCGCTAGCTTCGGTGATAGGCGATGTAATCATCGGTAAAAATGTTTACGTAGGCCCTTTTGCATCACTCCGCGGCGACTTCGGAAGAATTGTCATTCACGACGGCTGTAATATTCAGGACTCCTGTACCATTCATATGTTCCCGGGTGTAACCGTGGTGCTTGAAGAAATGGCCCACATTGGGCATGGTGCCATAGTTCACGGAGCCAGAATCGGGAAAAACGTATTGGTGGGAATGCATGCCGTAATTATGGATGATGCGGATGTTGGTGAAAATTCCGTCATAGGTGCTCTATCTTTTGTTCCTTCCGGAATGAAAATTCCGCCAAAATCCCTGGTAGTGGGAAATCCGGCCAAAATTATAAAAGAAGTTAAGGATGAAATGATATCCTGGAAAACGGAAGGCACCAAACTTTATCAGCAGCTTGCCAATGATTGTAAAAACGAATTATCGGAATGCACGCCACAGTATGTTGAAAATCCTTTGTCGTATTTGGCCGATTCGGGTTTTAATACAGACAATTACAAAACCTGGAATAAGGTTAAAAAGAAATAAATTTTTTATAAAATCTTTTCAAGTAAAAGTTTAACATCCCTATGTGATTTTAAAACATAGTCTGCCAGATTGAGGAATTTTTCTGTTTCATCCGGCGACTCGGGAATGCCGATTACTCTCATTCCCGCTCTTTTTGCCGATAAAATTCCAAAGAATGAATCCTCGATGGCCAAACAAGCATCAGGTGATACATTTAAATTTTCGGCACAATGCAGATAAACATCCGGATCGGGCTTCGGACGAATGGTTTCGTTAGGATGAACGGCTGCATCAATGGACTCATACAAGTTTAATTTTTCCAATACCGTGTGCATGAGTTCGGCGTCCGAGGAGGTGGCGAGTCCGGTTTTTAATTTCATTTTGTTTCGTATAAAATCCAGGAGTTCCATCAGGTCATCAATAGGTTTGCCGTATAGCTTAATTCTTTGAATAAGATCAATGTGGATATGATGCTTAATGCTTTCAATTTTATCATCCCACCGGAGTTTTTTTTCCGAATTCCATTTTTTTATTACTTCTTCTATTTTCATTCCCTTGGTGGCTTTACATTGTTCTTCATTTACGGATAAACCAAATTCGGAAAAAACTTTAATCATTGATTGTCTCCAAAGCGGTTCGCTGTCAATCAGAACGCCGTCCATATCAAAAATTACGGCAGATATCATTGTTAATTATTTTGTTTAATAGTTGCAAATATAACCCGATTTACGGGTAATAGCCCGCTTAAATTTGCTGAATGAATTGGGAATCGTTTTTTTACATAAGTAATGAAGCCGTTCCTTTTTTATTGCTTTTTCTTTTTCTTTTTATTCTGGTATGGATAGCCTATTCGTTTAATTTTCTTCCGTTAACATTATTCAAAAAAAATCGGTTAGATGAATCGCAAATTTCTCCTCCGGTGAGCGTGATCATTTGTGCAAAAAATGAAGAAGATCATTTGTTGGAATATCTTCCGAAAATTCTTTCTCAAAAATATCCCGATTTTGAAGTAGTGGTGGTGAATGACGGGAGTGAAGACCAAACAGAGTTGGTCTTAAATGAATATGCAAAAGTGTTCCATAATTTAAGGGTAATTCATTTTAACCAGGATCAATATTACAAGCATGGAAAAAAAATGGCCATATTTGTCGGAATTAAATCGGCTAAAAACGAGCATTTGATATTCACGGATGCGGATTGTTATCCCGAATCCGATCAGTGGCTCATGGAAATGGCAAAATCATTTACGGAAAAGAAAAAAATGATCATTGGCTATTCCGGGTATGATAAAGAAAAAGGATTTTTAAACAAACTCATTCGCTTTGATTGTTTTTGGCACGGGGTAATGTATTTATCGGCTGCCATACGTGGGAAGTCCTACATGTCGACGGGAAGAAATTTCGGATATACCAAAAGTTTATTTTTTAAAAACAAGGGGTTTTCCACGCATTATCATTTAGCTTCGGGTGATGATGATTTGTTTGTAAATCAGGCATCCGACCATGAAAACACCAATGTTTGTATTCATCCCGACTCCATCATTCTTACGCCGGCACGAAAATCGTTCAAGGCATGGAAATGGCAAAAAGCCAGGCATCTGTCCACTTCCTATCATTATAAATTAAATAATAAATTCCGATTGATTTCTTTTTATGCAACCTTGTATCTCTTCTATGGGTATTCCGTTTTTTTTATTTTCAGATATGCTGAATTGTGGTGGATTTTATTGTTGATTTGGTTGATTAAAAGTACAATTTTATGGGCTTATTTATCGAAACCGTCTAAAAAATTAAAAGAAAATGGCATTTTCTTACATGCCGTTTACATGGAATTCATTATCTTAGTGTTATATCCTTATTTTCATTATTTACAGAAAAAATATAAGCCCGAACAATGGACGAATTAGAAGAATACGGACATTTAACCACTAAAGGCTATTATGATTATCGCCTTATCCGTAGGGCTTTAGATCAAAAAGATGAATCGGCTTATGCGGAACTGCTGAACCGCTATAGGGAAAGTGTGTATTATATGATTTTTAAAATGTCGGGGAATAAGGATGATGCGGATGATTTAGTCATGGAGGCGTTTACCAGGGCGTTTAATAAATTACATCAATATGAGCCCAAATATGCATTCAGTACATGGTTGTTCAGAATAGCCACGAATGTTACCATAGATTTTCTGAGAAAAAAAAAGAATGAAAATACCATATATTTATCTAATAAGCCCGAAGGAAGCGATGTTGAATTGGAAGGAATGATTAAATCCAATTCACCCGATCCGGAAGACATGTCCATTAAAAAGCAGAAAATTCAAATTATACGGCAAGTAGTTGATAAACTCAAACCGAAATACAAAGAACTGATTATTTTATTTTATTACGAAGAAATGAGTCATGAAGAAATTTCAAAAAAATTAAATTTACCTATCGGAACCATTAAAGCCCAATTGTTCAGGGCCCGAGAACTTATGTTACAACTTCTAAAAAATCTGGATGTGCAGTGAATGTATTCCTCTCATCGGAAATTATAAAAAACTATTTTCCCGAAATTCCGAAACAGACATTTGATAAAATGTCGAAATTATTTGAACTCTATAATTATTGGAATCAACGAATAAATGTGATTTCCAGAAAAGACATTCAAAATTTCTATCTTCATCACGTACTCCATTCACTAAGCATTGCTAAGTTTTTTAAATTCGAAAAAGGCCAAAAAATTTTGGATGTGGGAACCGGCGGCGGATTTCCGGGCATACCCTTAGCGATTTTCTTTCCTGAAGCTGAATTTCTGTTGGCAGATTCCATTAAAAAGAAAATAATTGTTGTAAACGAGGTTGTAAAGAATCTACAACTAAACAACGTTCACACGCTTTGCGAAAGAGCTGAAAATATCAAAGGAATGAAATTTGATTATATCACAACCAGAGCCGTAGCTCCGGCTGTGGAGATTGTGAACTGGACTAAAAAAATAATTCAAATGAATCCGGATCGTGAAAATTCAGGTTATTTATTCTTAAAAGGAGGCATGAATGTGGAAGATGAATTCAAGGGTTTAAAAGGTCATGTGAAAATTTTCTCTCTGGAGGAAATTTTCCGCGAGCCCTATTTCAAAGAAAAAAAATTAATTCATCTGACTTTTTGATTTCTCTATAACATCCCGAAATTCCATTCTTGAATTTAAATGCGGAAAATCGGAAATTAGGGAACTAATTTCGTCATTCATTTTTTGGTAAAAAACCGTTACTTCATTTTTCATGGCGGGTTCTTTAACCCTGTGTTCCAGCATGGAATATATTTTTGTAACTCTTTTTTTAAATTCCAAAGACTCGGTAGTCATTAATGAGGTTGAGAATTTATCCCAAACATAATCTACCGCCATGGCATTCGGATGCATCAGGTCTTCCTTATAAAATCGGTAATCTTTTAAATCTTCCGATACCAGTTCATAGGAAGGAAAATAATAAAAACCATGCTCAGAAGAAAGTTTATTAGCCGCATAGATAAGGATGGATTTTGAAAGGACATTCTCGATTATGCCATGTCTTAAATACCTGACGGGAGAAACAGTAATGAATATTTTTATTTTTGGATTTAGTATTTTAATTTTTTCTTTAACATCTACATAAAGTTTAATGATTTCCGAAGGGTCGGAGATTTTTTTATCGAATTCAACCTGAGGTATTTTATGGCAATTTGCCACGGTTATTTTTTTCTTTTTATGATAAAAATAAAAGGCCGTTCCGAAGGTGAAAAACAAATAATCCGATTCTTCAATGGCTTTTCGTAGGTTTTGTTGTTGTTCTTTTAATTTGGAGGTCAAATTTTCTTTTGTATTGGCATAGAACGAAGAATGGTGAAATAGTGAAAAAAAAAGTTCATCTTTTTTAATAATAAAATCTTCCATTGGAAAAGTTTGGTTTATGGTATGAAGAATTAATTTCCCGTGAACATAGGGATGGAATTGTATTCCCAAAGGATTAATAAGAGCATCCCAACCGCTTTTAAAAAGTTTTTGCCCGATTTCTTCAGAAAAACACGAACCGGATAAGATTATTTTGTCTGTGGGTTTTATTTTTAGTTCTTCGGTAAATGTTGGAAAAATTTCGGAACGAAATTTCATGTTGCTTGATTTTAAGTAAGGAATTGATTTTTGTTTTTTTCATAGAAGTCCATAATAAAAGTTATGGACGCATCTTTATCATTCGGAATATGGCCGTCGATGATGGCGTTGGTTAGTGCGTCTTTAATTATTCCAACAATTTTACCGGGTTTTAAATTCAACATATTCATTATTTCATCGCCCCTCACCGGAGGTTGCCAGTTCCTGATTTTGTCCTTTTCTTCAATGATTTTCATTTTCTCCCTGACGATTTTCAAATTATTCAGATATTTTTCAAGTTTACGGGGATTTTTGGTAGTGATGTCGGCTTCGCACAGTGTCATTAAATCATCAAGGTCTTCTCCGGCTTCAAACATTACCCTGCGAACGGCGCTGTCGGTTACTTCTTCTTTTACGAGCGCTATGGGTCTTAAGTGCAACCGAACTAATTTTTGAACGTATTTCATTTTTTCATTCAGCGGTAATTTCAAACGCTGAAATATTTTTGGAACCATGCGTGCACCTAATTCTTCATGTCCGTGAAAAGTGAATCCTCTGTTCACTTCAAATCGCTTGGTTTGAGGTTTGGCAATGTCGTGCAACAAGGCAGCCCAGCGTAACCAAAGATTACCTTTATCCAAGTTTGCCACATTATCCAGCACTTCCAATGTATGATAGAAATTATCCTTGTGTGAAAAACCGTCAATTGTCTCGGTTCCTTTTAATAAGCACAATTCCGGAAAAATTTTTTCGAGGATTCCGGTTTTGTCCAACAATATAAATCCGACGGATGGTTTATTATGGAGGATAATTTTATTTAATTCTTCATGGATACGTTCCATACTCACAATTTCCAATCGATGCAAAACCTGAGGTATGGCGTTAGTAATATCCGGATGAAGTTCATAATTGAACCTTGAAGCAAAGCGAACGGATCTGATTATCCGAAGAGGGTCGTCGGAAAAAGTGATCATTGGGTCTTGCGGTGTACGAATAATTTTATTTTTAATATCATCAAGGCCGTGAAAGGGGTCCAGAAATACATTTTTAAATTCTCCGTTAAGTCCTACAGCCATGGCATTAATGGTGAAATCGCGTCGTAATTGGTCGTCATGAAGCGTGCCGTCTTCCACCACCGGTTTACGTGAATTTTTTCTGTAACTTTCTTTTCTTGCTCCAACGAATTCAATAATTAAATCATGAAATGCAATATGAGCAGTCCCGAAATTTTTAAATGTAGTCAATACAGCATCAGGCCCAAGTGCATCCTTTACTTTTTCGGCAAGAGCAATTCCTTTCCCGAGAAAAACGATGTCAATATCCTTACATGGAATTTCCAAAATAAAATCTCTGACGTAACCCCCAACTAAAAAGGCATGACCGCCTAATTCATCGGCACATCTTTCAATTATTTTAAAAATACTTTCCTTTTCGGTTATGGTTGATATTTTTTTGATATCGGTAATCACAGATATGATTTAATTAAAATTAGCAATAATTGACTGAAATAAATATCAAAGTATTAAAATTTGCTTAACC
>FQKF010217646.1_pt1 | contig 12624 bp, 11 predicted proteins | sample 1504521 | NCBI WGS metagenome assembly FQKF01 (sample SAMEA4475357, study PRJEB15587) | soil metagenome | biome: Soil; feature: Field | place: India | collected 2015-03-11 | depth 0 m
TTTTTTTATGCTATGTTGTTGTATATGTAATAGGTTTTTTTATAACTTTGTACAAAACAGGAACTATGAGGATACAGGTAAAAACTACAGAACTAGGAAAATATATTTGGGTTATAAAGGTTATGGCGTTGACTAAGAATAGCCCATTTGCACAGCTTAGGCAGAGAGAGATTGAGGTGTTAGCCTACCTGTACATGCTGTACAACAGGTATCAAACCCTTTCCGAAGTGGATAGGCTCAGGTTAACGTTCAGCAAGGAGGCTAAGAAGGAGATAGGGACTACCCTTGGAATTACAACAGATAATCTTTACAACATACTGGTTAACCTTAGAAAGTTGGAAATACTAGAAGGAGAAACCATAAAAATAAGGATTCCAAATGTCAACTCCGTTAGGATTGAGTTCATCTAGTGATTGCCATGTTGTGGTGGTCAATACCTTTGCTGAAGCGGTAAACCTTCACAATGTCTTACTTGCTATTTATGAAAGGCATAGGTATCTCAGGTACAAGGGTGTAACTATTTTTAAAAGTGATATGGGTAACTACACGCTTAAGTATAAACTATTAAGTATATATGAAAATGAGTTTACAGAACAAGGAACAGAGAATTATAGACGCTCTGAATTTTTTAAACACACACAAGGGGTATATAAAAAAGGGGAAGAGTAAGATAGGAGAGATAGTAGGACTAAGTGGTGAAGAGCTTGATGAGTTATACAATTACGTTAGAGAGTTGAGGAAAAGGTACTATGATAGTAGTACGGGTCGTGATGAGTTAGCTGGGTATTGGATTAAGACCAAGCACGTCAGCGCTTACTTCAAAGCCAAGATGGGCATGGATCTGAATGACCTCAGTGTTTATGTGAACGAGCTGTCCAAAAAGATAGCTCCAGTTAATTCTAAGAAGTATAAGAACATTGTAAAAAGACAGGGAGACCATGTTGCAATACTAAATGTGTATGATGTACATATAGATAAATTACCTTTCAACGATAAGAACCATTCAGTAGAGGACTACGTGAACTCCATGGTAATGGGTGTGGTGGATATGGTTGAAAGAGCTTTAGTGTCCTTTAACATCGATGTCATCATATTTCCAATTGGAGGAGATTTGTTCAACACCAATGGGTTTACAAACACAACAAAGAAGGGTACCCCACAAAAAGTGCTTATGGAGCATGACAAGGCATTTAAGAGTGGGGTAAACTTTTGTATGAACGTTATAAACTACCTAGTTAGTAAAGGTCTAACTGTTAAGGTTCCAGTAATATATGGTAACCACGACCATGATGTGGACTTCTACTTAGGCACTGTGATGGAAGTGTTGTACAGGGATGTTGATAACGTCATGGTCAACAACGAGTTGGTTGAAAGGAAGTACTACGTCTATAAGAACAGCTTGCTTGGGTTTGGTCATGGGAATATTGAAAGGAGAAAGGTGGATCAGCTACCACTGATCATGGCAACTGAAGAGCCAGATAAGTGGGCCATAACCAAGTTCAGAACTATGTACCTTGGGGATATACACCATAAGCAGGAGTACAAGTTTCTCAAGGTAAAGGATTATCCTGGATGTACTGTGTCCTTCCTAAGAAGCTCATCTGTTATGGATAAGTGGCATCATGATAACATGTACATTGGGGTGCCCAGATCAATGGAGCTACACGTGTATGGAGCTGAAAAAGGAAATAGGTGTAACTTTATCTATAACCTGTAGTATGAAGTGTTTGTTCTGTGAGATAAAGGGTCATAAGAAGATTAGGAAGGGAGAAGTAGAAGTGAGGGATTCCATAACTGGGGAGAAGATTTTGTTATGTAAGCCTTGTTATAAGAAGTGGAATGAACTAAATAGTATTAAAATAGTGCTTTATGAAAATAAAGAGGAAGCTGATAAACAAGTGTAAGATAGTTTTATGGGATGATGCGGATGGCAGTAATAAGTCACTCTCAACCTTTGTAGGGGTACTGATGAAGTTAGAGAATGATATGAAGAGACCTGGGTTTAACAAGATGGATTTAAACAAGGAGGAGGTTGAGCTGATACTAACAATTTTAAACACGTTGACGTATGAAACAACTGGAGACAAGGAGCCTACTTAAAGGACTTGGCAAAAAGTATGATGTTGATGCTGAGGAGGTGGAGTTCATGCTGGGATGTGTTTTCCTATTTGTTAAGGAAACCATTAAGGAGGAGTCCGATAAGTATGCTGGTAAGTACCCTTCCATAAGAATTCCAAACTTTGGTAGGTTTTATGTTCCGAAAAATGTAGGTAAACATGTAAAGGAGAAGCTTAATAAGAAGAAGGAGTCATGAACCTATTCATCTATAATAAGGAAACACTAGAAGTGGATTTTCATCCGGAGCTACTTCTACTTAAACCCTTTAAGGACATAATCAGCAAGAACAAGAAGAACATCTCTCTATCACGTAAGGAGATTGCTTTTGTATTCTTTTTTGCTGATGTAAAGTCCGACTACATGTACATAACTGATGAGGAGTTAAGGATTAAGGAGTTGGTAAAGGATCTTGAACTCCCCGCTGAGTGGAAGCCAGATGAGTATGTACTTAATGCTGTAGAGTTTTACAAGAATAGGAGTACCACCATTAATACCACCCTGTACACCCATGCCTGTAAAGCTGCCGCAGACATAAGCAACTACCTGAGTAATACTGACTTAATACTCAATGAGAGGGATGCTAAAGGCAAACCAATTACTGACATCACCAAGATAGTTAATGCTCTTACCAAGGTTCCTATCATAATGAAGAATCTGACTATGGCTCACCAGGAATTGCTGAAGGAGCAGGAGATACTGGAGGGCAGGTCTAAGGGTAGCAAACAGTTTAACATGTATGAGGATGGACTTGAATTCGAGTAGGGTTGTTGTTAAGACCAATAAGTACCAAACTGCAATAACTGAAGAACTACTTAACTCTTTACCCAAGGAGGTTCAGAATGAGTTTTTGGACTACATCAACAGTGTTAGGTTTATAAAGTGGATAATACAGCCAGAAGAGGTTCGTGGGTACGCAAGGAATAGGCCTAGGTATAGCAGTCTCCCAGATGGTCATCCAGATAAGTTCTACAGTGATGATAGGATTATAGTCGATGTAACTAGACCACATATACTGGAGAACATGGATTGGTTCAGGGAAAGAGCCCTATTCTTTGAGAAGAATGGGAGATACACGAACATTCCACCAAATCCTAGCAAGAAATCTGATTGGACTGCATTTTGGAAGAATGAGCTACATAGGTGGAAGTATGGTCTAGTTAGGCCTGAGGATGGGGAGTGGATACCTGGATCACTATACTTTTACTGGAACTATGGAAGGATATGGCTGGTGAGCGAGGAGAACGGGTTGATAACTAGGAAGGCAGGCTTTCCTAAGCCTTGGCTAGGTGATTACCTATTCTACCATTACAAGGAGCAGGCAAGGGTTAGGAATTCCCACGTGAAGATGTTGAAGGCTCGTGGTATAGGAGCTAGCTTTAAGATGGCTGCGGAATCTGCTAGAAACATGTATGTGTTTCCTGGATCTGGTAATCCAAACTTTCACCTTGCATTCGATAAGGTATACATAGAAGGGGATAAGGGGGTGTTTGGTAAGGTTATAGATAACTTGGACTGGATAGCCAGCACAACCCCATTACCCAAGCTGAGGATTGGAGATGCCAAGAGGGATCTGTTCATACAGCTAGGATACACCGATCAGTATGGTATTCGTAAGGGTTTACTTTCCAGTGTGTATGGTATATCCTTAAAGGATAACCCGGATAAAGCTCGAGGTGTACGTGGTCCCCTAATCCATTATGAGGAGGATGGATTATTTCCTAACTTGATAGATGCATGGAACATCAACAGGAAATCTGTTGAGGAGGGTAACCTGGCTTTTGGTCAGATGATAGCTTTAGGTACGGGTGGTACTGAGAAGGCTGATTTTACAGGAGCGGAGAAGTTGTTCTACCATCCCAAATCTTTCAACATTTACGCCATTCCAAATGTGTTCGATAAGAACACGGATGATAGCTCAACCTGTGCCTTTTTCTGGGGATCCTACCTGAACAGGAGTAAGTGTTATGATGATGATGTTGGGGAGCCTGATGTGGTAAAGGCTTTGATAGAGCTACTTACCAAGTGGCACAGCTTGAAGATGAGTTCCCCAGATACCAAAACCATAATGCAGGCCATGGCTGAGGAACCAATAGTACCTCAACAGGCCATAATGAATGTGGAGAGGAACCCATTCCCAACCTATGAGCTCAAAGCTCATTTGGGTAATATCATGTCTAAGTATGATAAGTTCATTTCGGAGCACTACGTTGGTAAGCTTGTGATTGATGGGAATGGTAAGGTTAGTTTTGAGCAGGCCATGGATATGGTCCCTATAAGAGACTTCCCTTTTACAGGTGCAGGTAAGGTAGGGGCTGTTGAGATATTTGAACTGCCAAAGGGGAACTTTCCATTCCGATACATACTTGGGGTGGACACCTTTGATGATGATGATGTTAAGGAATCGGTGTCTTTGGGGAGTGTGTTTGTTTTTGATAGATGGACTAGAAGGTTGGTAGCCGAGTACACTGGTAGACCAGTTATAGCTGATGACTTTTATGAGATAGTACGCAGGCTGTCCCTATTCTATAATGGTACTATTATGTATGAAAACAACAAGAAGGGATTATTTGCTTACTTCAAATCTAAGAACAGCCTACATTTACTAGCGGACACTCCAGATTTCTTAAAGGATAGGGTGGTTATGAAGCCAAGAATGGGGGAACTATACAATACGTCTAAAGGTATTAACGCTTTGGCAGAAATAAATGCCTATGCCAGAAGGCTTCAGATGAAGTGGATGCTATCCACAGCATATATGTATGATGGCACCTCCATTAACAATATGCTAAAAGAGGAGAGAATGGAGGATGAGCAGGGGGAAGCCATGAGCGATGAGATTATCAATGTTTACAGTATTAGGAGTATTGGGTATATAAAAGAGTGTTTGGCCTGGAACGGAGTGATAAACACAGATAGGGTGAATGCTATGAACATGGTTATGCTGTATGATGAGGCTTTGCGTAACTATGATACTGAGACTGTTAGGGTTAAAATTAAGACTAAAGCAGAGGATGATTTCTTCACTAGAAGAAGTTAAGCTATAGAGTGTTATCAATTGGTTTGTAGTTAGTTATGTTAGTTAGTATATTTGTGGAATAATATTTTAAATCATTCAATCATATGTTGATAAATAATAGCAATGCTGGGGATTTTCCTGCACAAAAGATACCTGAAAGCAGTAAAACTGATTCTTGGTTTGAAAGGTGCGCAGAGGCTGCTATAAATATAGCAAGAGCTATAAAGGCGGAGAACAACTACTACCAAAATAAGCTGGAGAACTATAATCTGGTTAACAACATCATTGATCCAGATATCATTTCTAAAGCCTTGAATCCATTCGGAATAAAGAAGCATGATATTCCTGTGGAGTACAGGAATTATCCACTCATTAACCCAGTTCTTAACCTTCTGAGTGGTGAGGAAAGAAAGCGTCCCTATAACTTTATGGTTACTGTTATAAATCAGGATGCTCTATCCATGAAGATGGAGGAAAAGAACGAAGCTTTTAGACAGTTCCTATACGAACTCATAGTGTCAGGTGAAACTGACGAAAGCAAGATAGAGCAGAAGTTGAACAATTTTGCTAGGTACATGAGGGATTTTAGGAGTTCCCATGAAGAGCTTGGCAATCAGATTCTAGAGTATTTAACAACTGCGTACGATTTAAAGGAAGAGTTTAACAGGGGATTCCTTGACCTGCTTATTAGTGGGGAAGAGATATACGTTATAGAAATTGTGAATGGAGAACCCATACTTAGAAAGGGTAACCCACTATCATTTACCTTTATAAAGAATGACCTCAGCTGGAAGATAGAGGACTCTGATATAATCGTAGAGGAGGTATACATGTCTAAGGGAATGATTATAGACAAGTACAATGAGTACCTCACGAATAGTCAGATAGATGAAATAGAATCTGGGTTTGCTAACAAGTACAGTAAGCCCATCATGATAAGTAACTCTGATGTGTTTGGGAAGGACAACACCCTTCTAATCTATGAAAATGCTGATGTCTTACAAAATGATCAAGACATACTGGACTCTAACGGTAACATTAAGGTTACCCGGGTTATGTGGAGTGGGTTTAGAAAGGTAGGATTCATATCCTACTTTAACGAGGATATGGAAATAGAAAAGAAGCTTGTTCCAGAGGGGTACGTTCCTGATGAGAGTTTAGGGGAAACTGTTAAGTGGGTTTGGATTAGGGAGTGGTATGAGGCTACCAAGATAGGTAATTTCTTTGTAAAGAAAGAACCCTGTCAGATTCAGATAAGAAACATGGATAATCCATCCTACTCAAATCCTGGAATAGTGGGCACCTCCTTGAACTCCTTGTCTAACTCAATGGTAAAAAGTTTAGTTGATGATTCAAAAACCTTACAGTACCTATATAACCTATACATGGCTAAGTTGGAGTTGGCCATCAAGAAGTTTAAGGGCAAGATAGGTAAGCTGCCATTACACCTGATTCCAGATAGCTGGGATGTTGATAAGTGGATGTACTATGCTGAGTATCTTGGGTGGGCAGTTGAGGATGCCTACAACGAATCATCAAAACCCGCATTTCAAGGTAAACCTGCTGGTATGTTTCAGCAAGGCTCTCCCGTAATAGATCTAACGGTGGGTAATGAGATACAGCTGTACATAAACCTACTTGAGTTCATTGAGCGTAGGTTTCAGGACATAACTGGAATTACCCCACAGAGAAAGGGATCAATATCTGCTTCAGAAACTGTTGGGGGAGTAGAACGATCAGTACTACAGTCTAGCAACATCACAGAAAGATGGTTTGCTATACATGAAAACACTAGGAAAAGGGCCATGAAGGTTTTACTTGAAGCCACCAAGATAGCTTGGAAGAACAAGTCTTTTATAAAGGAGTATGTTCTAGATGTTGGAACTAGAAATGTTTTAAAGTTTGAGTACTCCCTGTTTAAACAAGCTTCCTATGGTGTTGAGCTGATTGATAGTTCTAGGGAGTTTGCAGCTCTTGAAGCTATGAAAGCTAAAACTAACGTTATACTACAAAATGGTGGCCCGCTATCTGTAGTTCTTGACCTTTACAGAATAAATAACCTAGGAGAGCTTCAAAGAAGGATTGAAGAGTACGAAACAAGAACTCAACAGGCTAGACAGCAGGAGGCTGAAAAGGAAAAATCCATTCTGCAAGCTCAGCTAGAGGAAAAGGAAAAAGAGCGTCAGTTTATAAAAGAAGAGAATGATAAGGATAGAGAGCTTAAACTTCTTGAAATTAGAATCAAAGCTGAGGCTAGTCTAGCTAGAAGTCAACTTTCTGTCTACGATAGTACTAGTGACAAGGATTTAGACAACAATGGTGTGCCAGATCCAGTAGAAATAGCCAATGTTCATACCAAGAACATGGAAGTTCATGTAAAGAAGTATTTAGAAGAAAAGAAGTTAAAGTCTAGAGAGCGGCTTGAGCTAAAAAAGCTTAAGCAGAAAGACAGAGAGCTTGATTTAAAGGAGAAGGAATTGAAACAAGAAAGGGAGCTTAAAGAGAAAGAGATGAAGACTGCTCTTAAAAATAAAGTTTCAGGTGAAGAGTAATTTAGCTATAGACTGTTTAAAAAAATTCTAATAGTTTTTGTTAGATACTATAACAATCAATATTTTTGTTTAACAACTAATCAGTTAAGTTATGAGCAGAGAAGAAAAAGAACAAAAAGAACAAAAAAAAGTTGTGCCAGATGAGGAACTAGTAACAGTTGACTGGGAAGATTATGAAACTCCTTCTTTTATAGATCCAGGAGTTAAACAGCATTCTGGCCCAGATGATGGGGATGAAGATGTTATTGACGACGTCCCCAAGAGTAAGAAGATGGAGTCTAAAAAGAATGATGAGAAGCCTGAATCCATTCTTGATGATGAATCTGAAGATGAATCTGAGGAGGAACCTAAAAATAAACCAAAGGCAAAAAGAGATAAGAAAGGAGATGATGAGGAGGATATAACTGATGATAACGATCTAGACACACGAGCACCCTCTTCTAAAGGCAATTCTAAATCTTCTCCTGCTCTGGTTTTTGCCAAGTTCCTCAATGAGAAGGGGGTGCTCAGTCTAGACGAAGAGGAGTTCTCTAAGATTAAGGAGGTCATTGAAGAGAATGGAGAAGAAACTGCCTTTGAGTATATCTTTAACAAAGAAGTAGAAAAGAGGGTTAATGATGTCAGAAACTCTTTTGATGATGATATAAGGGAGTATCTTGAGTTAAGGGATGTTGGTATAGCTCCAGATATTGCCACTAAGCTTATTAGGGACAAGAATGCGATAGAACAGATTAGTGAGAATGACTTATCTGGTGATGGAGCAGAACCACTACGTAGGGAAATCATAAGAATGCATTTGAATAATACAACCAAGATGTCTTCTGAAGAAATTGAAGACTACATAGATACTCTAGTAGATACTGGTAAGGATGAGGCTTGGGCTATTAAATCTTTAAAAGCTGTTAAGCAGCATAACAAAGAGTTGATAGAACAGGAAAAGAAGAGAATTCAGGCAGAAGAAGAAGAAATGAATCGTAGGATTGCTGAAACTAAGGAGCTTATCAAGAAGACTGTTATGGAAACCAATGAGATTCTAGGTAATGAAGTTTCAGCTTCCATGAAGAACAAGGTGATTAAGCTTCTTACTGAACCAGTTGGAAAGGACTCTGAGGGTAATCCAGTTGATGGTATACTAGCTTGGTTACTTCAGGATCCCTTAAAAAACAGGATAAATCTAGCATATGCTATTGCTAGTGGAATACTTGATGGTAAGCTTAACTCAATTAAGAAAAAGGTTAAAAGTGAAATCTTTGAAGAACTTGAAGATGTTATCACTAACAAGTCTAACATGATTGGTGGTGTAAAAACTGGAACTAAGAAAAATATGGATAATTTGGAAGCTTTAAAAGCTATGTTTGATAATGAAGTAAACACCTTTTAAAATGATGTGATATGAGTATGAAAATTTCTAAACTTCAGGTTGTTGACCCTCAGTATTGGGGGAAACTTACCCGAGAGGAGCATCTGGGTTGGATGGGTGCTCAAGAGCCTCAGTGGATTTCTAAATTTATAGATAGGATTTATGAAGTTACCTATGGGGCAGATAACATTGTTTCTTTTATTGACAGATTGCCAGTTCGTTACCTAGATGATGATGTGCCTTTCCGTTGGGCTTTGCAGGGTTCTGATGAGCGTAACTATCCGCTTGTAAAGGCAACCATGGCTCCAACAATGAGTGCACCTCAGATTACTGATAACGATAGGGCAGGTTTGGCTTTTGGAAGATTTTACCTGTGGTTCGCAGAAGATGCTTTCAGCGTATCTTCAGTGATTGTTGGTAATAACCCGGAAAAGTTTTCTCTAAGGGTGATGAGGTCTTTGGAAGTAGGTGGGTTCTATGTTTATGAAGTACAAATAGTTACTGGTGATGACACCTATTTTGTAGATGCTGAATCTGTAGCTCCAAATACGTTGTGGTCTGAGGATTATGGTTTGGTTGAACAAACATTGTCCATCCGTGGTAACTCTGTAAAACACAGCTCTCCTTTTATTCTTGAAAACGAGTTTTCTGTTATTAGGAAGCAGTATGAAGTTCCTGGTAACATGATTCGTAAGGGTAAAAACCCACCGATGATTCTTAAGTACTCTTCTGATGGTCAGAAGGTGCATACTGCTTGGATCTCTAAGCTAGAATGGGATTTTATAACCCAATTCCGTAGGGATAAAGCTCGCCTTCTCATGTATGGACGTGCCACCAAAACTTCTGATGGAACCTACAGCATGAAGGGAGAAAGCAACAACACCATTAAGGCAGGTTATGGGTTAACTGAGCAGATGTCACTAGGTAACACTGTTTACTACAATGACTTCTCAATTGACTTCCTGACTGACATCGCCATGAGCATCAGTGTTGGTAAGATTCCTGAGGATAAGAGAAAGCTGGTGATTTCTACAGGGGAGTATGGTGCATACCAAATCCATAAGGCTCTATCTCAACGTGCATCAGAGATCAACTGGCTGCGAAGTGACCATAACTTCAAGGTTGAAGGTGGTAAGATGGTTCTTGATGAGGGACAAATTGTTAAGTATAGATTTTTGAACGGTATAGAGTTTAGCCTCACCATCGACCCACTCAAGGATGATCCTGTACGTAACAAGATTCCTCATCCTAAAGGAGGTCTTGCAAGTTCTTATATTTATGACATATATGATTTTGGGACTACCAATGGCAAGCCCAATGTTCAGAGAGTTCTTGTAAAGGGTGATGAGGAGATTTACCGCTACATTGGTGGTTTACGTGATCCTTACGTTGCATACAACAATACAAGTACTCCTGTTCCTGCTTCTAGTATGGTAGATGGATTTGTCGTTATGAAGTGGTTCCAGGGTGCTATTCAGCTTAACAACCCATTGAGAACTGTTAGACTTATTCCTACTATACTTCGATAGTAAGTAGTGGTGGGGGATTTATTTCCCTCACCACCCTTACTTTTTAATAGTTTTTTGTATATTAGTGGAACTAAAAATAAATCAGAGCTATGGAGAACAAATTTTTGCAGAACAAAGTAGTTTATCTAAAACCCGTGGTAAGGAAGAAGGGAATTGTAGATGATCCAAAACACATTGCATACTTTAAGATGGAGGGATCTTACGATTCATACACGTTGAAGTATGATAGTAAAACTGGTAAACCCATAAACCCATTTAAGAGCGATGAGGAGATGCAGTTCTTTTCTAATGCTATTGGGGAGGATTTAAATCCTTATAAACCTAATAATGAGTTCTGGTCAAAGTACTCTATTAAAATTATCAAAACTCCAGAACTTATGAATATAGGTAAGAGGTTTGATCTAAGTGATGTTTACGATGCCCTATCTTATAGAGTACTGCTAACTTGGACCTCTGAGATAGCTCCTACATGGGAAGATAGGTTGAAGAATATTAGCATAAGATATGCTTTTGTTGAAGATGGGTACGAGGAGACGAAGTCTTCTGAAGAAATGGAAGAAATATTCAAGATTGGAACTTACTACGGAGAGCTAAAGGTTAGCGATAAGACCATGAAGGACTATCTGGATGTTTACTACATGAACTCACCTAAAAAAATACACATACCTGAGGACTTTACTACCGCTCAACTTGTGAATGAGCTTAATAAGATTATTAAAAATGATAAGGCAGGGTTCATTAAAGTTTACGAAGATCCAGATTTTAAGACAAAGCTATTTATTTGTCGAGCTGTAGATAAAGGAGTAATAAATAAAGTGGGAGTGGGAACCTACATTATTAATGGGGTTTCTATGGAGTATACTGAGGCCTCTTTGATTGCTCAGCTTAAGGATTGGGCAGAGACTAAGAGTGATCCCATTTACTCAAGAATTCTAGCAGAGATGAAAGCTAAGAAGTAACGATTATGACTGGAGCTGATTTAAAAGTAGAGTTTAATCGTGCCATAGATGCAGTTGCGCCTGGGTTTTTAGACGATGAGATAAGTGGGTTCTTAACTCAGGCCCAACTCATTATGGTAAAAAACTTGTTGGGTACTAATGATGCAACGTACTTACTTGCCCCTTTAATACACTCAACACAGCTTAGCATGGTTCCAGTTTCTGGATCTAAGTATGTAGATAGTATAGTTTACAGAACAACTCTACTCCCTGAAATCTTAAAGGTTATTACTGATTCCGTTTCAACCTCAGTAGTAGATTCTATCACTAACAATAAGTTACTGTTTAGGTGTGATGTTTTAAGTTACGAAAACATAGCAAAATACCTTAAGACACAAACTAATAATCCCTATTTAGTTAGACCTGTGGCTTTTATTGGAGATAATATAAATTCCATATATGAAGATGTTCTTGTGGTGTTTACTGAGGAGCTTCTATCTTCCTTAGAAAACTACGACACAGTTTCCCTTTACATTGACTATATAAGGTATCCAAGAGCTATTGATGTTACAGATGATGTAACTGATATTGAGTTACCCAAGTTTGCAGATGAGATTGTAAACATAGCTGTTAAGGCAGCTCTAGCTTCTTTATACATGATACAGGGAATAGCTGGAGGGGGTGGTGCACAGCAATCCATTCAAAATGAATAGGAGGAGTAGTTATGACTTCGAGAGAAATGCTAGCATTGTTTCAAGAGTTGCTCATAACAGCGGATCCAAGTTTTAGAAGTGTAGAAAAGTTGGATAGCACTGAGATATACTTCTTTCTTAACTATTCCCAGAGGTTAGTGTTTAAAGAAAGGTATTTTCCATCCCCATCAATAGTTCAAAATGCTTTTATAATAAATTCCTATAACGAAGAGCTGAAGGAGTTGGTTAATACAACCATTCTCATCGGTAAGAACGATCCAAATGATTCTGGAGACTATATGAATACCAGTGATCCAAACCTTCCTATAAGCTACATCATCCCAATAAACATACCCTTATACGCTCATTACGTTAGAAGTAATTCTAAGGTGATAAGAGTTGGAGTGCTTCCAACTACA
>FQKF010109706.1_pt1 | contig 12605 bp, 5 predicted proteins | sample 1504521 | NCBI WGS metagenome assembly FQKF01 (sample SAMEA4475357, study PRJEB15587) | soil metagenome | biome: Soil; feature: Field | place: India | collected 2015-03-11 | depth 0 m
ACTGCTACTTTATAGGCGGATTCCGTATGATACGATCGATTACATATACCCAATCTATTGTTTTTGTCTGAATGAATTGATCAAGCAGATGATCAAGAAAACATTTAGTTGATGTTAACCATGGGCTGACCTTTGATATTCACCGTACCTCCTTTTAAGTCGAGTTGACTTTGCCCCTCTAGGGTGATTTTATTGCCCTTGAAGGTCAGATCTCCTTGGCTTTCCAGCATCACTGCTCCATCGCGGTCAATTTGTAGCGTTGCTTTACCACCATCAATCGTCAGAGTCACCACAGGATCATCATCTTTCACGTCTAGCTTCAGTCCACTGCCGAGGCTAAGAGTAATCTGACGGGTATCCCCACTCTGGACGTTTAGTTGAATTGCATCGTCCTCATTGGCTCCTAAGGGTAGATGCCACACGAGTTGATGGGCCTCACTGATGGGGGGACGAGCCGTGTCGGTGTAAAGGCTGCCGGTGATCACCGGGGCATTCAAATCGCCGCCAATAAATTGCACTAGCACTAGGTCCCCGACATTCGGGATACTGGCGGTGCCAATGTGGGAGGTAGCCACGGGGACTTGTTTCAGGACAATGCCTGAGTTGCGTAGCACCACCGTACAGGCGTAATTATCCTGGTCGGAAGTGCTGGCGTGGGGGTGTTGACTCTGCACGATCGCCAGTTCTGCACTGTGCAGGTGGCGCAGTTCGTCCCGCACGATCCGCTGGATGGTTTCAAAGAGAGTAAACGTTGTGGTCATCAAAGTCCTCCCAGTAAATTTCCTAGTCCACTGCCAGAGCTAGCCGTGCGGAAATGAATCAACGTCGTAAATCCATGGGTTTTGGTGTAGCGGTGCCACACCTGATAGGTCAAAAATTTTCCGTTCAATCTTGCATTGGGGGCGTCGGTAATTTCAAACGTGCTGCCAATGGCAATGGCTGGGGCACCCGCAACCCAGAGACGACCCGTGACGTCGAGCGAACGGGTTTGACTGGCGATCGCCCCTGCCACCTGAGTGGCTGTTTTCTGACTACGTACCGCCCCATCTGCATAGAGGGGGGCGGTATTGCCCCTGCCTGCCGTTGCCGTCACACTGGCCGGGTCGTTGACCAACCAACTCCAGGCCTCATTACCCTGATGACCAGCCGCCCCCTCACCGATGACCGTGACGGCGGCGGCAGCCTTTGTCTCGCTCACCTCTAACGCCAAAATATCTTGCCCATACCTAAAGGTCTGTACTGCCTCTCCAGCGTTTGGCGGCACAAAACAGAGTTTACCTGCGGCAGTAAAGTAGGCTAGGTAGCCACTTTTCTGAGCGAGGGCGGCGATGTGCTGATAGGCAGGGATGCGATCGCTGATGGCGTAGGCGGGCAAATCAACGCCATCCTCCACTGTGTCTATTGCTACGGTTGCCTGGCTTGCCAATTCCTTCACAATTTTTCCGGCGGTCTGTTGGGCAAAACTTTGGTTCAGACGCAACCGCGTGAGATCTGCCCCGCCATTACTCACGCGCAGAGACTGAGTGCCCCGCAAGTTGCGGCGAATTTGCTGGACTGTGCCCTTGAGGATGGCGATCGCCTCCCCATCTGCATAGCCCAGGGAAATCTGCCCCTCATCGGCCAGCGCCACCGCTGGAGCCTGACTATCGCTCGACAGGGTAATCACCGCCTCATCCACAAACGGCGCCATCCCCAGTTGCACACTGATGGCAATAAGGCTGCGTTGCCAAGGGTCTTCACTGCCTCCCCCTAGGCCCACTGTGCTGGCGGCAGCTCCTGCAAGTCCGCCCAGGCCACCACCACTATTCCCACTGCCAAATTCGACAGCAAAGGTGGGGCGACGCACTGCGGCAGGGGCAGCATTACTGGTAAACGGCAAACTGATCATTGCATCTCACCTCCTTATGGTTGAACGTTTTCGCCTAATGGATGATCGGCTGGTCGCGCTGGAACTTCTTCACCAAAATGCCGCAGATCAGTAGCTGGGGGATGAATGCGGACAACGGGTTCTGTGGGTAGAAAGTCCTGCTCTAAGCTGACACTGAGTTGATTGTTGATGAAATTGATGATGAAAGTACGAATGTAAATGGGATCTTGAATCATCCAGCGACGATTAATATCAAGAATCGAAATTTCAGCCCTCTCTGATAGAGGCATATTGTTTGCAGCAAAGGTATCCCTGAGGGCCTGGGAAACAGTCCGCGCTGTCAGTGTTGCCTGTAATGTAGTGTCGATGTTGAACTGAGGAATCAGCCTTCCTCGCACATTCCGTTGCAATCGGAGAATTGTTCTGATACCGGAGGCGATCAGGTGTAAGGTTTTTTGCCCATTCGATTCAGTTGTTGTACTGCTTGTAAAGCTCCACTGGTAATCACTTGCAGTCCGACCACTGCGAGCCAGATCAGCATCAAAATCACCATCAGAATTTGCCTGTAGCCAGGCAAGCCGATCGGCAGAAGAAGTCCCGATATTTGGAGGATCGCTGGGATCGTAGGTGTAGCTGTAGGTGTAGCTAAAAGAACTGCGATCGGGTTCTGCTAGGGTAATATTAGGGATTTGCCGTTGAAGCGCTGCTGCCCAATCGAAATCAAGATCCCCATATTTAGCTCGAAAGGCAGCAATCAAAGTCGCCTGATTAGGTTGCGCTGCAGCAGAACCAGCCCAACCCACAAACCAAAACTCTACTGGAAACTCATCAACACTTACAATTGGGCCATTACCTTGGGGGCCACTGTATCCCTGGAGATGAATGGGAGCACGGACAATGGGACGTTGCAAATCGTCATTCCCAAAAGCAACACTTAATTGATGGAGCATTCGTTGACTTTGCCCCAGTGCACACCCCCGGATACGAATTTCAGTCCGCACATCCATTTTGCTGTTTGATAGAGATCGGAATTCACCATCCGATACAGCCTTTTCAAGATGATCAGGCGTAACCTCACGCCCACCCGGTCTGACTGGAATACTCATGCCTCCTTCTTCGTTGGCATGAACTACAATATTAACTTCCCCCCAAGGAAGACCATTATTTGTGGAATTATTACTTAGATAATCTCGAACATCAACCAATGTGCGCAGATGAGTCACGACTGTTCCTGCTGGGTTGATGCTAAAGTAATCATTAGCATGAATGTAAAAAACATCATGCTGTTGAACATTACGCCTGACATCTCCCATAATGAATGTAATTCGCTCACGATCACCAATCGGCGCGTCCCGTAAAGCTTCCTGTTGTCGTACAAAATTCAGGAGTTGGTTCAAGTAGTCACGCACTGCACCTGAATCGGCAGCATGGCTAATAAATTCTTCAACAAGTTCACTAGACATTGCCTCTAATTGACGACGGTAAAAGAGATCCTGAATATGATCAGGTTGAAGCTGGCGATCGCGGTGGAACTGTCGCTCTAGTTGGTGCTCTGCCTCCGTCATGATTTTGAGATACTGCCCCGCCTTGGCTGTGGAATTGGGCGTAAAGGTTTGAGCGGTACGATGCCAGGAGCCGTCGAAGGCCAGAATGGTATACAGCCGTTGATTAACTGGATCGCCTTCGCGTAATTCGTAAAAGATGCTGTAGGTAATCGTATTACCATCGCTACTACGATTTTCTTCTGCCACCCAAAGCAGCGTACCAGGATTCACATAAAAGCCAACGTGGGGCCGCTGTGACCAGATTCCATCCGCATCCGCAGTCGATCGCACCCCCACCGCTCCGACAATCACTCCGGTTTTGATGTTAATCGCATTGATGGCCTGTATTGTGCTATCTCGTCCGACATCGGTTATTGCTGTGCAGGTGCGAGTGGGGGTGACATCGGTGTAGGGACGACTGTCTGCCCCTAGTTCCACCTGTTGCACGTAGATATCTCGGTTGGTGGACAGTGGTGTGGTTGCGCCCCAGAGGTGATCCTGACAGGTATTGACTGGGATGCCACAGTCGTTTGCTTGTCGCCAGTCACCGCGCCAGTGTCCCTTAAACGGGTCAAATGCATCCGTCCGATTTTTCGCTTTGCGATTCGCTACCCCATTAGCACTCCGGTGCGATCGCAAATGTTCTATGATCTCTGCTCCGTTGAGCGATCGCTCGATCAGAGTCCCCTGAATCGTGGGTACAACTGGGATCGGTAGCGTCACACTACCCAGTTTATTGGCGATCGCTCTGGCATCATCATAAATTTGGGTGTATCGATCCCAGATTCGTTGTTGAGCAGCATCAGTGGGCCGAGTTGCAAGGGCGGCGATCGCCATCTCCTGCCGCAGTCGTTCAAAGGCGGTGGCGGCAGGAACTGGTGAGGGAACAGGCCGCACCGCTAGGGGAATGCGGTGGCGAACCTCGTCATCAATCCTCACTTCTAAGGTAATATCCTCTGCGCCTTGGGCACTCTGGGTTCTACCATAAATGGCGACGAGTTGTTCCACATCGCCAGAGAACCGGCGCGTGTTCGGGCCATTGGCATCGTTGAAAACAATCTGTCCTGAGGTAGCTGTTTGTGGACGAAAAGTCAGCTCAATATCGCGGTTGCCCCGGTCTGGCTGCCAATCGACTTTGAGATAAAAGTGAGAGCGTTGATTGCATGGAACCTCGCTGGCATAGCTGAAGCGCAGCGTGACTACCCAGCGATCGCGGGTGATGCTGCCACGCACAATTTCAGGACCAATCGGGGGAGAACAAACCATGGGGCGATCGCCTCTCAACTCGTTTGAATACTCAGGTTCAAGCTCTGGGTCACCTTGGCACCCCAGTTGTTGCCATTGCCCGACCAAGCTTTTGCTGCTGCCCGCAACTCGTACAGATAGAGTTGGCGCAGCATGGCCTCACGATTGGCTCCTTTGCTGGGGGGAGCAAAGGTGACATCAGTGTCAAAGTCGGGTTGATAGGTCACGGTCACGGTCACAGACTGACCACCAGAGAGCGGCAGGGCTTCCACACTAAAATTCACGATGCCGTTTGCATTCGTAGCCCGGTTCATTCCCTCAGTCATCACCCGACCATGCTGCCGCACAGGTTCGCTGCTTACGGCAGAGAGGCTGAGATCAACTAAGGCGGCTGACCTCGTGATGTTGACGTTGTAGCCCACTAGGGGACGCCCCCCTGCATCGGTGACGCGCACAATAAAGGATTTAATCCCCAAATTGGCAAGATTCACCGGCTGATGAATTGGACTGCCAGGTGTTGTTTCTGAAGTGCCTTCGCTGATTGTTATCACAGGCATCAACAGATTATTCAACTCATAAATAGACTGGGCGATCTGAGCAAATGCTGGTTGGTTGTTCTGAAAGGCCCGCAAAACATTGCGGAAATAGACCACACTGCCACGGTCGAGGTCTTCCATGGGGGGGTCTGCATCAAACATCCGCAGGGCACGCCAGATTGTTTGCGAGAATCGCCGACTCTGGGTGTCATTTATGTTGGAATTAAACGGATACCAGTAAGAGGACGCATCAGCAAAGAGAACATCTGGATTCGTCATGGCCTTGTGGATCTGGTATAACCCGTTCGCAATGTATCCTTCATTGCGGAGTCCCTTCTCTTTGTCCTCAAAGGTGGGGAGTGCAGTAGATTCTGATCCCCCAAATAAATACTGGCGTTGTCCATTCTGAATCAGACCGGTCAGTTGCGGTTGATTCCTGAAGATAAGCGCAAACCCTCGCATAGAACTGGTACCGCCGTATTCATATCCCCATTGCAGGCGCACGAAATTTGCCCAGCCTTCACTCAGGGCATGATTGAAGGTCAACACTTGAGAGGCCGAGTGATTGGCAGCCAGTTGGATAAACCCTGCCAGTGTAAAGGGGGGGTAGGGTTGCAGTGCCTTGAAGAAGACCCAATGCGTCATTTCATGGGCAATCACATCTTCATCCCAGGCATCGGAGCGACGACCATGACTTGACCCTTCGCCTAGGTTGACATCCAGCAGCATCCAACTTCCTTCTCCGGAGATCAGATCCACGTCTAGAGTACGGCTCCGACTAGGGTTGCCCCAGCGGTGGTCGGCCTCATCCTGCCGGGTCTGGTGTTGATACCAGCGCTGCACCTGCCTAACGACCCGCATGACGTTAATGGCAGAGTTGCTGCTGCGTTCTGAGGTGAGCAGCTGGTAACGCCGAAAGGTGTCTTGGGAATAGTTTTCTACCGGGCGAGACTCAAAATCGTGGGAGTCATCAAAGATATTCAGGTTGCCAACATTCAACCTTAGCCCCAACGTATGGCGCCAGTCTGCTTTCATCTGCAGCCGCAGAGAAATATCTGGCAGTGGGTCAAAGAGTCCCTGTCCTAGTTCCAGCAAATTGACCTGAAGATCAGTGTAGGTGCCCACCAAGCGGATGCGGTGCTGGCCGGTGTCGGCGATCGCCATCATTCCTTGGGCATCAACGACTGCTCGACTGGGTTGATGGAGCAATAATTCCCGCGCTAAGTGTGGTTCATAGAAATAATTGCGATTGGCATCCTGTCGTAGCAACACTTTCAAGTCCCAGAAGGCTAGCAGTGTCCCATCGGGTTCCAGTCGAAAGACACAATTGCGGGCGCGATCGCACACAATCAACTTACCGTCATCATCCACAGAGATGCCGCTGGGCGCGGGCCGCACCCCAGCAGCTAGGCCAGCGGGACTCGGCACAACAAACTGTTGCACATAACCATCGTCTGGATTAAATCGAACCACTCGATGATTGCCAGTATCGGCCACGAAGATATTCCCGATTGCATCCACAGCAACATCTTCTGGGTGATCAAAACTATCTCCTGCAGGAAGGCTCAATGTTTTCACATAACTGCCATCTCGTCGAATCACCTGGACTCGATTGTTATCTCGATCGGCAACGTATAGCAACGGTTCATTGCGCTGGACAAGGGCAATTCCACAGGGATGATTAAATTGCTGATTCGTAGCACCAGCCGTCCCCGTTCCTAGAGCAGGCGCAACGTATGCTAGGGGAGTCCCTTGGTATTTGCGGATGCGATGGTGGTCGGAGTCTACGACATAGAGGCTACCTTCTGCATCGAAGGCGAGTCCTATTGGGCGCTGTAGGTCGGCAGCAGGAGCGCCAACTGTGGTGTTTAATTGCAACTCACCCCCGGCATTCCGCTGGAACACCAGCACCCGATGATTGCCCGTATCGCTGACCCAGAGTTGTCCTGCGGCATCAAACAAGACATATCCAGGTTGGTGGAGGTGAGCCGTATCTGTCCGCGCTGTCCAGGCCGTACCGATTGTTCGGGGAGCCATTGCTGCGGCTTGTAGATCACCATTGGCTGCGTAGGGACTGAAGCGCTGCACCCGCTTGTGGGTACCGTCTGCCAAGTAAATTTCTCCCCGCGAATCGACGGCTAGAGCCACTAAATTTGCCGCTGCCCCAGTGATTTGAGGTTGCCACTGCTGGAGCGTGTTGCCAGTGTCTGCATCGAGAATTTGTACGCGGTGATTGCCGGTTTCTAGCACATACAGATAGCGCTGCGTGAGGTCTAGGGCGATCGCCACGGGGGTGTTAAATTCTCCATTCCCATTCCCGGCAACTTGGCCTGCCTTTTCCCAGGTGACCTGGTGGTTGCAGGTGGTGCGGGCGGCATTAAACACCCAGCGAGAGACCCGGTGCAACTGGCGATCGCACACCCATACTTGCCCCTGTCGGTCTGCGACCAGCCCCACAGGATTCTGGAATTGGTCGGGGTTGGTGCCGCTGCTGCCGAAGCTGCTGCGATAGCCAAGCTGAACCGTGAGATTGGGACTGGCCCGGTGCGAGCGATTAGCATCCCCCCTTAGGGAAATCTCGAAACAAAGCACCTGGTGCTGACCACTGTTCGCCACTAACAGCAACTCTGGGCTATCGACGACGCGGTGAGGCACAACCGCTAGGCCGTGTGGTGCATCGATAGTAATGCCAATGCTGAGCGTGTCCACATCTCGCACATGCTGATAGTGATCGCCACTGCCATTGCGCCATGCCGGACGAAAGATAGAGATGCGATTGCGTCCGGCATCCGCTACAAATAAGTGCCCGTGTTGATCAATGGCAATGCCTTGAGGATTGCTGAACGGCGTGGGCGCGTTGATTGTCTCGCACAGGGTGCCATCGGGATAGAACCGACGGATTACAGTGCCGTCTACCATAAATACATAGCCCTGGGAGTCGGTCGCCAGTGCACCTACCTCCTCAAAGGAATCGCCACCCAGCATTCCCACAGGCAGCCCTGGCGGGTCGCGCCAAGCCTGCGGGGCTTCTGGGCTAGCTGGTAAGTTCATCGCTTCAGGGACGATGGGAAAACGGTCAAAGTAGGGGTAGTGGTCGTTGTTGCCAACGGCAATGGTGTGGTTTTGCCGTGGATCAAGCCCAAACCCTGTCATGGTGTCATCTGGGTTGAGGAAATCGAGGAAGTCAAACAGAAAGACATCGTAATCGGCCAGATAGACCCTAGCTGTGTCTTCTGGTAAGGCCAGAGGGTTGCGCTTGCCCGATTGATCAAAATCACTGTAGGCTAGGCGTAATTCACTCTTTAAGCCGATATAAATTTCTAGGGGACGAGTGCGATCGCTGAAATGGGTGATCTGGTTGAGGCGGCGCAGTTCTGCGTGGGGCGTTTCCCAACTAGCAGGTAAGCGCAACTGGCGATCAGCGGCTGCCCCCGCAGGCACCAGCCGCTGGGCCTCGGGCACGGTAATGGTGAAATAGGGGTTGAGGTTGGCGCTATCGTTTTCTTCAAAGCCAATCTCAATCTCAGCGACTCCCGTCGCATCGGTGGTGTATTCCTGAGACGTAAGATCCGGGCGAAACAGACCGGGTTGTTTGATCTTCAGTCGCGCCCCCGGCACAGGAATCATTTGCCCTTGGGCTGGGTCAAAGGTCAAGACTTTGGCATAAATGGTACGGGTGACTCTAGCCATTAGATTGAGATCCCTCCACTCACAGTCGCACCACGCCCGCTTAAAGCAGTCCGAGCGGCTCCTAGCATCTGATCAAAGGCATCCTCAGTCCGCCGCAAACTGGCCTCAAATGCCACCTCTAACTCGTCTAATTGATCCACCAAGGGGGCAAGGACAATGCGGAAATCGATTGCATCTAAAATCCCCTGGATCGTCTCCCAAATTTCTAACAGGGGTGGCCCCAAAATCACTCTGGGGTTGATGCTCATTAAAATCCCTTTCACCTGATCCAGGAGGGGATTTAAACCAGCAAGCAGTGCTGAGGGTTTTACACCGTCCACCACGGCAACTATTTCCTGATGAAGGGTGTCCAGTTCGGCAAAAATTCGGGCTGGATTGAGACCATTGACAAATGCTTTCACGTCGGCAATGCCCCGATTGAGGTCAGCGGTGACAAAATCAATCCGGATGCCAGCGACTATATTTTTGATGCGATCGATCATGCCTTTGATCTGGTTAAACTGTTGCTCAAATGTCAGTCCATCCACCAGATTCAAAACAGTTTCATAGGTCTCATCCAATTCTGCACTCAGCTCGGCTGGTCGAATGGGCAACAATTTAGCCTTAATCGCTGCGAATCGTTCATCCAAAGCTTGTAAAAACCGAGTAGGATCCATTAACCGCATGACTCGCTTGAATGTTTCTGGATCCATCAACTCTCGTGCATAGGGGGGCAGCATGCCAATCAGGCGATCGCGCAACTGTGTATACAACTCACTGAGGCTGCCCAGATCCAAATTCCTGCGCACCCCCTCTAGCGCCCGTAGCAGGCCATTATAGGTCTGCATCAACTCTCCCAAGTATCGTTCGGGGTCGAGGCTGGCGGCCAAGGCAATTTTCACCTGCACCCCTTGAGCCTGGACTGCGGTGGTCAAGTCAAAGTGTTGGGCTTTGAGTTGGTTGAAGCGGCTAGGTAGGTTAAGCGATCGCAACGCATTCAGCACCGCGTCTAGTTCTGCCTGTAGTCGTTGAGTCAGGCGTTGCGGTTGCAGGTCTTCCAGCAATTGCAACGGAGCCTGAAACATATGATGAAGGGCATGAATGGTAGATTGCTGGACATTTTCCAGAAAAGCCAGCAGGGGAGCCGCTAACTCAATCGCTGGCTGAAAGACAACCGATGGCTTAAACCGATCCAGTTCAGTGTCTAGCCTGGCTAGCTCTGCTGTCAGGGGTTGCAGGAGTTGTGAAGGCCGAATTTCGCGCAGGGCTTGCTTCACTTGGTTAAGAGCAGTCAGGATGTGGTCAATCCATCCGGTTAAATCTAAGTGGTCAACGCCAGACTTCAGTTGATTGAGGTGTGCATTGAGGGGGGCGATCGCTGCACTGCCGTTGAGGGAATCGAATACCTGCACAAACTCTTGAAATGAGTCGGAGACTGGCTTGAGCAGAACTGAAGGTTTGAGTTGTGTGAGGGGGCGCACCAAGTATTGCTCATGCAAAGCATCCAATGGTTGCAAGAGGGTATTGAGACTAAAGGAATTGATGGCATTTTCAACCACATCGAAGGCAGAGAACAGGGCTGCCAAAAGTTGTTCTGGGTTTAACTGGTTGAGTAGGGCGATCGCCTCTTCATAGCGTTGTTGGAGTTGGTCGATTGCCTGTTGGGGAATTTGCTTAATTGCAGCGAATTGTTCCTTTAAGGGTGTGCTGATGGTAGCAGTAAAGTCAATCCCAATCACAACATCTAACGCAACTTTCAGAGCTTCCTTCAACAGATCGTTTAAGTCACTAGGATTGATCTGCCGGAGCTTCGCAGTATTCTCATTGATTCCTTCAATGACTGGATCGGTGACGCTGCCAAAATCAATTGGGCCTAGGGCGGCCACAATTTCCTCGACTTTGCCCTTAAGGTCATCAATTAACTGTGGCACATTCAAGTCTGTAAGGAAGTCTCGAAAGTCTTCCATGCCCGCGACGGCTGCATGCTTGACATCGGTAATGGTGTCCTGTACGGGCTGTAAAATTGTCGTCACTTGGTTGAGTAACTGCTCTACAAAGGTCTGAAATTCCGTGAGACTCCCCTTTAGACTAAAAGCGTTAGGGGTGGCAGGGTCTCCGGCGATCGCCGCCCTAGCTCGGTCAAACACCCGCCGCAACTCCTGCTCAAACCGATAGCGAAACGTACCATCTGGCAGAAATTCACCCACTTGACTCGCCAGTTGCCGATAGCGTTGAACCAATCCATTAAAGAACTCGGCTACCTGCTGAAGGAGGTCTGTGACCCCCTGCTGTAGGTCGTTCACAACGGCTTCTACGCCGCCTAGTTGAGTCTCTATTGTCTCCCCGATGCCCCCTAAATTGACCTGCTCTAGGGTGTGGCGAGTCTGCTCAAAAAAGCCGAGTACCTGTGTCCGCACAATCGAGAGATCGATGCCCTCGATGGCTGCGTCAATCCGGTTAAACAATGCCTGGAAGGGGTCATCAATCCGTTGTGTCTCCCGTACCTGCACGGCCAATGCCGCGTCTAATTTTTCTCGTAGGTAGGCTTCCAGTGCTCCTGGCTGAAAGATCCGCGATTCTGTCACCTGATGCATTGCACTTAGAATTGGGCGCAACTCTGCTTTTAGCGTTTGCATTGCGTTGGCAGTAGTGACAACCGCATCACGAAAAGTAGGATAGTCTGCCGTTACTAGAGCAAGCGTTTGACTCAGGGCCGTGGCAGACCCACTCAGGGCTGTATTGGCAGCAGTAATCAAGGAGGTGGGCAAGAGTGTGGTGAAGAAACGACTCAAGGTTTGTAGTAAGGTTTGCACTCCCTGGAAACCGAAGGTGTTTAACACCCGATCGAGCGATCGCTGAAAGAATTCAATCACCAGGTCTTCGGGGTTTGGGTGCGTCTCTGCTGCTGCCAGTAACGGTGCAATTTGCTGCTGTAGAGTCTGCACTGACTGTAACCAGGCTTCGATTTGCTGTGCCTCTGGTCCCTCAATGCTGGCGACCACTTGCAAGATTTGCTGCAACAACGCCCCGACAACTTCAGTGCGGTTGGTCGGCACGCCGTCCACAATGCCCCGCACAGTGTTCAAAATCTGCTCAAGCTGTTGGATAAAATGTCTCGAAATGGCAGTGTTGGCTTGCGTAATGCGGCTGGCAAATCCATCCAGGGTTGCACTGGAGGGAAGCTGTGTTTCCACTTTGAGGGCAGGGAAGAAGGTAGTGAGTTGTTGCAGCAGGCTAGCGCTATCGAGCTGAAACAGTGGACTAGCTTGGTTAGTAAACTGGGTCGAAAGGGTGGAGGTGCGATCGCCCAGTCCAGTCGTGCTCAGGCGTGCGGCTCCTGCCAGTCCAGTTCCAGCCTCGGCATCCCCGGTTAGACCAGCAACGCCTGCTAGAGCGCCCTGAAGCGTCTGAATTTGAATTGTGAGTGAACCGTCAGCCATAGGAGTGGGGGATAAACATCAGGTGCGATGGGATGTGTAGGAAGGATGCAGCACCAAGCAGCAGGCGGAGGGCCTAGGGAGTGCCAAAAATCTCGCGTAGGGGCGTTAATGCCTCCTCGAGTCCGGCGGTGGCGGTGGTGACGCCCTCCAGCGCTCCGGTCAGGGGTGGTGTGGGGTCACTGAAGTTGGGGACATTGCCTAGGGAATCAATCAGGTCAAGGGCGCTCGTCACCGTATCTAAAAATCCTGCGGCTTGGTCGAGGAGTCCAGCATCCAGCCCACCGAACGGGTCGGGTGGCGGGGG
>FQKF010178981.1_pt1 | contig 12600 bp, 10 predicted proteins | sample 1504521 | NCBI WGS metagenome assembly FQKF01 (sample SAMEA4475357, study PRJEB15587) | soil metagenome | biome: Soil; feature: Field | place: India | collected 2015-03-11 | depth 0 m
GAGGTCGATCAGACGCGCCTCCAGCAGTTCTCCCGCCGGATGCCGCCCGCCTGCCGCACCTACCAGCTTCCCCACAGCGCCCCAGACGATGCAGACGATGCAGACGACGCAGAATCTCCCTTTCCAGCGGCTCGGCTGGTGCTACTGGATTTTCTCAACCGGGTGACGGAGGCGCAAATTCGAGAGGCGATCGCCGCTCAGCCCCCCCCTGCTGCCCCCCTGCCCAAAGACATTGCCCTGCGAGAATGGCTGCAAGCGCTGGGCGACGAGGACGGGGCGATCGCCGCCGAGCCTGCCCGCATCGAGCGTCTGCAATCTGCGCTGACCCAGTGGACAGCACCCATCGCCTCGGTGCTAAACCAGCAGATCGCCGCCTTCCGCACCTGCTTCTACCTGCATCCCCCCGCCGCCGGACAGACGGACTGGACGCTGGAATACTTCCTGCAAGCCACCGATGACCCCGAATTCCTCCTCAGCGCCCGCACGATCTGGAGCAACCCGGTGGATCGGCTGGTCTATCTAGAGCGCACCATTCCCCATCCCCAGGAAACGCTGCTGGCCGGGCTGGGCCTGGCTTCCCGCCTCTATCCTGTCCTCGAACCCAGCCTGCAAACCTCCCAGCCACAGTCTTGCCGACTGAATCCCCTGCAAGTTTACGAATTCATCCGCTCGACCGCGTGGCGCTTGCAAGACAGCGGCTTTGGCGTGGTGCTGCCGCCGAGCCTGTCGCAGGAGCAGGGCTGGGCAAACCGTCTGGGGCTGAGCGTCCGTGCCGAAGCCCCCAAAGGCAGCGCGGGCATGGGACTAAAAAGTCTGCTGAATTTCAAATGGGAACTGACCATCGGCGGACAGCGCATTTCCAAGGCAGAATTTGATCGGCTGGTGGCGCTGAACACGCCGCTGGTGGAGATCAACGGCGAATGGGTGGAACTGCGCCCGCAGGACATCCGCGCTGCCCAAGACTTCTTTGCCAGCCGCAAAGACCAAATGGCGCTGTCTCTAGAAGACGCGCTCCGCATCAGCACGGGCGACACGCAGACCATCGAAAAGCTGCCCGTGGTCAGCTTTGAAGCCTCAGGCGCACTGCAAGACCTGATCAGCACCCTTACTACGGGCAACCAAAACCTATCGCTAATTCCTACGCCGAAAGGCTTTCAGGGCGAGTTGCGGCCCTACCAGCTTCGCGGCGCATCCTGGCTGGCATTTTTGGAGCAGTGGGGTTTGGGCGCGTGCCTCGCGGACGACATGGGTCTGGGCAAAACCATTCAGCTCATTGCTCTACTGCTGCACTTGCAGGAAACGGAACAGTTGGAAAAGCCTGTCTTGCTCGTTTGCCCGACTTCTGTGCTGGGCAACTGGGAGCGAGAAGTGAAGCGGTTTGGCCCCAGCCTGCGCGTGTGGGTGCAGCATGGCGACAAGCGTCCCCAGGGCGCAGAGTTTGCCCGCACTGCCCAACGCTACCATCTGGTGATCACCAGCTATGCCCTGGTCTACCGCGATGAAAAAGACCTGAAGCGCGTTTCCTGGCAAGGCGTGGTGCTGGACGAGGCGCAGAATATTAAAAACCCCGAAGCCAAACAATCCCAGGCGGTGCGTCAGTTGGATGCTCAGTTTCGGATTGCCCTGACGGGGACTCCGGTGGAAAACCGCCTGTCGGAGCTATGGTCGATTCTGGATTTCCTCAATCCGGGCTACTTGGGCCCGCGCAACTTCTTTCAGCGGCGGTTCAGCGTGCCGATTGAGCGCTATGGCGACACAGATTCGCTAAAAATCCTGCGATCGCTCGTCCAGCCCTTCATCCTGCGCCGCCTCAAGACCGACCGCGACATCATCCAGGATTTGCCCGAAAAACAGGAAATGACGGTCTTTTGCGGCCTCACGGCGGAGCAAGCGGCAATCTATCAGCGCCTTGTCGATCGATCTTTGGAACAGATCGAGTCTGCCGACGGCATCCAGCGCCACGGCATGATTCTGGCGCTCCTGACCCGGCTGAAACAGGTCTGCAACCATCCCGTGCTGCTGCAAATGGAAGAGGACGAAGAGGACGGCAAGGTTCCCCCGGAGATGGAATCCCCCACGGCGTTTTTGGCTGGGTCGGGTAAGCTACAACGGCTGACGGAGATGCTGGAGGAACTGCTAGCGGAGGGCGATCGCACGCTGATCTTTACCCAGTTTGCCAAGTGGGGCAAGCAGCTTCAGGCGTATCTAGAACAGCAGTTCAAACGGGAAGTGATCTTCCTCTACGGCGGCAGTTCCAAGAAGCAGCGCGAGGAAATGGTCGATCGCTTCCAGAACGACCCCCAGGGCCCGCGCATCTTCATCCTGTCGCTGAAGGCCGGCGGCGTGGGTTTAAACCTGACTCGCGCCAACCACGTCTTTCACTATGACCGCTGGTGGAACCCCGCCGTGGAGAATCAGGCTACCGACCGTGCCTTTCGCATCGGGCAAACCCGCAATGTCCAGGTTCACAAATTCGTCTGCACGGGCACGCTGGAAGAGCGCATCCACGACCTGATCGAAAGCAAAAAAGCCCTCTCAGAACAGGTCGTCGGCACGGGCGAAAACTGGCTGACGGAACTCGACACCGATCAGTTGCGGCAACTCCTCCTGCTAGATCGGAGCGCCATTATTGATGAGTAGCCGTTTGGTTAGCGATTTTGGATTTTGGATTGCCAGTCCAGGGTGCGCGGAACTTTCAGCACGCTCTTTGAATTTTCGATTTTCGATCTTCAATTTTCGATTTTCAATTTCCAGTCCAGGGTGCGCGGGACTTTCAGCAGGCTCATTCGGAGTGTGACTCCGGGGAATCGGGCCCACCGGACGCACAGGCCACTGAGGCGATTTGGCTGCCTGCTGCCATTGGCACTTCCGCCACCAGCCGCACCTGCCCGCTGTCGTCGCGAATCCAGCCTTGAGCCTCGGTGAGGGGCGCTGGGGAAGGGAGAGCTTGGGGTGGGTTGGAGGGTCGGAGCGGTCGATTAGCAGAATAACCTGGTGATCCTGGATCGGCCCAGCTTGCGGCGATCGCCCCACTTCCTTGCAAGTCCCCTGGTGCAGCAGGTAGCCCGCCCCGCCCAGAGACGACGAATTCTCGTTGGGCCAGGGCGATCGCCGTGCCTGCTGTACCACACCCTCTGGCGATCAGCCGCGAGGCATCTACAGGTTGGGCGGGCAGTTCGACTAGACCCTGGCTGGGGTCAACCACTAACCCGTTGATCGTGACTGTGCCATCCGTCCCGAATCTGGAGTTAACAGTGATATCGCTGCGATCAGTTGGCGCTGGGCGAAAGACGATACCAAAGAGGCCCTGAGTGGTTAAATCAACTGATCCACCCCGCCCATCGACAGCACTGGCATCAATGTCGCTGTTTTCCGAGGCCACCGCCGCAATCACATCCGCATTGATAAAAATATTCCCTCCATTGCTACCGCCAAGGCGTTCATCAATGTCAGCCCTGCTGGAGATTCTGCTGCCATTTCTGAGGAGGAGCGATCGCCCTTCTACAATCACATTTCCCCCCTGTCCTTGGGGAACAGAAACAACAGTCGTAATTTTACTTTTCTGATCAAGCAGAATATGGCTTGCTTGCAAACGGACATTACCTGCATTGCCAAAAAGACCAGGCTGGCGAGTATTTGCAAAGGAAGAGCTGTCGATTTGAGACATCCCGCGCATCACAATCGAGCCTGTTGCCTGCACTACTACATCGCCTGCGCTGCCGCTTCCCCCGGTCTGGGCTGAGAGGCGGCTCTGGTTGTCCAGCGTTAAATCCCCGCCGCTAAAGACTTCAATGTTGCCAAATTGACCATCGCCAGTGAACAAGTCAATGGCAGTGTTGTTGTCAATCTCTAGATAGCGTCCAGCCTGCAAAATGATGCTGCCAGAGTTTCCCCTGCCATCAACTTCACTGCGGAGTTGCGTTGAGTTGCGAAGTATTAGGGTATCGCTAGCTTGAATTCGCAGCGTTCCGGCGTTCCCTTCAATTTGTGTGTTGAAGAAAACGTAAGTGTTTGACAGGGTAATGTTTGGCGCTGAGAAGGTGATGTCTCCAGAGTTTCCGTTTGTGGCCTCCGTTGCAATGGCGGAAATATTTTGCAGATCAAGCCGCTCACTGGCAATCAGCGAAATTACGCCTGCATTGGCTCCGCTGCTGCCTGCTAAAAACTGTGCATTTCGAGCGGTTAATCGACGGGCAGCGATCGCAATTCCTCCCGGCTCCTTTATTGCTGGATTTAGCACCGTAGTCACAATTTGCCCATTATTCACCACGCGGACATCGGCTAGGCTGGCATCAGGACTCCATCGCAGGCGCGGCCTTGCAGAAAACGACTGTCCCGCCCGCTGCCACTGCAAGCCGACCTGCCCTGGCTGGCTTAGCCCGCCTATCTCAACTGCTCCCCCTAACGTGCTGAGAAGGCCGCCGTCTAATATAACTCCTCCTCCTGCCAGCAACAGGCTTTGCGCTTCTCCAGTTTGCAAGCCTGTGAAACTGAAAAAGGGCGGATCTTCAAGACTTCTGGGATGGCGACTATAGACCTCGATAGGCGCAGGCGCAATCTGCCGATACAGCAGCGCTGAAGGATTAATCGTCAAAGACACGGGCACTTCTGTTCGTAGTGCGCTGAACACGCCCTGATCACCAAATGCGATCGCATCTGCCGTCGTGCCCACAAACGACCCGGCTATGTTTAGCCGCGCATTGCGCCCAAACAGAATGCCGTTGGGATTCATTAAAATCAGATTGGCATCTCCCACAACCCCCAGTGTGCCGCGAATATTTGAGCGGCGATCGCCCGTCACACGAGTCAAAATCGTCCGCACCCCTGCATCGGGCACGAAGAACACGCTACCGCCCCGCTCGACATCTAGCCGCTGTAAGCTGTGAAATAAGTTGCGCCCCCGCTGTGCCCCGCCATGAATCTGAAAATTCATCCCAGACACAGCTTCGACCCGTGAAGACTCTGTGCCGAGGCTGTTGTCGGCGATGGGGCGACCGAAAGCGCGATCGCCCAGCACCCATCCCAAAAAGACAAGGGCGATCGCGCTGCCCAGAGACTTGCGACTCAAAAGCCAGCGCAATTTCCAGAAGGGCATACTCTGCTTCACCAGTTTTCCCCTTATTGGTTGTTTAGAACCAACCGCCACAAACGCTTTTACTGCGGAATGTTTTCTTCTGGCGGCTTTTGATCGGTGTCATCATCTTCATCGTCATCCGACAGCACAAACAGCCGATTGCCAGGGTCAATAATCAGGCGAATCAAGCTGACAGCAGCTTTAGAAAGTGTGATTAACAGACCCACGACCAGATCAACCAGGAAAAAGACAGGACGCAACAAGTAGCGAACAGGGCCCGGAGCAGAAAACGGCACAACCTGCTGGACATCGTATTCCACACGTGGCTTAATTCTATTTCCTGCTGTTGAAGGATTCACTGGGTTAAACCGCGCCACCCTTTTCCCGATATCTGCATAAGAAACAGTGTCACGACTCACAAAAAGACGAACCCCTTGAGATGACTCCAAGTAGAGGTTGCCAGTAAAGTCAGTAGAAGGGATCATTCCTTCATGTCCTGCACCCAATGCCTGCCAATTTTGGGTGAATTCTACTGAGCTGCCCAGGTAGTCTGTTCGGAGTACTGCGCGAAGTTTCAAGGTCTCGCCACTTGATAGTCCCTTGCACTTGACCCGAGTCAATCTCAAGATTTTCATGATCCGCTCTACCGTATTCAAGATTTGGACGTTTGCTAGTCTCAAATGTTCAATATGCTTCTTTTTCTACTGAATGACGTATCTCAGTTTCGGAACAATGCCGGCGCTTGCCGTAGATGGGTTAACTGGAACAAATGAAGTCTGCCCTGCCCCGGAATCGTTTGCCGAAATATCTTTACTGCTTTCAAACAAAGGCTGATTTTCGGGCGATCGCAAATAGATCTTGCCATTAAATTCATCTGGGATCTCGCTAAACGGTTGCGGGCCAGGAATTTCCTTCGGATCACCCCACCGCTTCCAGTTTTTCGTAACATCGACAGGGTTTCCTACAGGTCGTCTGCGAAAGCGAGGAACCAGTTTTTTTATTTCCCCATCTGACAGTCCATCGCATTTTATTTCAGTCAGTATCAACTTCTTCACAACTCTAGCCTCATTGGAAAAGATTGGATGGAATGAGTTGATGACTCGATCAACCATTTTTATCCTCGGCTAGATTTCAGATTTAGACAGGGCCCCTTCCGGGTACTTCTGCGAAGCTGGATAGTCTCACAACTGGTGCCCGCTCAACAAAAATGTCTGACTTGCATACTGTTACTCAAAAACGATTTTCAATTAACTTTCAGCAATAGCTCAATCTCTAATACTTTTTAGATCTCGATATGTATAGAAAAATATATTGGACGAGATTATTTGACTTGTCTATTGTGTAATCAGGGAGAACATTAACCACAGAGAACACAGCCATGAGCCGAGGAACGTTATTCGACAAGGTTTGGGACTTGCATACGGTGGGGACGCTGCCCTCAGGACAGACGCAGCTCTTCATCGGGCTGCATTTGATCCACGAAGTGACTAGCCCGCAAGCGTTTGCCATGCTGCGAGAGCGGGGGCTAAAGGTGCTGTTTCCTGAGCGCACAGTGGCGACGGTGGATCACATCGTGCCGACAGAAAACCAGGCGCGTCCTTTTGTCGATCCCCTGGCAGAAGAAATGATGCTGGAGCTAGAGCGCAATGCCAAAGACAACGGCATCCGCTTCTACAACATCGGCTCTGGCAGCCAGGGCATTGTGCATGTGATCGCCCCGGAGCAGGGTTTGACCCAGCCAGGAATGACGATTGCCTGTGGAGACAGCCACACTTCGACGCATGGCGCGTTTGGGGCGATCGCCTTTGGCATTGGCACCAGCCAGGTGCGCGACGTGCTGGCATCGCAAACCCTGGCGCTGGCAAAGCTGAAGGTTCGCAAAGTAGAAGTGAACGGCACGCTGAAACCAGGGGTCTACGCCAAAGACGTGATTCTGCACATTATTCGCAAGCTGGGCGTGAAGGGCGGCGTGGGCTATGCCTACGAGTTTGCAGGCACGACCTTCGAGCAGATGAGTATGGAAGAGCGCATGACCGTCTGCAATATGTCCATCGAGGGCGGCGCGCGCTGCGGCTATGTGAACCCCGACGCGACGACGTTTGAGTACCTGAAGGGGCGCGACTTTGCCCCCAAAGGCGACGAGTGGGAGAAGGCCGTGGCCTGGTGGACGAGCCTCCGCAGCGATGCCGATGCAGAATACGACGATGTGGTGGTGTTCGATGCGGCAGAGATTGAGCCGACGATTACCTGGGGCATTACGCCGGGTCAGGGTATTGGCGTGAGTGAGGTCGTGCCTACGGCTGATTCGCTGCCGGAAGAAGACCGGGCGATCGCCCAGGAAGCCTACACCTACATGGATCTGGCTCCTGGCACACCGATTGCGGGCACTAAGGTAGACGTGTGTTTCATTGGCAGTTGCACCAACGGCCGCATCAGCGACCTGCGGGAAGCCGCCAAAGTCGCCAAGGGTCGCCATGTGGCCGAAGGCATCAAAGCCTTCGTAGTGCCTGGTTCCGAGCGAGTAAAACAGCAGGCCGAAGCCGAAGGGCTGGACAAGATCTTTGAAGCGGCGGGCTTTGAATGGCGCAATGCGGGCTGCTCGATGTGTCTGGCAATGAATCCTGACAAGCTGGTGGGCCGCCAGATCAGCGCTTCCTCGTCAAACCGCAACTTCAAAGGGCGGCAGGGGTCTTCCTCTGGACGGACGCTGCTGATGAGTCCGGCGATGGTGGCGGCGGCGGCGGTGACGGGTCACGTAACAGACGTTCGCACGCTGCTCTAGGAGGTAGCGATGACTAAGGAAGAGATGATTCAAGAGCTAGAAAGCTATCCAGAATCAGTTTTGAGTAAACTGCTCGAACTCGCTCGAAGCTTTCAATCTGCGGATGACACGCTAGATGAAGAGGCTTGGCAAGCTTATTTAGCATCAGAAATTGAGCGAGAAGAGGTTTACCGACGCCTTGCAAACTCGTAAGTTTCTGAGTCTTAGGCTTGTCTTGCGAATTCATGCGAGGCAAATTGAACGCTTTGGTGGCAGCCCTGGCGTGCGCGATCAGGGATTGCTGGAATCGGCTCTGGCACAGCCCCAGGCGACCTTCGGCGGCGAGTTTTTGCACGCCACGATCGCCCAACAAGCCGCTGCCTACCTGTATCATCTGGCAATGAATCACCCGTTCATCGACGGCAACAAGCGCACTGCCTTCGCGGCGATGGATGCGTTTTTGCGGCTGAATGGAGTTCTGCTCGGCTTCACCGACGATGAGGCGTACCACCTCGTGATTCGCGTGGCGCAAGGAGCGCTGAATAAAGACGAGTTAGCAGATATGCTGCAAGCAGCCCTACAGGAGTAACAAACGTGCCAAAGACGGTGTTGATTACGGGTGCCTCAACGGGCATCGGCTACGCAACGGCGAAGTTGTTTCAGCGGCAGGGCTGGAATGTGGCGGCCACAATGCGATCGCCCGCTGGCTCTGACCTAGCGGCGCTGGATCGCGTGATTTGTCCACCCTTGGATGTGACGAATGCAGTGTCGATTCCGGAGGCGATCGCCACCACGCTGTCCCACTTTGGGCAAATCGACGTGCTGGTGAACAACGCAGGCTACGGGCTGATTGGCCCCTTTGAAGCCTGCACCCCGGAGCAAATCCAGCAGCAGTTTGCGGTGAATGTGTTTGGGCTGATGGACATGACTCGCGCCGTGCTGCCCCATTTTCGGGAGCGGCGATCCGGTGTAATTGTCAACGTCGCCTCGATTGCAGGGCAAATGGCGCTGCCCATCTACAGCCTCTATCACGCCAGCAAGTGGGCGGTGGAAGGGTTTTCGGATTCGCTGCGCTATGAGCTAGAGCCGTTCAATATCCGGGTCAAAATCATCGAGCCGGGGCCAATCAAGACGGACTTTTTCTCGCGATCGCTCGTTGTGGCAAAGCAGGAAGGGCTAACGGCTTACGACCCCTTCGTTGCCAGCGTCCTGCCCCAGCTCGAAAACGTGGGCGATACGGCCTCTCCGCCCGAAGTCACCGCCCAGGTGATTTACACCGCCGCCACCGATGGCAGTTCTCGCTTGCGCTACCCAGCGGGGGGCAATGCATCCTTCCTGCTAACGCTGCGAAAGCTGCTTCCCGATGGGCTGTTCACCTGGTTTATCAAGGCCGGCATGATCAAGGAGGTGAAGTAGGGATTGGGCGTTAGAGGTGGGGTGGGTTAAGGCGCGATCGCAGTCTGGCTAGTTCTGCTTCGGCTGCATCGGCCCGCTGTTTTTCTGCCTCAGCCCGTTGAGCTTCTTGCTCTGCCCGCTGGCGTTCTAGCTCGGCTTTCTCAAAGCTCCACAGCAACAGATTGCCGTCCGAATCCCACCAGCGCAGCCAGTGGATCGTAGAACCCAGCCGGGGGCCATACCAAACGCCCAAAAACAGTGATAGCTCAGGAATCCAGAAGCGCCCCTCGGCACTTGGCTCCTGAAGTTGGTATGCTCCGTCTCTGAGTTGCCGTACCTCTAGCGTTTGGCTATAGGGATCAAACGTAGCGTAGGTGGGAACCTGGAGGATTTGCTCATAGAAGAACAGGTTGCCGTAAGGAAATGTGGGGCGAATGGAATACTCGCCTAGTTCCTCATCCGACCAAAACTCCATCACGATCGCCACCGGATCGCCTTGGAGGATGGGAGTATAGCTGCGGCGCACGCCTTCACCCGTCCAGGGCAACACACGGGGCACGTATAGCCAGTCGGGAGCTTTCACCATGACCTTTTGGTTCACAGTCGCCACCAGCCCAAAGTTCGAGGCAATCAGCATTTCCGGCTGAATCAGTCCCGCCTCGCCCAAAGCATCGGTGAGGGCAGCAGCCAGCATGGGCTGTTCAACGTACTGTGCCGGAGCTTCAGACAGGCGATAGTCATCGGGGAGCGCTTCCCAAGTGACCTTGAGCGATTGGGTCGGGCGCGGCGCATTCAGAACCATGAGCCTTCGCGGGCAGAACTCGCGGGTGAAAGGGGCAATCGTCCAGTACGTCCATCATAGGCGAGTCGGTTTTTGAGTTTTGTTGTTTTTAATTGAGGTAAGCATCATGAGTCAAGTTCAAGCAATTTCCGGTCGCGGCATTCCTCTGGTCGGCGACGACATCGACACCGATCGCATCATTCCGGCGCGGTTTCTCAAGTGCGTTACGTTCGACGGGCTGGGGGCCCATGCGTTTGAGGACGATCGCGCTCAGTTGCAGGGACAGCACCCGTTTGACCAGCCACAATATCAGGGCGCAGAGGTGCTGGTGGTGAATCGCAACTTTGGCTGCGGCTCTTCGAGAGAACACGCACCCCAGGCGATCGCCAAGTGGGGCATCAAGGCGCTGGTGGGCGAGAGCTTTGCGGAAATCTTTTTTGGCAACTGCGTAGCAATGGGGATTCCCTGCGTCACGGCGACTGGCGACGACGTGAAGGCGCTGCAAGGGGCGATCGCTGCCCATCCCCAGGCGACTGTGACAGTCAACCTAGACAGCATGACTGCGACCTGCGGCGACGTATCAATTCCGGTGCTGATGGGTGAGGGGCCGCGTCAGATGTTTCTCTCTGGCAGTTGGGACGCAACGGGACAACTGGTGGCACAGACAGAGCAGATTAGAGCCACAGCAGCAAAGCTGCCCTACGTCGCCTGGAGCCATGCCTAGAGTCCTTGCTAGGTCAGGGGTGCAGAATTCTGAAGCATGATCAGCAAAAAAATTTCCGAATTTTGCAAAACCCTCCGGATACTCCCCCCTAGCCTGAGAACAATGGAGTGGTAGATGCACCCTGATTCAACATTCCCCCAGGCTCACGCGATTGAGTTTTGGGGGGATTTCTTTTTAGAGGGGATCGACTTGGCGGGGATCGACTGCTGATCGACTGCTTAAGGAACTCGCATTGCGTCAGGACTGACGCGCTGGCGAAGAATGCCTGCATTCCAGAAAACTTGTTGAGACGCAACTCGCGAGAACTCACCCATTACGTGAGTCCTGAGAGTCAAAAAACTGGACAGCTTTTGCAAAGCGAGCGAGAATTCTGATTAAATTTCGTGCCGTTCAAACGATTTTCAGCCTAAATCGTTCCTGACCCAAACGGCGCTCCAACTAGCAGCAGACGTTGCGTCACCTAGTCTCAATACAATGCCTCAAGACGACAGAAGCAAGACAAATCCCAGTCTCTGAACCCCTATGCCAAAGCTATGGGTCAGATGAAGAATCTGCAATGTTGCGAATATCTTGCAGCAACAGGTCGAGGTGAGACTCGGCAGGAAGCTCATCTGTGGGTGGATTCGGCTGCTTTTTCGGTTTTACAGGCGTTTCTTCGGGCTGTGCCGCCTGAACAATCTCCTGAACCAGTAAATCCAAGTAGGAGTCCATGAGCGTTCTCTCTTATCTATATGTCAGCGTACCCTTGTCCATAGAATCTGACCTCCTTATTTTGACTGAACCTGATCGGGTGAATTTATTCACTGATTAGCAATCTTGAACCGCATGAATTTGCTCTGGAGACTGGTAAACCAGCAGTGTCGATAGACGGTATCAAGTCAATATCAGAAGTTTAAGACTAGGAGGGGGCTGATTGATGTCGCCGATAGAGCAAAATGCTGGCGACAATCAAAGCAACGGCACTCAGCAAATGTACTGTGTTAAAGGGTGTGCCTGGAAAGAACCATGAGTCGGTTCGCAAGAACTCGATGAAAAAGCGCCCTAATGGATACCAAATGAGATAGACCAATAGCAAGTCGCCTGGACGAAGCTGGCGTGCAAACCGACGGGAAATCCACAGCAACAGGACGAAGCCGGCCAGGTTCCACAGCGACTCGTAGAGAAAGAGGGGATGAAATCGTGTGCTTTCAGGATACAGGATTATATCGTCATACGGGGGGATGCGGCGGTTTTTCGCCGGATCGGTGCTGTAGTCAATGGCGAGGCCCCACGGCAAATTGGTGGGCGGCCCGTATAGCTCCTGGTTAATGAAATTGCCCCAGCGACCGATTGCCTGGGCCAGTGGCAACCCTAGCGCGATCGCATCTAAGAAAACCAGTGTAGGAAGTTTGCGGACGCGGGTATAGAGCCAGAGGGCGATCGCCCCAAAGATAAACCCGCCAAAAATATGGATGCCGCCTTCCCACACGCGAAAGATAGAAAGCGGGTCTGAAAGGTAGTCTCCTAGGCGATCGCGTGGCGATTGGATAAACACGTAGTAGAGCCTCGCCCCCAGAAACCCTGGCACCAGCACCCAAATCAGCATGTCCCAAAAGTCGTCGGAGGAATGCCCCCGCCGCTCTACTTCGCGACTGGCGACGGTTGCCCCTAGAATCACGGCGATCGCCATGAGTAGCCCATACCAGCGCAGCGCAAACGGGCCAAATTCAAAAATAACGGGGTCAACAGGGGGATGCATAACCAAAACGTCTATTGCGCTCGCTTTATCAGGTGTTCACCGGATTTCGCTGGATTTTGATTTCCCTCGGTCAGGACAGCGCGAAACCAGCCTCAGCTTTTAGGTGGCAGGTTTTTAGGTGGCAGGT
>FQKF010080465.1_pt1 | contig 12583 bp, 10 predicted proteins | sample 1504521 | NCBI WGS metagenome assembly FQKF01 (sample SAMEA4475357, study PRJEB15587) | soil metagenome | biome: Soil; feature: Field | place: India | collected 2015-03-11 | depth 0 m
CCGTTCAATGGCGTTCAGATAGGCATTCACGGCTTGTTTGTCGATAAGGGGACCGACATGATTTCTTTCGTCCAGCGGATTTCCGATGCGAAGTTGTTGGTAGGCGTTGGCTAATTTTGTTTTCACGTCTTCATAAATACTCTCGTGAATGATGAGTCGGCGGGTTGTGGTACAACGTTGGCCTGCAGTTCCCACGGCTCCGAACAAAATACCGGTCATGGCAATTTTCATGTCAGCCGACGGGGTGAGGATGATGGCATTATTTCCGCCTAATTCCAAAATGGTTTTTCCGAGCCGTGCACCCACCTTTTGGGCAAGGGCTTTGCCCATACGAACGGAACCGGTGGCCGAAATCAGCGGAATGTTGGTGTCGGAAGTAAGAAATTCACCCACGCGGTAGTCGCCGTTAACAATGCAACTAATGCCTTCAGGAAGGTTGTTTTCTGCAGCCACTTCGTTCCATATATTTTGGCAAGCAATGGAACATAAAGGAGTTTTTTCCGAGGGCTTCCAAATGTGCGTATTTCCGCAAACGGCCGAAATGCAAAAGTTCCAGCTCCACACGGCTACGGGAAAATTAAATGCCGTTATGATGCCCACCACGCCCAAGGGATGCCACTGTTCCATCATGCGATGTTGCGGACGTTCGCTGGCTATGGTCAGCCCGTATAACTGACGGCTGAGCCCGACGGCAAAATCGCATATGTCTATCATTTCCTGAACTTCGCCCATGCCTTCCTGCAAGGATTTCCCCATTTCATATGAAACCAGTTTCCCCAGAACGGCTTTCTTTTTCCTAAGTTTGTCTCCGAATTGACGAATGATTTCGCCGCGCTTTGGAGCGGGAACGTTTTTCCAGTATTGAAAGGCCTCTTTGGCGGCAAATAAGGCCTTGTTATAATCGGCCAGAGAGGATGTTTTTACCGATGCTATTTTTTGTCCGTCAACGGGGCTATATGAATCTATGACTTCGCCTTCTGAAAAAAAGTTTTTACCCGTAGAAGTTCCGTCATTCAATTCTTTAATGCCAAGTTCTTTTAATATTTCTTTCATATATATATTATGGTCCGGGGCAAATATAACAACTTGAATTCCTTTTTTCAGTAACTTTTTAAACATTATTTCAGCAATTTAAACTATCTGTATAGTGTTGAAAAGAATCTGTAACTAAGGGAAAATGTCAATATTAAATTTTGTCGGGAGAAATTTCCGTTACATGCAAAAACCGGATTATCGCCCAACATGCGCCTTAGTTCTATCCTGAAAAGTATATCCCGAATTTGCAAATCGACATTGCCGGAAAATCCATGAACAAAAAAGGGAAAAGGAGATGATATAATCACTAATGATTTATCGGAATAATATTCCCATTTCAATGCTGATTTCCAAAATTTATGAAAGCGATATTGAAAAATGAAGGAGGCAGCGTGCCATAGATTATTATTTTTTTTTGATTTTAATCCCGGTTGCAAACCGACATCAAGTCCGGCTATCAGGCAAAATAATTTATGATTGTAGATCAAATACGAATTAATGAATTTTCTTCCGTTATGAACAGAATCCGAATTCAAAGGATCTACATAGGCACTGAGGTTTGCAGACAATCCTTCGGGATTTGAATACCACCATCGGAAGCCTAAAGCGGGCATTTTTCTGCCGGGTAAGGGAAGAATTCTTTGCCATCCTGTAAGTGCCAATAGCTGATATTCCGATTTTTTGGAAAATTTTTTACTGAATGAAATGCCTGTCATATAATAGGGTGAATTTTCCGCCATCAATGTTCGGGTAAGCGTGACTTGTTCAAAAGGCATGGTTCCTTCAAATCCAATGTGCGAAGGCATTATACCGGCCCTTACAATTAAAGAATTATGAAATCTTCGGCTGATGCTGAGTTCCGAGAAATGTCTCAGAAATTCATTTTCGGACGCATAGTTGTCTTTTACATAGGTACCTGAATGAAGCCCTATATCCGTGGACCAATGACGATGCTTCCAAACTGCTTTAAGCACCCCTATGTTTAAATTTAATTCGCGGTTTCTGTTATAATTATAAAAAAATGATTGTCTTTTTTGACCTTCTTCACTACAATGGGAATCATAAACATAATATATATCAAAAAATCCCTGTAGATTGATCGTGTCGGATGATGATGAAGTATTTGTATTTTGGGAATAAAAATAAAGGCAAGGGGACATCAATATTAATAAACAAAAAATTTTATCCATCCTCTATCGTCAGTTACTTGATAAATTTAAAAAATAAAAGGTTGAATGGATGGTATTACTATTAACATCATATTTTTTTTCAACGATTTCATGTATTTTAAAGTGAATTTTTTTTTTGAAAATCGGCCCGTCAAAACAAAAGGTGTGAAATTCTCCGTTTTCTCCGCATGGGTCAACATTTATCGGAATAAGTTCAATAAAATTTTCATCTAATCGCGTTCCGCAAAATTCTTTTGGAAAAAATTCAGCGTTGCAGCACACCACCGTGGCTTTAAATCCCGAATTCATGAACTGCTCTAAAAGCTGCCTTGTGTCTTTTTTCCATAACGGGAATACCAATTCAAACCCATCGGGGCAAAAAAGTTTTTCACGGTAATTTCTAAGATCTTCAAGGAAAATATCGCCGAAAGCCACATGACGGATGTTTTGCAAAATCAAATATTTTTTTAATTTTTCTATTTCTTTTTCGTATTCCGTATTAGTCGAAGAGTCGGGTACTTCCATCAAATATACCGGTATGCCGGTTGCATTTGCCTGCTGAATGGCCAAATCGGCCGGTAAGCCGTGCATACTGATACGTCGATTACTCATTTGAATGGTTAATACCAATAAAACCACTTTATAATTTCGGTTCTTATTTAGTTCATGTAAGGCCAGGGCAGAGTCCTTACCTGTGCTCCAGAAGAGGGCTACGGACTTAGGGACGTGGAGCGTTCCGCTCATAAATATAAATCTGATGCTGACCGCTTACTTTGTATTGGTTCAAAGCAGCATCGTAAACATATTCCGTAGGCAAACCGGCTTTCATATCGGCCAGCCCGATGATGCGATAATTTTTATTTACATACTCATTCAACCAGGTGAAAACATAATTATCCGTATTGGGTTGAACCAGGAGTGAAATCCGATGATTGAAAAACACCAAATATTTCGGAGCGCTTTTTTCAATATCCGAAGCAAATTCCCTTTGCCATTCTTTATGTTCGGGAACGTTATTTACAATGGCAGCAAAATAGGCGTGCCGGGTGGGGCATTCTTTATTCAGATAAACATAAATTTGCGGTTCGGAACCGACGATAATTACTTTATCCTCGGCGCTCATGCGGCTTTTAAGAAACCGGGCCACTTCCACACATTCAGGAAACGGATTTTCACCATACACCTGGCGCAGTATCATGTTGTAATTTGCACGGGAGGAATAATAACCGAAAAATTCTTTGTTTTTGGATTGAACATGATTGAAAGCCATTATACCGGAAATAATCAGCAAGGAATGCGGAACATAAGGCCATTTGAATTTAAACAGATTTTGAGCCAGTTGGGAAATGCCCCAAACAAAAACTCCGTTCAGTATTCCAACAGCCGGCGCTAACTGAATCCAATAATGCCCGTAGAAATAATAACCCGGTACTATGGCCGCAAACGACAGAAGAGCAAATAAAATGATGTAAATTTTGTCCTGAAGGTTTTGTTTGGTAAATAAAAGCAAAGGAAGTGCAATTAAAGAAATGCTCCAAAACCAACCCGAAAAATCGGATATGGTTTTCCAATAGTATGCAAGAAATTGCTTTCCTTGTTCCCATGGAACCTGACTGACATATTTTTTAGGAGTGGTGTAGGACCAATAAATCATTTCATCAAAAGCGTTTTTCATTACAATCATTAAAAACAATGCACCGATGATTAAACTAAGGCCGATTATGTAGGTCAGACAATAAATAATCCCCTTTTTAATGTTGCGGGTATCCGTGAATATAACATACTCTAAAAAAATAACGAAGCCGCCCCAGAAGGCAAACATCACTCCGCTGGTTTTGGTCATAAAAGCCGCACCGAAGGCAAGTCCTGCCAAAAAAGCATGGAGCATTTTTTTGGATTGGGATTTGCGGAATAAAGCGTAAAAGAAGAGCCCCAAACAGGTAAAAAACACCACACCGTGCTCCGATTGAATGGTGTAGCCGCTGATGAAGGGATTCATGGTGTATATGCCGAAGGCCAGGGAAGCCGCCAGGGCGGCATGACGATTTACCCATAAGCGAAGGGTGAAAAATAACAATATATTGGAAGTCAGATTCAACCAGGCAAAACCTTTATGCAGGGCTTCTACGGAATATCCGAATAATTTAATCATCATGGCAAAAAAAACGAAAATGCCCGGAAATTTCTGTTCATAGAAGTCCTTGTAGGGAGTTTTTCCGTCCAAAAATAGTTTACCGTAATAAGAATAAGCTCCTTCATCCCTTTCAAAACCGATTCCGGCTAAATTCATGCGAAGTGAAAAAAATATCCACAACAATACCAGAAGAACTCCGACAAAAATCACATCTTCTTTTTTGAACTTACGATTTCCAAGCGTTAAATATTGGCTATCCGATGACATAAATTAACGGCAAAGATAGATTTTTTATATATGCAGGGAATGGATAGCGAATGAAATGTTAATGTGGTACGATAAAATTTTTAAGTATTAAAACAATAATTACATTAATTTTACGAAAGATGAAAACCAAAGTTGAAATTGTAAATAACTGGCTGCCCCGTTATACGGGAGTACCACTGGAAAATTTTGGTCAATTTATTTTACTGACGAATTTCAATAATTACGTTCAGTATTTTGCGGAGAAACACAAAGTGAAGGTTGACGGCACCGATCGTCCGATGCCTTCGGCCACGGCCGATAATATTACCATCATTAATTTCGGAATGGGCAGTGCCACGGCGGCCACCATCATGGACTTGCTGAGCGCCATTCATCCGAAAGCCGTTTTGTTTTTGGGAAAATGCGGGGGGTTGAAAAAAAAGAACAAAGTGGGCGATTTTATATTACCCATAGCCGCCATTCGCGGAGAGGGCACCAGTAATGATTATTTTCCGCCGGAAGTTCCTTCCCTGCCTTCTTTTAATCTTCAGAAAGCCATTTCATACACCATTCGCCTTCGCGACCGGGATTACTGGACCGGAACGGTTTACACCACCAACCGCCGCGTATGGGAACACGACGAGGTCTTTAAGGAATACCTTAGAAAAATCAGAGTGATGGCGATTGACATGGAAACCGCCACCATTTTTTCTGTGGGTTTTTTTAATAAAATTCCCACCGGAGCCCTTTTGCTTGTTACCGATCAGCCGATGATTCCGGAAGGAGTTAAAACCGAAGAAGGCGATAAGAAAGTTACGCAAAATTACGTAGGGGAGCACGTGGAAATCGGCATTGCTTCTTTAAAAGAAATAGAACACAAGGGAATTTCAGTAAGGCACCTTCGCTTCGAAGAAGAATAGGCCGTAAGTTGGATCTTAATACTTATATTTAAACCGTAATGTCAGTTTTCAGAAAAAAAAAGGTAGCCGATTTGTTGGCGTTGTCTGAAAGTCGGTCGCATGCACTTTCCAAACAGTTGGGAGTTCTTGACCTGACAGCATTCGGTATTGCGGCCATCATCGGAGCCGGCATTTTTTCTACTATCGGTATGGCCTCTTCCAACGGCGGCCCTGCAGTAATATTTCTTTTTCTTTTCACGGCCATGGCTTGCGGTTTTGCTGCCCTTTCCTATGCGGAGTTTGCTTCTTTTGTTCCCGTCAGCGGCAGTGCTTATACCTATGCTTATGTGGCTTTCGGAGAACTGTTTGCCTGGATAATCGGCTGGGCACTGACGTTGGAATATGCCATCGGGAACTGCACGGTGGCCATTTCCTGGAGCGACTACTTCTGTTCTTTGCTGAGTCACGTGTCAGGATATCAATTACAGGAATGGCTTACCATGGATTATTTTACTTCCAGGGAAAATTACTATTCCATATTGGGACTTATGCTAAGCGGTATAACGCCCGATGAGATAAGCCACATTCCCGAACATTCCGGCAAACTGGCGGGCTTTTATGCCTGGACTTCGGCTCCGGAACTGTTCGGCATAAAAATCATTTTCGATGCGCCGGCTCTGATATTAAACGGATTGATTACTTGGTTGGTTTACAGGGGGATGAAAGAAAGTAAAACGGCAGGAAACGTTATGGTGTTGATTAAATTGGCTGTGGTTATACTGGTGATTGTGGTTGGAGCATTTTATGTGGATACTTCCAATTGGTCTCCTTTTATGCCCAACGGAATAGGCGGAGTCTTGGCCGGTATCAGCGCCGTGTTTTTTGCTTATATTGGATTTGATGCCATTTCCACCACGGCCGAAGAGTGCAGGAATCCGCAAAGAGATCTTCCCCGGGGTATTATTTATTCCATTGTAATATGTACAATCTTATACATTTTAATCGCTTTGGTTCTGACGGGAATGGTTTCTTATAAAGAGTTAAACGTGGCCGACCCATTGGCTTATGTATTTGAAAAAATAGGAAATTTGAAATGGATGGCCGGCATCATTTCCGTCAGCGCCGTGGTGGCCATGGCCAGCGTGATGTTGGTCTTTCAGTTGGGCCAACCGCGCATTTGGCTGGCTATGAGCCGTGACGGTTTGTTACCGGAAAAGTTCTCCCGCATTCACCCGAAATTTAAAACACCTTCTTTTTCTACATTAATGACCGGACTCACGGTTGCTGTTTGTATTCTGACGATGGATATAGCCATGGTAACCGATATTTGTTCTGCCGGAACGCTTTTCGCCTTTGTGGTGGTGTGTGCCGGAGTAATGCATTTGAGAACCAAGTCCGATTATAATCCGAAATTTCAAATGCCCTACATCAACGGCCGTTGGATTTTTATGGTGCTTTTTGTTTTGTTTTTTGTACTTTTTTATCTTACCGATAAAGAACTTTTAGCGTATTATTTTAAGTGGGAGTCGGCTTACGCATTTTTGAAAAAATTACCCTTTTATATGTTTTTGTTGGTTTTTGGGATACTGTCGGTTCTGGCCATACGGAAAAATTACTCTTTATTGCCCGGACTGGGTTTGCTTTGTTGTTTGTATATGCTTTCGCAATTGGGTTATAAGAATTGGTTATATTTTATGGGATGGTTGGTGTTGGGATTAATTATCTATTTTACCTACGGATACAGAAAAAGCAAATGGATAAAAAAATCGTAATCATAACCGGAGCCACTTCGGGCATAGGAAAGGCCACGGCAGAATTATTGATAAGAAACAATTATTTTGTTGTTATTACCGGAAGAAGAAAAGACCGTTTGGAAAGCATCAAAAATGCTTATCCGGATTCGGCGGATTACTTTTGTATGGATATTCGTTGCAAAGAGGATGTCAACAACTTTTCGGATTACCTTATTAAGCATAATTTAATTCCCGACGTTCTGATTAACAATGCCGGATTAGCAGCGGGTTTGGCTCCTGCCCACGAAGCCGACTGGGACGATTGGGAACAAATGATAGATACGAACGTAAAAGGATTATTATATCTGACACGCATGTTGTTGCCTGAAATGATAAAAAAGAAATCGGGGCATATTATCAATGTAGGTTCGGTGGCCGGAAAGGAAGTATATCCGAACGGAGCGGTTTATTGTGCAACCAAATTTGCCGTAGAGGCCATAACTCGCGGGTTGCGAATGGATTTATTGCCGCACCACATTAAAGTTTCATCCGTCAGTCCGGGAATGGTGGAAACCGAGTTCAGCTTAGTGCGGTTTAAAGGGGATGAGGACAGGGCCAAAAAAGTGTATAAAGGATTAACGCCTTTAAAGCCGGAAGATATTGCGGAAACCATCGTATGGATGATAAACCGCCCGCCGCATGTTCATATACAGGATGTGTGGATTATGCCGGCAGCTCAGGCATCGCCTTTGGTTGTCAGAAGAGATTAGGCGCCATATGAGATATAGTATCCTGCTATTGTTTCTTTTAAATTGTTTTTTGGTTGCGCAGGGTAAATTTCAGGTTTTAAAGTCCATAAGCATAGGTACAGGGTATTCTATTATAAGATATAATCGTAATCATGCCGCACAACTTCAAAAATTTCTTCCGATTCAAACCGAGTTGTTTTATTATATCACTAACCAACGTGAAAAATCCCGAAAAAAATATTTTATGTTGGGATTTACGTTTTTAATGCAACGCTATGCATTTCATTCTTATTATTTCTATCCGGATTCGTTGAAAATATACGACAAAACATTTCCTGTAACCTATCGGTTAAATACGCTTGTTTTTGGATTAAATATCGGCTTTAAGCATGAATTTAATAATTCGGAAAAATATTCATTAACGCCATATATATGGATGAATCATACCCTTTTCAGCCCGGTATTTTATGAATTAAAATTCAAATTAGATCAAAAAATGAAAATCGAAAGCGATGCGGCTTTATACAGATATCCTTATATCGGAAGGTATATGAATCCCGGCGGGCAGATGTCATTTGGACTACAAAACAATATGCTTGGGAAAAAACCAATTAAACTTTTTCTGGAAGCAGGAATCATCGCCTCATCCGGCGGGTTTCTACTGGAGAAAACTTTTCTGGCATCACGCTTGTATTTTAATTATAAAATATTTTTTCTTAAAACCGGAATGTTGTTTTGAAGAATTACTATGAAATACTCGGATTGCCTGTTTTTTCCGATATAGAAAGCATTAAAAAACATTTTCGGAAGCTGGCCGTAATGTACCATCCCGATAAAAATCCCGGCGGTGAAGAAAAATTTCGTGAAATAGTCGAGGCCTATGAGATTTTGTCCGATTTCGAAAAAAAGCAGAAATATGATGCCCGCTTGCGTTATCAGTTACATTACAAAGAAAAAAAGTTTTATCGTTATACAAAAAAATCCCCCTACAAAGAAAATAATCCGGTGGATATTAAGGAGGCAGCAAGAAGGAAGTATTACGAACAATACTATAAAAAGAAAACCTATAACGGGCATCATAAAAACGCCAAAAAAGTATCGAATGAATTCAGAAACATCCTGGTAGCCGTCCCCCTGACGGTAATCCTTTTTTTATGGCTGATTAGTTTTTTTGAAAAAAATCATATAAGTAACAAGGAAGCTTCGGATTTTTATGAAAAAAAAGAAAATAAATCTTATATTTCATCAGACAAAGATTCCGACAAATTATCCGGATATTACGGTAAAAAGATGTATTTGGATTTTTTTAAAAATTATTCCAAGTCTATCGAAGACACACTTTCTTTTGAAATAAGTAATCAATTGGAACAAGACATGATAGTTTTGCTTTTTGAACAAGAAAAACATCAACTGATTAACAGTGTATATTTGCCGTCTTTTCATAGTGTTTTAATGGAGGATATTCCTGTTTTGCAAGGAATAATCAAAATCCAATCAGGAGAAAAATATAACCATTTACTCAACAAAGTTGAGAACGATAAAATTTTAGGAGGATTTGAAGAAAAACGGAAATTCTATCGATTGAAAAAGAAATTCTCCGATATTCCCAAAAAATGGATAATCAATCAGCATGAATTGAGTAAAATGGAGGAAATCACTTTAAATGACTTTTTTAAAGACCAGTGACCCTGAAGGGACTCGAACCCCTAACTTTCAGAACCGGAATCTGACGTTCTATCCAATTGAACTACAGGGCCAAAACTTTCCACAAAGGTAATGGTTTTACAATTTTCGGCAGTATAATGCGTTATATTTACGCCTGGAAAAGTGAAAAAAACACGTAACTGCATAACTTTATTGGTTTTGTCTTTTTTTTCCTTTGTTATTGCACAGGAAGATGTCGGCGTTAAGCAATGGAAAGACCATTTGGGTTTTTTCACGGCTAATTCCATTACCGGCTTTGGCCCCTATATTGTAGCATCGAATTACTCTTCTTTGCTCTTTTATAATAAAAGCGATAATTCCTTAAAAAAGGTAAATCGTATAAACAAATTGAACGATGTGGGTATTCGTTTGGTTCGTTCCAGCCCCGATGGAAAATTTTTGCTTGTTATATATGAGAATTCCAATATCGATATCCTCGATGCGAACGAACAAATTTTTAATTTTTCCGACCTGAAAAATAAAATTCTGAATGCCAATAAAATTATTAATGATGTGAGTTTTCATGAAGGATTTGCCTATTTGTCCTGCGGATTTGGGATTTTAAAATTCGATTACAAAAAAAATGAAATAAAGGACTCATACATTATTGGTCAGGGCGGTACATATCTGGAAGTTTATCAAACCTGCTTAACCGACTCGGTCATGTTTGCGGCAACTTCTAAGGGGCTATATCGTTGCCGATATAAACAAAAAAACCCGGCCAATTTTGCTAACTGGACGGTGATAACTAATTCCATGATGCGACAAATACACTACAGTGGTGTGGTTTTATTTAACGGTAAAGTTCTGGCTTCGCAATCGAACTACTTAAAAAGCGGCGTTAACGGAAAGGACACTGTTTTTATTTGGGATGGAACAATGTGGCAAATTTTTTCCGGAAAATTATTGCCTTATACCGTAAAAAAACTTTCGGTAACAAACAATTTTTTATCACTTATTGACCAATTCGGAGTACAATATTTTGATAATCTTACCGCATTTAAAGATTACGTTACTTCTTACCCCGGCGCATATGCAGATGTGGCCGACTCTTATGCCGAACTTAAATCGGGCTATCCGCAATACTGGATAGCCGATAACAAATCCGGTTTTCTGAAAATGGAGGGGTCTTCGCCCTATTACCTTCCGCAATATTTTAATATCGGTGGATTACACTCGGCTAAAATTTCCAACATCGATATTTTTAAAGGAAAAATAGCCGTTGCGCCCGTATTGATTGATAATTCAGGATTAGCTAATTACGATGGCGAAGGGATAAATATTAAAGATAAAAATGGTGATTGGAAGTATTTGAAAAAGCCCGGTCATCCTTCCGATACGCTTTTTGATTTATGTCATGTTTTGATTGACAGGAAAAATCCGGAAATAATTTGGGTTTCAAGTTGGGTGAAAGGTTTGGCCGAGTACAGAGGAAATGATTTATATGCCGTTTATAATGAATATAACACCAACAATGCAATTACCCCCATTTTACCTGCCTGGTGGAGGGTGTCGGGTAAAGATATGGATGAAGACGGGAACCTGTGGTTTGCGGTGAGTGATGTTCCGGAATATTTATGTGTCAGAACGAAGGATGGAAATTTTCAAAAGTTTAATCCGGACGGGTTACCCCGCTTTGTCCGAAAGCTGTTAGTAACCAAAGATAAGGATGTTTGGATATTGCACGAGCGTGAACAAGGCATTACCGTTGTCAGACCAAAGAAAAACGGAGCTAACTTTACTTTGGAGAAAGTTAGGATTCTTACCAAAAACGAAAATACCGGAAACCTGGGTTCCAATTCCGTTTTGTCGGCTGTGCAGGATGCCGACGGGCGCATTTGGGTAGGTACGGCCACAGGGCTTCGTGTTTTTTCCAATCCGCGAAATGTCTTTGATTCGCCCGACGGAGAACCCATAAAAATCATACAAGGTGCTAATGTGGAACTTTTGCTGGAAGGGGAATCGGTAACTTGTATGGATGTGGATGCCGCCAACAACAAATGGGTAGGAACCTATTCCGGAGGCGTTTATTGCTTTTCACCCGATGGCCAGCGAACGCTTTTGCACTTTACAAAAGACAATAGTCCGCTTTATTCTAATGAAATACATGAATTAAAAATTGATCAGTCAACCGGTGATGTTTATATTGCCACGCCTTATGGTCTTCAATCCTATAAAAATGTTTTTATTGAACCATTTGAAAATTACGACGCCTTGCATGCTTTCCCTAATCCCGTCAGAAAGGGTTATGCCGGTAGTGTATACATTTCCGGTTTAATGGAAAACAGTCAGGTTAAAATAACTGATGTGGCCGGAAACATTGTTTGGGAAGGGAAATCCTCCGGAGGACGCATAGAATGGCCCTTGGTTAACATGCAGGCAGAAAGGGTGGTTTCCGGTATTTACATCGTTTATGCTTCCTTAACGACGGCTGAGATGAAAAAGCTCGGAAAAATATTAGTTCAATAAAATGAAAAGGGATTTTGTATCAAAATCCATTTTGCTCAGGAAAACCCGATATAAGGATAATCTTTATATCATTCGAGTCTTTACGAAAGAAGCCGGTTTGCTGGATGCCCGTGTGCGTGTTTCTTTAAAAGGTAAGATTCACCCTTCGTTACTGGATCCCATGAATGTTCTGATGGCCAGTTTTAAAAAAACCAGGCATCCCGAATACTTTGAAATGGATGAGGCCTCATTGGAATTTTCCCCAATCCTGAATAAACCCTCCGTTTTCCTGATTTTAAACGTTATCCGGGAAATTTGCCTGAAAACCTTACATGATTTGTCACCCGACGAAAGAAAATTTACATTATTGGAAGAAAATATCTATCAAACCGTCAAGTGGGAGAGTCATATTCCTCGCGGCCTCATGTTGTCGTTTTTAAGGGATTGGGCCAATGCTTCGGGCATC
>FQKF010149838.1_pt1 | contig 12573 bp, 7 predicted proteins | sample 1504521 | NCBI WGS metagenome assembly FQKF01 (sample SAMEA4475357, study PRJEB15587) | soil metagenome | biome: Soil; feature: Field | place: India | collected 2015-03-11 | depth 0 m
CCATTCGGCTACATTTCCGGCCATATCATATAAGCCATATTCGTTGGGTTCAAACATTCCTACGCGCGAAGTTGTAGCAAATCCGTCGTCGGTATAATTTCCTCGTAAAGGCTTAAAGTTAGCCAGGAAACATCCTTCGTTATTTCGAGTATAATATCCCCCCCATGGATACATGGATAAATCGAGGCCACCACGTGCTGCATATTCCCATTCTGCTTCACTTGGCAATCGGTAATCATGTACAAATGGTTGTCCGTTTCGTGTTAAATAATTATTTAAATATTGTGTGCGCCAGATGCAAAATGCTGTAGCTTGTTTCCAGCTAACTCCAACAACCGGATAGTTATCGTAAGCTGGATGCCAGAAATACATGGTTGCCATAGGCTCGTTGTACGAATATGTAAAGTCTGCTACCCAACATAAGGTATCGGGGTATACATTAATAACATCTCTGAAAACAAATGACGACCTATTAACAACTTCAACCTTTTCACCACGGTTATTATAAACAAAACCCTGGTATTGTTTTGTTTCAAAATTGTACCGGTTACCTTTATTAGCAGCTTGTTTTAAATCGACCCAATAATATTCATACATTAATTTACGAGTATCAATTTCTTTTCTAAAATAGAAACGTTCTTCTTTTGCCAAATATAATTCATTAATAATATTATTTTGTTCTTCGTCATTAGGATCGATAGGAGTTTCCCAATTTAGCAGTGGAGGGTCAATTGGATTGCCTAATTCATCTTCGGCTATGGCAAAATCCTCAATCTGAGCAGCCAACATTCGACGCATAATGGAGTCTCTTACCCAAAAAACAAATTGACGATATTCATTATTGGTTATTTCGGTATCATCCATCCAGAATGCCTGTAATGTAACGGTTTTCGACATGGTGTTTTGTGCCCAGGCAACATCCTGATCGCTGGGTCCCATATTAAAACTACCTTGTTTAATATAAACCATTCCATATGGTTCAGGTTCAAAATATGCTTTCCTTTTACCCACACCTATGAGTTCACCAGTGTCGGAGCTTCCACAACCTACAAGTATGGAAGCCATTGATGTATAAACCAGTATTTTTTTCATCCAGATTGAATTTACTTTCAAAGGACTTATAGAACCCGCAAGTTTATTTGCAAGCGTGTTTGTTTTAAAAGCTAATGATGCTCGTTTCATAACAAATTTGTTATAAGTTTCTACTGCCCAATACGAAATTTAAAATTAAATAATTTTTTATAAAAATAAAACTTTTTATAAATATCTTATACTTTTATATCGTTGTGGAACTTTTTCTTTTTTAAGTTTAAAACCATAATAAACAAATACCTCTAAACTGCCGTTTGCTGCACGGTTTAAAATACTTGTATCATAATCGTAACTTACACCGAATCTTGTTCCAGGTAAAAGTTCAAGTCCAAACAATGCTGAAATGGCAGATCCAGCATTATATGAAATTCCTCCCCAAATTCTGTTATTATATACGATATTGGTATTAAAGCTTAAAGATGTCATTTTTCCATCACTTTGAATTAAAAACGAAGGTACCAGCATCAAAAGTGGGTTCGACATTTGATAATGATAACCAGCAGTGATATAATATTGTGGCATAATTGGCAACACATCGACTCCAGAAGAAATTTTATAATCGCGAGTACCATGGAGTAAATGGGTTGAAGAAATGCCAAAATATATTTTTTCGGTTTTATAATAAATACCTAAATCCATATCGAATGTGAAATTATTAGTAATTTTTTGGGAAGGAACAAGAGGATCGTTTCCTCCATTCAGTGCAGCACCATCGAAGGTAGAGTTGTTAAAACCTGCTGCCAGGCCAATTCCTAATGTTCCATCTCCAATTGTCATTTTACGTTGAAATGCATAAATAAGTTTTAAACTTAAATCAGAATTTACTCCAAATTTATCGGAATGCATTGAAATACCAGCCCCGTGGCTTTTTTCAAAAAGTGTAAATGGTGCCGATATAGTTGCATTTAAATAGTTAGGTGAAACTCCCGACCAGCCTAACCATTGATTCCGATTTAATAAATTTATTTCCATGAGCTCAGAACTTCCTGCATAACCCGGGTTAATTAGAAGCTTATTAAACATATGTTGGGTGAACATTGCATCTTGCCCTTTAACATTTAAAGATATAATTATTAAAGGCAACAAAGCAACTAATACCCACGGTTTTATGTTTTTTACAAACCGATTATACAGAAACATTCAAATATATTTTGCAAAATTTAACAACTGACAAATATAAAAAAATTACTTTCTTTAAAAACTCTATTGTTATAGTTTCCTAAATATTTTTTTTTAAATTTTTACAAATATATCATTTGCTGATATACCAATTTCGGACTAAAAAATTCATTTTTTCCGAATCATCAAATATATAACAAATTTAATTTAGTCGCTTAAAAAGTTTTATCCATCTATCAGGAATTTCATTTCGTAAAGTATTTTGATAATCATATTCCGAACAGGCCATATAATATGATTTTCCTGATTTTGATGGTACTACACTCCACCAACGATTTGAAATTTTACTTTTAAAAAATTTTATTTGGTGTTCATCATTCAATGTAACAAAATATTCATTAAACGATTTGTTATCGTTTTCGGGATTTTCATTTAACCGATAAACATAACCTTCAATAAAATACCATATAGCCTGAGCAATTAACGCAGCTCCGTTTAAATTATTGTCGTTATCATTTAAATAATTAAAGAAACCAATAGTTTGAAGTTTGTCCGACATACCTGCATACCTCGTTAACTGGCAAATTTCTTCGGCTGAGAATCCATTAGGAGAAACCATAATTTGACCTCCACATTCAGAATTCTTTATTGCAGAAATATCAATACTAATCACATGTGAATCGCGGATATAAGGTTCTGCAAGATAAATTTGATTTCGTAATATACCCAATCGAATATTTTCATAAAACAAGTTATTCATCAGATCAATTGCTACAGGTATTGAAAAACAAAGCTGATGCCCCAGATTAATATATTCGAATAAATAGTTTTGCTCCAGGACTATATTATTTAAATAGGTGAGAAAATTAACTTGATCCATTTTTTCGAAAGCAATGTCGATTCTATTATCGATAGTTGTTAGCGTATATGGCTTTTTAAAATTTTCAAAAGCCATATGTAACCCTATGGTTAAGTCCTGTGTACCACCAATAATAATCGGAAAAATATTTTTTTCTATTAATTCGATTATTAAATCGCGAAGTCCAAAATAGGTATCGGTTAAGGTTTTCCCTAATTTTAAATTTCCTAAATCAGCTATATTGATTTTCTTCTCATAAAAACTTAGCTGGTAAAGTTGTTGACGAATATGGTCAATCGATGGAGAGTTTGATTGAACAAAACTTCCTCTATATTCAGGCACACCAATAATGGCTATTTTATAATCACCTGTAGGTTTATGCCCTGGCGTATGGATTTGTATATGTTTACAGAAAGAATGTTGATGCAAAAGATATTCAATATTTGCAGGTTTATCGAGTGACACTGGTTCAAAGTATTCAAACAAATCCATATGTGTTAATTAATTAGGTAGCATTAAATCAAATAATTTCAAAAGTTATGATACAACTTAATTCACTCCTGCTATTTTCTTTATTTCTTTTTTTTAAGTTGTTTTCGCTTATTCTCCGATGGTTTTACTTCATTAATAATTTTTATACATTGCTCAGCAGTTAAAGTTGCTACATTGGTACCTTTTGGAATTTTATAGTTATTATCGTTATAAGAAATATAAGGACCAAAACGTCCGTTGAGGACTTTTATATCTTTCCCGTTGTAATTAAAAACATGAATGGTTTTATTATTCTCCTGGTCACGTTTTTGAGAGATAATTTCAATAGCTCTTTCTAAGGTAATAGTATAAGGGTCATCGACACCTTTTGATAATGAATAAAATTTTGACTTGTGTTGAACATAAGGTCCAAAACGACCAATGTTAACAATCACATCGGAATCTTCAAACTGGCCTATATTTCTTGGAAGTTGAAATAAACTCAGTGCTTGTTCAAGTGTAATGGTTTCAATATATTGTCCTGTTTGTAGGCGTGCATAACGAGGTTTATCGTTATCGTTCGCATCGCCAATCTGAACCATTGGGCCAAAGCGACCCATTCTAACATATACAGGTTTACCGCTTACCGGATCGTTACCCAATAATCGTTCACTGCGCACATTTTCCTTATTTGTGGTTACTTGTTCAACTTTTTCATGAAATGGGTAATAAAATTTTTTAATCATGTCGGTCCATTGCAAATTACCCATTGCTATTTCATCGAATTCTTTTTCAACATTTGCTGTAAAATGATAATCGAGAATTTCGCCAAACTTTTCTACTAAAAAATCATTTACCATAATACCTATATCAGTTGGAAAAAGTTTAGCTTTTTCTGCACCAGTTATTTCTTTTTCGGTACGTTGTTCTATTTTGTTATTTTTAAGAATTAACACATCATATAATCGTTCTTCACCCGGACGGTCTTCTTTCACCACATAACCTCGCTGCTGTATAGTTGAAATAATGGGTGCGTATGTCGATGGTCGACCTATTCCAAGTTCTTCGAGTTTTTTTACCAGACTGGCTTCGGTGTAACGTGGAGGATGATGGGTAAAACGTTGAATTGCACTTATTTTTTCACAAGTTAATATTTGGTTTGTTTTTAATGGAGGAAGTAAACCTTTTTTTTCTTCCACTTCTTCATCGTCGGTCGATTCGTGGTAAACCTTTAGAAAACCATCGAATTGTATAACTTCGCCATTGGCAATAAATTGATATGAACTGCCCGATATATTAATAATAATAGAAGTTTTTTCAAGAATAGCATCGCTCATTTGGCTGGCAATGGTTCTTTTCCATATTAATTCGTATAACTTTTTCTCAGATGAACTTCCCTGTATTGTTTGATTTTCGATGTATGTCGGGCGAATGGCTTCGTGGGCCTCTTGTGCTCCTTTAATTTTAGTTTTATATTGGCGTAACTGATGGTATTTTTCTCCAAACTGTTTAATAATCACTGAGGAACTGCTTTTTAAAGCGGTCTCCGATAAATTTACCGAATCAGTTCGCATATAAGTAATAATACCGGCTTCGTATAATTTTTGTGCCAACGCCATGGTTTGTGCAACAGAAAATCCAAGTTTTCGACTGGCCTCTTGTTGAAGTGTAGAAGTAGTAAATGGTGGTGATGGCGACTTTTTCGATGGTTTTTTTTCAATTGAAGCAATTTTAAATTCAGCATTCTTACATGTATTTAAAAATGCTAAAGCTTCTTCTCTGGTTTCGAATTTTTGGTTCAATTCTGCTTCGAGTGTTGCTTTTTTTCCATTAATATCGACTACTTCAAAAGTTGCAGTTACTTTATACGATGAGGAAGGTTTAAAAGCTATGATTTCGCGTTCGCGGTCGACAAGAAGTCGAACTGCCACCGATTGTACTCTTCCTGCTGATAAAGAAGGTTTAATTTTTTTCCATAAAATGGGCGATAACTCAAAACCAACAAGTCGATCCAATACACGACGAGCCTGTTGAGCATTAACCAGATTGAGATCGATAGCCCGAGGATGTTGGATAGCATGCAAAATGGCGTCTTTTGTAATTTCATTAAAGACAATGCGTTTGGTTTTATCAGACTTAAGTTGTAATACCTCGGCCAGATGCCATGCAATAGCTTCTCCTTCACGATCTTCATCGGAGGCAAGCCAAACTATTTTAGCTTCTTTTGCAAGTTTTTTAAGTTCAGCAACTACCTTCTTTTTATCGTCGGAAATGATATAATCAGGTTTAAAATTATTTTCGATGTCAATACCTAAATTTTTTTTTGATAAATCACGTATATGACCGAAGCTTGAAACTACATGAAAATTTTTACCAAGAAACTTTTCAATGGTCTTTGCTTTTGCAGGTGACTCCACTATTACAAGGTTTTCTTCCATGTTTCTTATGAGTTATAATAAATTAAAATTCTGCACAAAGTAAAAGAATTCATTTCCTTTGTTCAAAATTTTAATCTAAAATATTCCTATTTTTGCAGTTATCATTTTTATTAAATATCCGAAAATACAATATTTTATGAATTATAAAAAAATTTTCTGGATTCTTTTTGCACTTCCTTTTATAATAATAACTTTTATATTTTTTTTAATTTCAGTAGGAGCATTTGGATTCATGCCCACATTTGAAATTTTAGAAAATCCTAAGAGTAATGTAGCTTCAGAAATTATTTCTGACGATGGTGTACTTTTAGGAACGTACTATCTTCAAAATAGAACATATGTAAGTTATGATCAAATTTCGCCGAATGTAATTAACGCACTTATAGCAACCGAAGATATACGTTTTTATAAACATTCGGGGATTGATTTTCGAAGCCTGGCTCGCGTTTTTTTTAAAACTATTTTATTGGGGGATAATGCAGGTGGAGGAAGTACAATTACTCAACAATTAGCAAAAAATCTTTTTCCACGCGATACTACTTTATATAATTTCTGGTTTACGCGCAAAGGTGCCATTGCCATATTGAAATTTAAAGAATGGATTACTGCTGTTAAACTTGAACGAAACTATACCAAAGAAGAAATTATTACCATGTACCTCAATACAGTTCCCTTTGGTGGGCAGGTATATGGGATAAAAATGGCAGCCAAAACTTATTTTAATAAAACTCCTGATTCATTAACTATTGAAGAGGCTGCTCTTTTAGTAGGTATGCTAAAAGCACCTACTCGTTACAGTCCTATTCTTAATCCTGAACGTTCTCTATTAAGAAGAAATATTGTTTTGGGTCAGCTAAAATCAAATGATTTTATTACCCAAACTCAGTACGACTCACTGCTTAGCATACCAATTCGGTTAAATTATAGGTCTCCTGATTTGAATGATGGTCTGGCAACTTATTTTCGGGAGCGTTTACGAATCATTATGACAGCCGATGAACCCAGGAAGGAAAAATATTACTCTTATGATGACTACCAACGTGATTCAACTGAATGGGTTAGAAATCCCTTATATGGTTGGTGTAAAAAGCACACCAAAGCCGATGGTACACCTTATAATTTATATACCGATGGGTTAAAAATATATACCACCATAAATAGTCGGATGCAACAATATGCAGAAGAAGCTGTAATTGAACACATTAAAAATGATTTGCAGGTTGCATTATTTAAAGAAAAGAAAGGAAGTCGGAATGCTCCTTTTGCGTACGACCTTACCCCTGAACAGATCCAGCAAATAATGGAATCGGCTATACGTCGAAGCGAACGATACAGAGTATTACGAAATGCTGGCATGAGCTGGGATGAAATATTGAAAAACTTTAAGAAAAAGACTCGAATGACAGTTTTTACATGGAATGGTGATAGAGACACAATTTTATCGCCGTTCGATTCAATCAAACATTATAAGTTTCACTTACAGGCAGGTCTTATGGCTGTCGATCCTCATACGGGTTATGTGAAAGCATACGTGGGTGGCATCAATTTTAAGCATTTTAAATATGATCATGTAACAGTAGCCAAACGGCAGGCAGGTTCAACAATTAAGCCTTTTATTTATACGCTTGCCATGCAAGAAGGTTATTCACCTTGTTATATGGTTCCAAATGTACCGGTAACTTTTATTGTAGGTGATACCGTATGGTCGCCCAAAAATTCCGGACGAAGTGACTACGAAGGAAGAATGGTAACACTAAAATGGGGTCTGGCGAATTCGGTTAATTATATTTCGGCATGGATTATGAAACAGTTTAATCCTCCTTCAGTGATTGAAATTATGCGAAAAATGGGTTTTACCAGTTATCTGGCGCCCTACCCCTCACTGGTGTTAGGAACATCGGAAGTTACTTTATATGAAATGACAGGTGCTTATGCAACTTATGCCAACAAGGGTATTTATACTAAGCCCATCTTTGTCACTCGCATTGAAGATAAAACTGGCAATGTAATTTCCAACTTTTTGCCCGAAAAAACCGAAGCCATTAGTGAGCAAACAGCATATTTAATGATTAATTTAATGGAGGGGGTTGTAAATTCGGGAACAGCCGTTCGCTTGCGTTATCAATATAAATTTACCAATCCAATTGCTGGCAAAACGGGTACTACTCAAAATCATTCCGATGGGTGGTTTATTGGTATTACTCCTGATCTGGTAACTGGTGTATGGGTTGGTGCCGAAGATCGTTCTGTACACTTCGATAATATTGAAAAAGGTCAAGGGGCTAATATGGCATTACCCATATGGGCTATTTTTATGAAAAAAGTGTATAACGATAAAAATTTATCGATTTCGCAAGGTGATTTTGCCGCACCCAACGAATTTCCTTATACCATCAATTGTCCTGATGTTGACCAGAAAGAACTTGACGAAAATGATATTCGAATGATTGAAGGAGGAGAGTTCTAAGTTACATTTTTTTATTTGACAGATTTGTACTTTATATATCAGAAACCAATGCATCGAGATATTAGAATTTTTAAACTACTGGTAAGCATAATTACTATTTTATTTTTAGTACGTTGTGCACAAATTGGCACTATTAGCGGAGGGCCAAAAGATGAAACCCCTCCAAAAATGGTTTCAAGTACTCCCCCTAACTATGCAACTAACTTTAAAGAGAAAAAAATAAAAATAGATTTTGATGAATATATTGCTCTGAAAGAAATTGAAAATCAGTTTAATATTTCACCTCCACTCAAAAAGAAGCCTAAAATATGGATTAAAGACAAATCGGTAATTGTTCAATATACCGATACTTTATTGGATACTACAACTTATACACTAAGTTTTGGCAATGCCATAGTCGATAATAACGAAGGAAATGTGCTTCAGAACTTTGAATTTGTATTTTCTACCGGTCCATATCTCGATTCATTAGGAATATGGGGTAGTGTAGTTGATGCTTTTACTCTAAAACCAAGCAAAAATCCAGTATTGGTGATGTTATACAATAACTTATTGGATTCGGCCGTTTATTCTGAACGCCCTTTATACACTGGCAGAACTGATAAAGATGGAAACTTTACTATAAATAACGTAAAACCTGGCAAATATAGATTATATGCGATAACCGATTTAAATTTCAACTTTAAATATGACCCTCAGGTAGAATTTTTTGCTTTCTATGATTCAGTCATAAATTTATATCCTACAACTTTAGGCAAAACCGATTCGGTTCATCTGCAACATATGATAGACGATTTTAATAAAAATGAAACCGTGAAAAAAGACCGTGAAATTGATTCTGCTAAACTTCGAAATATTAAAAACAGTATACATGCCGACATTCGTATGTTTGTCGAAAAAGATAAAAAGCAATACATTAAATATTATGATAGACCCGATCGTCGTCAACTTATTATGAAATTCAATACCTCCTTAATTGACGATAGCATAAGTCTTTTGCCTCTTTTTGTTAAGCCCGTTGAATCATGGTTCTTGATGGAGCCACTCCGAAAAAATTCCGACAGTCTTATCTTTTGGTTAACAGATACTACACTCATAAACCTTGACACTATTCGATTGGCAATTGGCTATAAACAGAACTTGCCATTTAAAATTACATCATGGAAAACCGATACTATATTATTTCGTTTTCTAGACAAAGATGTTGAAAAAAGAAAAAAAACGCTGGTGCAAACAATGCAATTAAAATTAACGATAAACGAACCCATGGACCTTAACAGCCAAATAATAATAGAAACCCAATATCCTATTAGTGAAGTTAATCATTCAAACATTGAGTTTTTTATTAAAACCGATACTGTTTATAAGCCCATAAACTTTGAACTTGAGCAAGATAGTTTTTCGACACGTATGTATTACCTTAAAAACAAGTGGCAACCATCTTCGAATTATCAAATAAAGATTTATCCCCATGCATTTAATTCAATCTATCACCTAACATGCGACACTATTATAAAAACATTTACCACCCGTCTGCTGGAATATTACGGAACATTACACCTAAACTTAGTAAACTTTTCGTATCCTATAATTGTTCAATTAGTTGGTAAAGACTCTGAAAAACCTGAATATGAACAATATGTTACGAAACCTAATAAAATTACATTTGAATATGTTCAACCCAAAGAATATCGTTTAAAAATAATTTTCGATACCGATGGCAATAAAGAATATACCACAGGAGATTTTTTATTGCATCGACAGCCTGAAAAAGTATTGTATTATAACGACTTAATAAAAATGCGGTCAAATTGGGAAACCGAGATTAATTGGGAGTTAAAATAATTAAGATATATGTCGCATCATCACGGACATCATTCTAATTCGGCAAACGGAAAAATAGGAAAAAATTTATTGTTGGCCACTTTGTTAAATTTTATTATTTCAGTTTTTGAAATAATTGGGGGTATTATATCCAATAGTTATGCTTTAATTTCCGATGCAGTGCACAATTTTGGCGATACAGTAGCCATGGCTCTTGCTTATTTTTCATATCGATTAAGCTTACGAAAAGCGAACGTAAAAAAAACATATGGTTTTAAGCGAGTTGAAATTGTGGCAGCATTTATCAATGGAATCAGCATGGCTGCAATTTGTATTTTTCTTTTTGTTGAAGCATATCATCGGATCATAAATCCTGAACCCATAAAAGGGTTGGTAATGATTATAGTAGCTACTATTGGCCTGATTGCTAATTTTATGGCTATTATGTTTCTTCAGAATCACCGAAAAACCAACATAAATGTGCGAGCTGCCTATTTACATCTCTTAGGCGATACCCTTTCGTCGATAGTAGTTGTTATTGGTGGAATATTTATATATCGCTTCAAAATCTGGTGGCTCGATCCAGTTTTAACCATCATAATAGGTATTTATATTTTGAAAGAAACAATTGAAATAATTAAACAGGCTTTTTTGATACTTATTCAGGCCACACCGCCCGAAATTGATCTTGAAAAAATTAAAAAAACAATTGAGAACATTTCTGAAATTGAAAACATACATCACGTTCATGCCTGGAAATTGAATGATAACGATATACACTTTGAATGCCACATTGATTTAAAAGAGGACTATCGGATAAGCGAAACTGAGAGAATCTTAAACGACATAAAAAATATCTTGAAAAATGATTTTCAGATTGAACATACTACCATTCAGTTTGAATATAATTGTTGTACAAACAAAGCCATGATTTATTAATAAACATAAAGTAATTTCTCAGAATAAAACACTGTGTATCAAAATTTTTAGATATGTCGAATTCCAGAACAATAGCATTAATAATTTTAATAATTTTTTTTCATTATTCATGTGGGCAAAAAAAAGAAGTTCCTCCACCATATGTAATTCCTAAAGAACGGTTAATATTTTTATTGGTCGATTACCACCTGGCACAGGGCATAACAAATTCATACTCATTTCGTGAGCGAACTAAAAATATAGAACGTATTAATTTATGCGATTCGGTTATTATAGCTCATGGTTATACCCGTGCTCAATTCGATAGCACATTACAATATTATTCGGCCAGAGTAGAAGAATTTGATCGAATTTACGAACGTGTAGTTACTGAGCTTAATCGATTACAGGCTCGGACTGAAGAAAAAAAACAATCAGTTGCCGATTCATCGAGGGTTAAGCCACAATAATATTTTTAGCTAACCATTTGAATACTCGATAATTTCATTATTTTTGTCGGTCTGAAGTAAAAAATCATCGAATAATTAATTTAAAATAATACATTAAACATGACACAGGAAGAAGTTTTTAAAAAGCTGATTTCGCATAGTAAAGAATATGGATTTATATTTCCTTCGAGTGAGATATACGACGGACTGAGTGCTGTATATGATTATGGACAATATGGAGTGGAACTTAAGAATAACATTAAAAAATATTGGTGGGATTCCATGGTTCTGCTCAATGAAAACATTGTAGGAATTGATGCTGCAATATTTATGCATCCCCGTACCTGGGAGGCATCGGGGCATGTAGGGGCCTTTAACGATCCATTAATTGATAATCGTGATTCAAAAAAACGCTACCGAGCCGATGTATTAATTGAAGACCATATAGCCAAATTAGAATCAAAAGTTGAGAAAGAAATTGAAAAAGCGCAAAAAAAATTTGGCGAATCATTCGATAGAGAAAAATTTATTACCACCAACTCACGAGTATTAGAAATACAAAAAGAAATTGATAACATAAAAGCCCGTTTTGTAGCTGCGCTTGAAAAACCTGATTTAGAGGAATTAAGAAAAATAATTATCGATTGTGAAATAGTATGTCCTATTAGTGGTACAAAAAACTGGACAGAAGTTCGTCAGTTTAATTTAATGTTTGAAACCAAAATTGGTTCGGTAGCAGATGAAGCCAACACTATATATTTACGACCCGAAACTGCTCAGGGAATTTTTGTTAATTTTTTAAATGTACAAAAATCGGGACGAATGAAGATTCCATTTGGTATAGCCCAAATAGGTAAAGCTTTTCGTAACGAAATTGTTGCCCGACAGTTTATTTTTCGCATGCGAGAATTTGAACAAATGGAAATGCAATTTTTT
>FQKF010143384.1_pt1 | contig 12536 bp, 6 predicted proteins | sample 1504521 | NCBI WGS metagenome assembly FQKF01 (sample SAMEA4475357, study PRJEB15587) | soil metagenome | biome: Soil; feature: Field | place: India | collected 2015-03-11 | depth 0 m
GATCCGATACCTGCGGGAGTTTTATCAGGCCGGAAAGGAATTTTTTTGCACGTTGAGCCACTGCACCCAAGGCCTCCGGGTCAGATTTTAAGGCGGCATCCCTCTGCTCCTGCACTGAAAAATGCTTTATGGCCTCCGCAACGTGAAGGTGATGGTTATCTATAAGTTTGCATGGTTTTTCATTTGGGTTAGCTTCAAAGATTTTAATGGCTTCCAAAGGAGTAATTTCTTTGGCCTGCCCTTCGCTGTTCACCCAATAGAATTCTAATTTCCTGCTGGTTTTCAGGAATACGGCTGTTCCGTTCTGTAGTTCAGGTTTTTGAATGTTGTTTGAATTTCGGCCCGTTCTGGATTTTAAAGGTAAATTTTTGATTTTTTCAAACCATGCTTTGTTTTCATTCCTGAACCGGCGCAAAAAATAAAGGTATTTCAGGCGTTCGTCTTCTTCCTCACGAATAGCATCCTTGCTGAAAAGTTTGGCTTCATCCAGAATTTCCTGTTCGGAATACACCTGATTGTCTTCTCCGAATGCTGTGTGAAAGGCCTGAATTTTCATCAATGCGGTTTTATTCAGTTTGATTTGTGCATCGCCCTGGGCGGATGGATAGAATACATAATTATAAATTACCCCGGCTTTGCTGCCGATGCGATTCACCCGTCCGATACGTTGCATCAGCCGGGTGGAATTCCAGGGGGTATCGTAATGAACAATCACATTGGAGCGATGGAGATTGACGCCCTCGGCCAGTACTTCGGTGGTTATCAGAATGTTGTAATCGTTTTTTTGTTTGGCCATATCATAATTGGCATCAAAATTTTCCACAATGGTTTCGTGAAGAGCATTCCGGTTTTCCGATGATATGGTGAGCACATCTTTTCTTCCCGACTTTTCTAAATGTTGTTTGAGGTAATCGGAGGTATCTTTGGATTCGGTGAAGATGACCAGTTTGCCTTCCTTATTGATTTCTTTATTCAGAAACTGATTCTGAATTTTTTCCAGAAATATTTCAAGTTTGGGGTCATAATTAATCTGTTGCCACAAACGCATTAATTCGTCAATCAACGATTTATCTTTTTTCAAAGCTTTAATAAATTCCTGTTCGAAATCAGATGCTCTGAATACTTTGTTTTTCGGGTTTTCCTCACTCAGGCGTTCGATTTCTTTTTCAATTTCTTCATCGCTCCATCCCTTATCCAGAAGTTTGTTAATGTCCAAGTCAGGTGCAATGAATACCTTATCTTTATTAAACATTTCTATCATCCGGTCTGTTGCTGTCTGAAATATGGAAAGAGATTTTTTAAACGCATGAAAGCTGCTTTCCAACCGCTTAATAAGTAAGGTTTTCATGATGAAAGCCAAGCTTTTGGAAGCTCTCTCCGCCTGTTCATATAGTTCGTCTGCTGCATCGGGTTTCAGAAAAGCAATGGCCTGATAACGGGCATAAGTGATTTTATTTTCATCGGTTAAATAATTAACAGTTTTGTAAAATAGTTCATTAAGTTTATCATCCATTTGATATTCAATCTTCTTAGGCGGTTCCACTTTCGGAAATTGAATGCCTTGTTCTTTCAGGTCGTTCAGGTATTCAGGGATATTTTCAAGGTCTTTTCGGGTTCTGCGGATGGTGATGGGCTCAATGATATTTTTCCGGATCTTGCTGAATATTATTCGAAGTTTGTTTATATCCAAATTGTCAAAGCGTTTTAATTTTTTAAAATCATCTATCAAGGGAGTAAAAAATGAAGTCAGATTGGTCACAGGCAGTGTGGATTGACGGGCATCCTGGAACATCTGAATTTGATAGTAAATATCTTCGGGCTTGTTGTTCAGAGGTGTGGCTGTTACCAGAATGATTTTTTTCTGAAGCCCTTCAATAAGTCCTTTGTTTATCCTAGGGCTTTTGCAAATCAACTGCAAATCGCGGAAAACTCCGGTAGTATGGTTACGGAATTTATGGGCTTCATCTACAATAATCAGATCGTATTCTTCCTTGTTCCAATAGTCCTGATGGCCTTCCAGAATTTTATGCAAACTTCCGTTGGTGACAAACCTGGCATACTTATCAATCTGAAAATACTTAAATGTGTTTTTCCAGTTTTTTTCAACGGCCGGGGGATAAACCACCAAAATTTTTGTATTGTCTTTTCCGTTCTGTAGTAAAAATTTTCTGGCTACCATGGTGGCAATAACCGTTTTTCCCAAACCCACCACATCGGCCAGTATAAAGCCGTTGTGTTTTGACAGCAATTGGAATCCTTCATTCACGGCATCCATCTGGTAGCTGAGTCTTTTGAAGTTTTTTGGTAAATCACCAAGTGAATCAGGATCAAATTCAATACTGTTTGCGAAGTATTCCATGAGCAGTTTGATGTAAATTTCAAAAGGGGTAATATCTTCATTGAGATAGGTTTCTTTTTTGAGGTGTTGAATGTCAACCGGTAAAATGTCAACAGATTCAGCCCAAAGCTTTTCGAATTCCTCAGTGGCAAATTTCACATCGTCATAATCGTTGAGCAGGACATTGAATTCATAGTTATAATTTTTCCCTGTGCCTATACCTGCGTCGGTTAAATTGGACGATCCGGTTATGACAGAAGATGAAGTGTGTTCATTGAAGGGTTTGGGCCTGAAAATATAGACCTTGGCATGAATTTTTTTATCGGGATGGGCTCTGACTTGTATTTTTCTGTTGATAATATCGTCTATGAATTGGAGGATACCGACTTCTGTTTCTTTATCGTAATGGGCTTTTTCAATATCTTTTTTGAGATCCGAAAAAAAATCTTCTTTTGTTTTTTCATGATTTTTAAAAAATTCAAGGCCTGAAAGATGTGCATCCGAAAGCAGTTTGTCCACATTAATTCCGACCAGAATTCTGATTTCAGGAACTTTTTCCAAATATGGCCTAATCCTGAAATAACCCGAAGCACGGAAATATCCCACCAGCGCATCGAAGTAATGAATGTTCGGATTGTAAGCAAATACTCCTTCAAATTTCTTCAACAGCGTATTATCATCATGATTTGTGAAAAATTTAGTGGACATAAAAATTTCTGTAAATGTTTAACTAAAATACAAATTATAGTTTGTTTATTGGCAAAGACAAGATTTTTTTAATGGATACCTTGTCATAAGTAAAATGACGAAAAAAATACTTAATTTAAAAACAAAAAAAATTGAAAGGAGTTTTTTATTTACAATCGGTTGCGTAAAATATTTCTATACCTTATTTTGAGTTTTTTGAATAAATTACTTTTTGTTTTTTACAAAACTGTAACCCAATGATATCAATATTGATTGATTAAAAATTTTAATTTTATCAACCTTACTGTCGTTATTGACATAGCTGTTGGCATATTGAAATAGGTCGGTGTAGCCGTGAATGTACTTAGCGCCCAGCAATAATCCGAATTTAAATTGATATTCTACTCCAATATTGAATCCAAAATCAAATTTCTGTAAATACTTATTTTCATTTTCACTTTCCCGGTTGTCCGGTGTTCCGAAAACGGAATGATCGTTTACGTATGCACCTGATTCATTTTTCCTTTGAATGAAAGCATCTGTCAGAACACTTACATAAGGGCCTGCATAGATCTGCATTCCGCTTAGGTGAAAACAGGGGCTTAAAGGCATTAAATCCACATAATAGGTTCTAAGCTTAGATGCATAACAGGAGTTCAGGTTATCACTCAGCGTAACCAAAGCTCCGCGGGTTGAAAAAAGCAATTCATGCTTTAACCAGAAATAGCTGTTCCATTGCGTATTAACCATTAAGCCGGCGTGAAAACCCTGCAGCCATTGCGTTTTTGAGTCGGAAAAAATATAGGCAATTTCATTTCCATAAATATTACTCTGATTATATCCTGCCTTAATCCCTAAAGTAACCCGGCCAAACGAAGCATGTTTTTTTTGAAATTCCTGCGCAGCATTAAGTGTATCTTTTGCAGGTGTATTAATATTTCCGGAAACCTGCGCAAAGGATAATCCGTCTATCAGGATTAACAAGAAAAACCAAATACTTTTTTTCATCATTGTCATTTTATTTTTCATCATTAAAAATTTATATCCCAGATACCTGCCGCCCTTTCCAGGTTGACCAAAGCAGCAGCATAGTTGTATAGTGTTTGATAATAGGTTTGCTGTATTTCGTTATACGTTCGCTGTGCATTCAACACTTCAAGCAAAGTGGTTTCACCGCGTTGGTAGCTGTATATTTTTCCGTCCAGAACCGCTTTTGCATCCTGTAGTAAGCCATAATTAAACTGTTGAACCTGTTTTTTTAGAGCCACGTAATTGAAATAGGCCTGCGTTACTTCATTCTGAATTTCCAGTTCAATCTGCCTGTATTGTGCATCGGACTGAAGCTCGGCGTAATAAGCAGCTTGTAATTCACCGGGCCTGTTGTTTGAAAATTTCAGGGGAATGTTTAATCCCGCATTTACGGAGGTAAAAGCGGGTGTGGGTGCTATTACGTTTCTGACATACGAGGCATAAGTAATCCCTGTGGCCAGGCCTAAGTCAATTACGCGGTTTGCCTTAGCCAGCTTGAATAAATTCTGTGAAATTTTTTTATTTTGAAGCGCTGCCAGCAAATCTGCACGATTATTCAATGCCGTGGTAATCAAATCGGATAATGAAAACGTGCGGTCGAAGGAACTGAAATCCCCCAGAGGAAAGAGCAAAGTGTCGGACTGTTTTTTTCCGGTTAATACAAAAAGATTGGAAAGAGATATTTTCCATTCCGCTTCGGCCTGATAAACATTATTCAACATAGATCCGGCTTCCAGTTTACTTTGACGGGCATCAACTTGCTTGATGGCACCTATTTTAAATCGTAAGCTATCGCTTTGTGCCAGCTTGTTCATGGTCTGATATGAACTAATCTGAACGTCGAGTAACAGCTTGTTTTGTATGGCCTGCAGATAAAGTAATGTAGCATCGGCCCTGAGGTTCCGGAAGTAATCCTGCAATAAAATTCTGGTTAGTTCATATTCACTTTTTGCCAGATCAATTCTGGCTTTTCTTTTTCCGCCCAGTTCGATGGTCCAGCTAAATTCTGAATTAAATCCATACCCCATGTTCATTCTCCGCTGGCCATTGTCGAAATAACCAAAACTTAATTCGGGGTCCGGAAAAATCCCTGAACTTAAAATATGAGTTTCGGCAATGCTCACATTAAATTTTTCAGCGGCATAGCTGTAATTGTTTTTTCCAACCAGGGCGATAAATTCCTTAAAAGCAATGGGCCTTTTATTAAATGCCGTATCGAAAGAAGCCGATTGCGGATAGCACGGATAAATGATTAATACCCAATACCAAAAAAATATAAAAAATCGTATTTTGAATTTAAAACTCATTTTCTCATATTTAAGTTCAATCAAGTTTCTGAGGATCGGAATTAATTTTTTCATATTCCGATACAAATTTTATTTCCATTAAATAATAAAGTGCCGGTAGGGCATAAAGGGTTATGGCCGTGGAGAACAGTAAACCATAAACGATGACGGTGGCTAAGGGCCTTTGAACGTCGCTGCCTATACCTGTTGCCAATGAGGCAGGTAAAAGCCCCAATACTGCTACGGTGGCCGTCATCAATACCGGCCTGAAGCGGTCTTTTGCCCCTTGAATAACGGCCTGTAATAATTCCAATCCTTTTTTTCTTAGGCCATTGATATGAGAAATCATTATCACGCCATTTTGAATGGCCACGCCGAACAATGCAATAAAACCAACGGCAGAAGATACGTTTAAGGTCATGCCGCGTACATTCAATGCCAACATTCCGCCGAATAAGGCAAGCGGGACGATGCTCATTAAAAGCCCTGCCTGACGGAATTTTCCGAATGCGCCGTAAAGAAGTACAAACATGATGGCCAATGCCATGGGGACAATTACCGCCAGATGCCTGTATGCACGGTTTTGATTCTCGAACTGCCCTCCCCATTTGATTTTATACAAATTATGGTCGTATTGCACTTCTTTTTCAATTTTTTCCTGTGCCTCTTTTAAAAAGGAAGATAAATCGTTACCCCTTAAATTGAGCCGAACGGTTAAGTGGCGTTTGTTTTGTTCCCGGGCTATGGTGCTTTCGCCCGTATTGAGTTTGACTTCACACACCTGCGAAAGGGGAATTTTAGCACCTTCCGAATTGGTGAGCATTAAATTACCGATTTTTTCGGGTGTATTCCGGCTTTCTTCGGCATAGCGGCAAATGATGTCATAGGATTTTACACCAACAAAAATTTGTGAAACGGCTTTTCCTCCTAAAGCTACTTCAATTAATTCTGACACATCGCCCACGTTTAGGCCGTATTGTGCAATTTTCTGACGGTCGGCAATGATTTGTATTTGCGGCAGAGGAGGTTCCTGGTCAATGGCCAAATCTACGGCGCCTTTAATGGTACGAAGCGTTTTTAAAACTTCTTCGGCTATTCTGCGGGTTTCTTTGAAATCATCACCGTAAATTTTAACCACCAATTCGCTGTGTGCTCCTGCAATTTTATCCATTACACCGTCTATCATGGGTTGGCTGAAGGCAATATTGTAGCCGGGCATTTTTTTATAAACTTCTTCCATTTCTTTAATCAAATCCGCCTTGGTTTTTCCGAACTTCCATTCGCTGTAAGGTTTTAAACCAATGCTGCATTCAAAATGGGAAGGAGTCCAGGCATCGGTTCCGTCATCGTTTCGTCCGGCCTGAACCATCATGTAGGTAACCTCATCAAATTGCATGGTAACTCTGCGCAATTCATTACTCATTTCCTTAGATTTTTCAAGTGTTATACCCGGAGGTAAGGAAACCTGCAGCCAGATGGAACCTTCATCCAGTGGAGGTAGAAAATCTTTTCCTACCGTAATTGTAAGAATGATGGCCAGGCCAAGAACCATTCCCAATGGAAAAAAAACCTGCTTAGGCCGGACCATTATTTTTTGAATTCTTAAGTGATATAATTCAGTAAGTTTTTCCAACCATTTGTTGTGATACATTTTTTGGGGTTTGTGATATAAAAAGTAGGCCATGCCCGGAATAAGAAATAAAGCAAACAGTAATGCTCCCAGCAGTGCATAGCCCACGGTAAAAGCCATAGGGGTGAAAAGTTTTTTTTCCACTCGTTCAAAAGCAAACAAGGGTAAGTAAGCCGTTATGATGATAATTGTAGCAAAAAATATCGGGCGGGCCACTTCTTTAACCAATTGCGATACCGTTTTTTCCGATAATTCGCTTAGTTCATCCTCTTCCCGTTTCTTTAAAATACTTTCCATCATCACAATGGAACCATCCACGATTATCCCGAAATCTATGGCACCTAATGAAAGCAAGTTGGCGGGAATTTTGGTGAAATGCATGAGTATGAAAGCCACCAAAAGGGAAATGGGAATGGTGATGGCAACCAGTAATGCTCCCCGCCAGTTTCCAAGAAAAATGATTAACACGACGATGACCAATCCTATACCTTCTAAGAGTGTTTTCGACACGGTGTGAAGGGTTGTTTCAACCAAATGGGTTCTGTCCAGAAACGGATGAATGGTAACTCCTTCGGGCAAAATGGAATTATTTAATTCATCAATAGCTTCATGTATGCCTTTCAGGACAACAGAAGGATTTTGATGCTTAAGCAACAAAACAATACCTTCAATATTATCTTCATAATCCACGCCTCTTTTGTCGGTGTAACCCAAAGCGCCTTTACGTTCCAGATTTCCATATTTTATTCTGCCTAAGTCATTCAGGTAAACAGGCACACCCTTAACCGATTTGACTACGATACGTCCGATATCATCCAGCGTTTTTACCAGACCGATACCCCGGACGACATAGGCCTGGTCGCCTCGATTTACCATGCTTCCGCCGGAATTGGCATTATTTTTCTCGATGGTTTCCACCACTTCTCTTAGTGCAACGTTATATTGTTCCAGTTTTCTTGGATCGAGTTCCACCTGATATTGTGTGGTAATACCGCCAAAATTCGTTACATCGGCCACACCGGGAACTTGTTTAATTCGGGGAATGATGACGAAGTTTTGCAGGTCAGTAATTTCCCTTAAATCATGCGTTTTGCTTTCAATAATGTATCGGAAAATCTCTCCGGTGGGTGAAGTTAGTGGATCTAAACCCGGTACTGCACCATAGGGTAATTCTAAATCCGCCAATCTTTCCTGTATTCGGGTTCTTGCCCAGTAATCGTCCACACCATCTTCAAACACAATGGTAACCATGGACAGGCCAAAGGTGCTTTTGCTACGCATGACGTGCATACCGGGCAAACCATTTATAGCCCGCTCAATGGGAATGGTAATCTGTTGTTCCACTTCTTCGGCAGCCAACCCCGGAACCTGAGTTACCACCTGAGAAGTAACATCCCCTATGTCGGGGTATGCTTCAATGGAAAGCTGTGTCCAGGAATAATAACCGAACAAACAAAGCAATATGAAGAGTGCCGCTATCAGCCAACGTTTTGCAATTGTGATTTCAAAAATGTTTTTTTTCATAGTATCAATCAATAATCATCATTTTGCTTCCAGCAGATAAAATGCACCTTCACTGATGATGACATCACCCGGTTTTAACCCGCTTATGATTTGTATCTGATCGTTTCTGTTAACGCCGGTTTCAACAAATCTTCTGGTATAAGTTCCCTTTTTTGCCTCAACAAACACATAGCTTTTATCATTGAATTGCAGAATGGATTTTGAAGGTACGAATATGGCTTTTTCAGGTGCATCAACAAATTTTACGGTAACATACATGCCCGGTTTTAACATACGATCTTTATTATCACATTCAACCAACACCTGAACACTTCGGGTTTCTTCATCTACAATTTCATTGACATGAAAAATTTTTCCCATTATTTTTAACCCGGGATAGGCGGCTACCATTATTTCCGCTTCGTCCAGTTCATGAATATAACGGATATCCTTTTCTTTTACCATGCCGGCCACCCATACCTTACTCAGGTCGGCAACTTTTGCATGAGGCGGGTCATCGGCTTTGATAAAATGGCCATTTACAACATCGTTTTCCACTACTTCCCCGTCTATGGGAGATGAAATGATCAGTGGTTGGCCAAACACTAATTTGTTAACATCTACTCCAAAAATTTTGAGTGATGCCACGGCGTTCTGATATTCCTTTTCTTTAACCTGAAAATTGGTCTCGGCTTCTTCCAGGTCGCGCTCGGCACCAACACCGTTGGCTTTTAAATCCTGCTGGCGTTTGAGTGCTAACCTTGCAACTTCCAGTTCGGATTTGGCCTGAAAATACAATTTCTGAGCATCCGTAAATTCAGGCGATACAATTTCAAAAAGGGGAGTACCGGCCTGTATTTTCATTCCCAATCGCATGTGCACCCTGGTAACTCTACCGGAAAAGGGCGGTGCGATTTCCGCATATAAGTATGGTATAGCTTTGACAATTCCGGCAGTTATCAATTCACGCTTAAAATCATCCTGATTAACCCTTAGTGTTTTTATTTTCTGAAAAACTATGTTGTTTTCAGGAACAAAAACGGTGTCTCCGTGCATGCTAAAATTATCATCATTATCAGAAGATGAATCATTACGACAGGATGAGAGCGAAAATCCGGTAACAAATGCTACTAGAACTATTATTTTATTTTTCATTTTGTTGCTTTTAAAAAAAAGTAAAATCATAATATAAAAAACAGAAATTCCGTTTATTCATAAAACGGAAAAAATATTTTAAGCATAATTTAAATTCCGCAAATCTAAAACACTATCCGAAAGATACCTGTTAGAAAACTGTTAAAAAAAAATTAGAAATTCATTAGAGCGTTTCAAATGGTTTTTAGAACTACGGTAAATGCAGTTCCCTGATTTTGTTTGGATGAAACACCGATGGTTCCTTTGTGTAAATGGATTATTTTTTTGGTAAGATATAATCCGATTCCGATTCCGTCGGCAAATGCTTTGTTATCACCGCGGTAGAACGGATAAAAAATATTTTCCAGATCATTTTCCGGTATTCCGATGCCGTTATCCTTAAACTGAAGAGTTATGTATGATGGATTATGATTTGGATATTTTTGATTTAAATTTATGGAAACCCGGCAGCTATTGTCTTTGGAAAATTTACATCCGTTTTCAATCAGGTTGGCAAAAGCCACCTTCAGTAGATATTCATTACCATTGATTGTTATCTGGTTTTCATTTTCAAAATCCTGTTCAAATGCTATGTCAATTTTATAGTCCGGGTTTAATTTCTGAACCTGTTGGCGGGCATCAAGTAAAAGTTCGTCAACCCGCAGGTGTTTAAAGGAAATCTCGGCAGGGTCATAACTGGCTTTTGCCATATCCAACAAACTGTTGGAAAGCCGGACTAATTTTTTGGCATCATTCAGCGCATTCGTTATGGTTGCTTTGTATTCCGCAATGTTTCTTTCTTTCCCAAGGGATAATTCCAATTCCGATATCATAGCAGCAAGGGGGGTGCGAAGTTCATGCGATATATTGAAAACAAAATGTTTTTGTGCATCAAATGAACTTTCCAAGCGGCAGAGCATTTCATTGAATGTATTGGCCAATTCGGAAAGTTCGTCTTTATTTCCGTTGCTGTTTAACCTCAAATCCAGGTTGGTTGCTGAAATAATTTTGGCTTTTTCGGTCATTTCCTTAACAGGATCGAATGCTTTTTTAGAAAAGTATAAGCCGGCTATATATATGAATAAAATGGATATAATAAAAACGACAATGATATTTCGCAATAAACTGTTTAGTTTAGAATATCCGTATTGGTCATAAGCAGCGGCAGTAATTACGTAATTATTATCGCCGAACGGATAACGGAAACCGATTACCTGCCAATCCTTCTGATAAAACCGGATTTCTCCTTTATGATAAATATCGTTGATCATTTGAGGAGTTTCCTTTACAAAGTCAATATCCAGGGCGTCGTGATAAAGCAGATTGAAATTTTTGTCATAAACAGCCACTTCCACTTCATTCAATATTTTCCGGTTATATTTATAAATGTTATGCAGAATCCGGGATTCAACTTTTGCATTAAAAAACAAATTTGCCCTTGTCAGCGCTTCTTTTTTCAATAATGTATAAAATTCTTTTTCCCGATTTTCTTTTGCTGAATAATAAATTACTGAAGCAAAAACTAATAGTATTGTAGCCGTAATGAGCGTGAATAGTATGGTAATACGGGTTCTGATTTTCATTCTTCCGTTTTCAATATAAATCCCATACCGGATTTGGTATGAATGAGTTTTTTGTCAAACCCTTTTTCAATTTTTTTTCTCAGGTAATTGATGTAAACATCAATGAAATTAGTACCTGTATCGAAATGCGTATCCCAAACCTTTTCTGCAATTTCCGACCTGGATAATACACGTTCGGGATTTTCCAACATATATTTTAAAAGATTAAACTCCTTGGGTGTCAGATTAATTTCAATACCGCTTCGTTTTACGATTTTGGTGTGCAGATTCATTTCAAGATCGGCATATTTCAGAATATGCCCTGAATAATTTGACCTGTTTTGACGCTTAAGCAAGGCGCGGATGCGAGCCAGGAGTTCACGCATCTCAAAAGGTTTTACCAAATAGTCGTCTGCCCCGGCATCAAAGCCCTCTACTTTGTCATCGGTAGTTCCTAATGCGGTTAACATTAAAATAGGGGTATGGGGTTTGTTTTGTCTTATTTCCTTGCACAATTCCAAACCGTTTAATTTGGGTAAAATTATATCAGTTATGATAAGATCAAATTGATTTTGGGAAGCCAGTTTTTTTCCGGAAAGGCCGTCGTAAGCCAGCGTTGTTTTAAATCCCTGTTCTTCCAAAGCTCTTTGAATAAGTTCGGCTATCCGGTTATCATCTTCAATAATCAAAATATTCATTATTGCAAAATTAAGATTTCAATTCTCATGGTTATTATATGATAGGGCAAAATTCGAAATTTGAGATTGTTAAAGATTCGGCCTTATGCTTGAGGTTAAAACTAAAATTGCCAATGTGATAATATTTAAAAACTTCATTTTTTTATGAATCATATAAAAAATGTACAATATTAATTAGATCAGTTTGGATATCGGCAAAGTCGGGTTGGACTTTGTTAGAAAAAAGTGGAATTGCCTATAATTTTTAATCGTTTATTTTTATCTTCGGGTTTCGATTGGTGAAAACAGTTTATTGTATGTTCTGTAAAGGATTGGGATATAATATCTTATTTGCCGACTATAAATTTGAGTGGAAAATTATTATTGAATACACACAAAAATCCTAGCGTTTTTCTCAACTATATGTGCAATTAAAGTTTTTCCGATTACCCCAGTGAGGAATTTCGGAGCACTTTACTGTAACACAATTATTCCGATAACTATCGGGATTGATAGGATCATTTCACTTGATTTAATAAATTCAGCCCTCATCGCGGCAAAGGACTGTTGTGTGCAGTTGTTCTATTCTTTGTCATTTTGAACAGTCGTAAATTTTAATGTTGTCTGTTCTAAAAATGGTTTCAATCTTTTTTCTGCTAAGTCAATATATTCTTGTGAAATGTCGTAACC
>FQKF010036023.1_pt1 | contig 12489 bp, 8 predicted proteins | sample 1504521 | NCBI WGS metagenome assembly FQKF01 (sample SAMEA4475357, study PRJEB15587) | soil metagenome | biome: Soil; feature: Field | place: India | collected 2015-03-11 | depth 0 m
TGCATCACGATTTTGAGGTATGGCTTGAAAAATTAGCCCCTGAAAAACCATACAACCAATATAGGCATAATGGTTTTGAAGACAATGCTGATGCTCATCTAAAACGCACCATTATGGGTCGTGAAGTAGTGGTTGCCATTACCGAAGGCCGACTCGATTTTGGCCCGTGGGAACAAATTTTTTATGGCGAATTCGATGGAAAACGTCGGAAAAGAGTACTGGTTAAAATAATTGGGGAATAGTTTTTACTTTTTCCGGTCGTTGGCAAAATCGACAGCTATACGTTTTCCTTCGAATGTGGCTTTTTTAAACGATTGAATAACTTCGGGGGCTTCCTCAACTGGCACTTCGAAAAATGAAAAATTATTCAGCAGTTCTATTTTGCCAATTTTTACCCTTCGTCCTTCGTTATATTGATTTACCAGATCAATTAAAGTATTTGGGTATAACCCATCCGATCGACCTATATTAATAAACAACCGACAAAACCCATTTTTCGAGTTAGCTTTTGCTTCGGCATATTTGTTGCTTTTGCTTTTGGAATCTAATTTTTCTCTTTTATGGGATACACTTTCATCGAACGGAATTTCTAATTCTCTGGCATTCTTGTAATATTCTAAGAATCGATTAAACTCTAACGAAACGAAACGTTTAATAATTTCTTCTTTATCGAGCCACTCTAATTTTCGGTATATAAGCGAAAGATATGGTTCTATTTCAGTATTATCAACCTCCACCCGTTCGACTTTGTCAATTAAGTTAAACAGTTGTTTTTCACATATTTCACGGTTGGTGGGTATTTTACCGGCAATAAATTTTTTATTTATCATTTTTTCAATTGACCGGATGAAATGTTTTTCGCGAAGGTTAATAATGGCAATTGAAATACCACTACGTCCTGCTCGGCCTGTTCGACCACTACGATGCGTATACACTTCAATATCGTCGGGTAAATTGTAATTAATGACATGAGTAAGTTCATCGACATCGAGGCCGCGAGCAGCTACGTCGGTAGCAACGAGCAAATTCAGCTGACGGAGCCGAAAACGATTCATTACAAAATCACGCTGTGCTTGCGACAGGTCACCGTGTAATGCGTCAGCATTATAACCATCATGCATTAATTTATCGGCTATTTCTTGCGTTTCTTTACGTGTTCGACAGAAAATGATAGCATAAATATCGGGATTTACATCAATTATCCGCTTTAACAGAAAATACTTATCTTTAGCATGAACCGTATAATAAATATGTTGTACGCTCTCAGCGCCTGTATTTTTCCGTCCTATGGTTACCTCTACAGGGTTTTTCATATACTTTTGAGCAATAGATGCTATCTCGGCTGGCATGGTTGCCGAAAACATTAGCATATTACGTTGTTCAGGTATTTGTGATAAAATAGTATTAATATCGGCCGTAAAACCCATATTGAGCATTTCGTCGGCTTCGTCAAGAACAACCATCGTTACCTTATTTAAACGTGCTGCTTTACGATGAATTAAATCAATAAGTCGACCGGGTGTTGCTACAATCACCTGTGCTCCAGCTTTTAAAGCCCTTATCTGAGTTTCAATATTTGCGCCACCATATACAGGTACTACATGAAGGTCATCGATATACTTCGAAAATTGAAGCAAATCGTCGGTAATTTGTAAACAAAGTTCACGGGTGGGAGCTAAAATTAATGCCTGTGTTTGGATGGTTTGAGTATTTATTCGCTGAATAATGGGTAAACCAAAAGCAGCAGTTTTACCGGTACCTGTTTGTGCCAATGCCACAATATCAGTCATTTTATCTAATAATAAAGGAATAACCTTTTCCTGCACCGGCATGGGTTGTTCAAAACCTATTTCTCGTATGGCTTTAATAATTTCGGGTTTTAACCCCAGTTGTTCGAATGAAATCATAAAATATATTTAAAAATGGCTGGCAAAGGTACTGAATAATTATGGATATTTTTAAAAGGATATGATTATAATCTGAAAATATCGTAAATCTTTTTGAATCAATCACAAATATGATTTATAAATGTTTCTAAAACCAATGAATTCATGAAAACATGACATCATATAATTATTGGATCTTACCATTTTTTTTTTTTAGAAAATCCATCAATAAAGTAAAATAAATTATTTACTTTTATGTATTCTACCACCGGCAATGACACTACAGTTCCATACTGAAATACTTTAACTCGTGTATTAAGCAATTCAAGTGTTTTCAATGTAATGCTAACATTGGCAATATCGGGTACACGGTAAAAAAGCATATTCTTTTGGGTTCGTGAAAAAATTTGAGAATAGTTAGCCAGTGTATTAGTTACATTTTCACGCTGAATGGTTATGCATACAGGTAATGCCGTGGGATCATTACGATCCGAAATACCATTTTTTTCTGAAAAACGAAATATTTCTATTTGATTTTCAGAAATTTTTGGATTAGGTATATAATAAGTTATATAGCGAAAAGGTTGCTGAATATTCCTCCCGGTAAATAACGAAAGGTATTCTTGTTCTAACTTATGCAACTCTGAAAGTACAAACTTTAAGGAAGCTTCTTCTGGCAATGTTTCATCTTCTGACATAATTAATTCAAAACGTCGTTGCCGGATTTTAAAAATAATATTCGATAAGTCAACGGCTTTATCGTATGCACTTTTTAAATCGGTTTTTTGCTTTACCACAGGAATACGTATAAGTAATGAATCTTTTATAACCGTTTTATAAATGGTATCGTTGTATTGTGAAAGGTTTGGAATAATGGTTGGTATGCTGGATTCTAATTGGTTACCATTTATTTCATTAACACTAAGTGTTTCGTTATGGCATATTGTATGATGAGCCAGAGTAATAACCCCCGTTTTAAGTATCTGACTATACCAGTTAAAATCGAATTTCTTACCAGGTTTAAATACATAGTACTGCTCAGGATCGGCTTCTGAAATGAGTTGAATATGAATACTATCAATAGTCCAGTATTCTGAATTTTCGGTATAAGCATTTTTAATACTTAATAACTGATTGGCATACGAAGCATAAGGACCTGCTATAATAGAATTTTTATTTCCATACACGGTAATCTGAAATATACTTCGCGGCAGCGCATATACACAAACAGCTTCATTGGTATTTGGGTTAGCTTTGTCGAGTTTAGCAATATAATCTACAAATTGACCTGATATTTTATTGGGCATAACAGCAATAAATACAAAAAAACAGAGCAAAATTTTTTTCATAGTTTTTATTCTTATTATTTATTTCATTACACTTTTAAATGCCTCGGGCAACGCATGAATAATGTCGGAAGCAATGACCGATTCTTTACATTTTAGGTTAGCAGCCCAATCGCCTGCTGCACCATGCAAATATACACCAATAATTGCAGCACTCAATGGTTGATATCCCTGGGCAAGCAATGAGGTAATAATACCTGTTAGTACATCGCCGCTTCCAGCTGTTGCCATACCAACATTTCCTGTTGGATTAATATAGCAAACCCCATTTATATCGGCTATAATCGTATAACGTCCCTTTAACACAATTATTATTTGATATTCTTTACTTGCCCATCGGAGCTTTTCAACTCTTTCCTTCGATGAGTTGCATTTACCAAATAACCGGTCGAATTCTCCCGGATGAGGTGTAAGAATGGTATTTACTGGTAGCTTTTTTAACCAATCTTTATTTTGTGATATGATGTTTAGTCCATCAGCATCAATTACTAATGGCGCTTTGGCATTTTTAATTAATTTGATTAAAACTTTCTGCGAACAAGAACGGGTTCCAATTCCTGGCCCAAAAGCAATAGCATTATATTTTGATACATCTGGAAAAGAAGAAATATACTGCTTGTCTTTATCAATACTGGCAATTACTTCGGGTATATAGGTTTGTATAATAGGAACCAAATTTTTAGGTACATGCGTAGTAACCAATCCACAACCTGCCGATATGCATGCCTTTGAACACAGCAGAGCAGCACCTGCCATACCTTCTGAACCAGCTATTATTAGTGCATGTCCAAAAGTATTTTTGTGCGCAAATTCGGGCCGGTCAATTATTCGAATATCACTTTTCTCAATAACTTGAAAATCTGATTGTTTTGAATTAATAATATCTTTATGAAGTCCTATATCGAGTAAAACCCAATTCCCTACATATGTAGCATATTCGGGTAGAAAAAAAGTTAGAAATGGAAATTGAAACGTTAAAGTATAGTTTGCTTTATGTACAGCTATCGGAATAAATTCAGCATTACCCGGAAGACCGGAGGGAATATCAATCGCAATTTTAATTGCCGATGAATTATTAATATATTCGATTACCTGAGCAACAAAACCATCAATATTGCGAGTAAGACCTGATCCAAAAATGGCATCAATAATTACATCACTCTCATCAAAAAAAGGAATTTGCCGCAATGTGTCAACATGTATAACGGAAACACTACTAAATTGACTAAGACGTTGAAAATTGATGTTTGCATCGTTTGATAATTCGTTAATAGAGTATAAACAATACACTGATACCCTGTAATCATTCTGTGCCAAATGACGAGCTATTGCAAAGCCATCGCCACCATTATTACCTTTCCCGCAGAAAACATGGAATACTTTTGACCTGCTGAAATTCATCATTATCCATTTCGAACATTGCCATGCGGCTCGTTCCATCAAATCAATTGAGCTAATAGGTTCATTTTCGATGGTATATGAATCTATTTCCCGACGATCATTTGCATTAAAAACTTTTATCATTTTTTTTATCAATTTATTATCCTGCTGGTTATTAGTAAGTTATTGTTTTTTTATATTTTTAAAAAAATTACTAACCTTGTACCAATATATAATCACAAAATTAACTAAATAATAAACGAAAAATAAGTATGAGATTAAAGCATCCTGTTGGATTATATGTCCTTTTTATTTCGAACATGGGAGAACGATTTGGATTTTATACCATGTTCGCTATTTTAACACTTTATTTACAGGATTACTTTGGTTGGGACGAAGCTCAGGCCTCAGTAATATACGGGTGGTTTATTATGGGCAGCTATGTTACCCCTTTGTTAGGAGGTATTCTGGCCGATAAATTCTGGGGTTATACTCGAACCGTGCTTTTGGGCTTAATTATTATGACTTTAGGATATTTAGCATTATATAAACCATGGTCACATGGTACTTTACCTGTATACGCAGGATTAGCCTTCGTTGCTATTGGTGTTGGCCTATTTAAAGGAAATATGAACGTACTGGTTGGAAATTTATACTCCACTAAAGAATACAGCCATTTACGTGACTCTGCTTTTGTTATTTATTATATGGGGATTAATATTGGTGCTTTTTTCGCTCCTCATATAGCATCCTTTTTAAAAACATATTTTCTTTCAGCCAACGGTTTTATTTTCGATCCTACCATAGCGGCTGTTGCAAATAAATTTCTTTCTGGAATTACATTATCAAGCAATCAAATTCAGCACCTGACCAATATGGCACAACAAATACCTTTAGAAACATACTGCCAGCAATATATACATTTACTTAACAAGGGGTATCATGCTGCATTTGGTATTGCCGCAATTGCCATGATTTTTTCAGCTTTAATATTTGTGATATTTAAAAAGTATTACCAGAACCCATCGCATTTAATCAATATACAAAGTGAACAGGAAGAAAAACTCAGTAAGCATGAAATTAAAGAACGTTTACTTGCTGCTGCCATGGTTTTTCTGGTAGTAATATTTTTCTGGATTGCATTTCACCAGAATGGAAGTACATTAACCTTTTTTGCCAGAAGCTACACAAATCTTCATGCCAGCAAATTCACCAGTGTGTTCTTTTCAATACCTCAAATTTTACTCATATTTTTTACCGTTTTCATGATTTCAAAGGCAATAGGCAAATCACTGAAAATGATGCACCGGTACATTGTACTATTATTAGCTAGTATTTCAGGAGTAGCATTTTTGCTGTTATTTAATAATACGCCCAATATCCAGTTCATCGATCCTTCGTTGTTTCAGGCATTAAATCCTTTGTTTATTGTGCTTTTTAGCCCTTTAGTAATATACATATTCAAATACCTGGCTTCCAAAAATGCCGAACCATCGACACCTTTAAAAATTGGTATAGGCATGATTATTACTTCCATAGCTTATTTAATAATGGTATTTCCTTCGGTAGGTTTGCCTCGGCCAATAGAACTCGAAGGTTCTGCTGTAGATTCTTCTCTTGCGGTATCCCCTTATTGGCTCATTTCCAGTTATTTAATCATAACTATTGCCGAGTTATTTTTAAGTCCTATGGGTATTTCATTTGTTTCGAAAATTGCACCAAACCAATATAAAGGATTAATGCAAGCCGGATGGTATCTGGCTACTGCCATTGGCAACCTATTTGCAGGTTTTATTGGAATTTTGTATTACAAGTGGCACCTGACAACCTTTTTTACATTGCTTGTAATACTTTGCCTTGCTTCGGCTTTCATTATGTTTTTTATGGTTAAACATTTTAAAATTCTTTCAAAATATTAAATGTTTTAAAAAGAATGATTTAAGTTTGTATAAAAATTGACTATTATAAATACGAATAAAAAAACAAATATATTTTGAACTTTTTTCATAGATACGACATTATTAATACCAACTAATTAGGTATTTAATAAGAAATTGTAATAGTAAAATTTGAATTAAAAAGATATTACATTTGAAAAAATTATCAATCTTATTTTTATAAAAGTCAACCAATGAAGTTACGACTAACTATATTGTTTTTATATTTAATTGTATTACAATCATTTGCTAACACTAAAGTGGATAGCTTAAAATTGTTGTTAGCAACAACTATTGAAGACAGCGTAAAAATCAAAATTTATACAAATATTGCCAATGCGTATTTATATGAATTAAATTACGACAGCGTATTAACCTATTGCGAAAAAGCCATTGAGCTATCGGGGCCATACCAGAATATGCGTGAAATAATCCGAGCTTATTACTGGCGCGGCATTGTATATTTTCGAATAGGTGTAATTGAAAAGGCGCTCGACAATTACCTAAAAGCACTCGATTTAGCAAAAAAACTTAACAGTGAATACCAAACTGATATATTAAACGACATTGGAGTACTTTATAAATCACAGGGTGAATATTTAAAGGCCATTGAATATTTTCAGCGAAACCTTGAATATGTCGAAAGTATTCATGATAGCGTACTCATTGGACGAACTTTGAATAATATGGCCAATGTATACTTTGCATATGGGGTATATCAAAAGTCAATTGAATATTACCAGAAAAGTATCGATATATTTAAAAAGTTACAGAAAGAAAATTATGTAGGCTTTTTATTAATTAATCTGGGATTAGTTTACAAAAAACTAAATAACAATACAAAAGCCCTTGAATCGTTTCGTCAGAGTCAACAAATTTTTGAAAAGTTAAATTTCAAATCGGGTATTGCACAGGCCAAGGGAGAAATAGGAGCTTTTTATGCCGAACAGGGAAACTATGGGCTGGCCATCCGATATGTTGAAGAATCGTTGAAAGTATATGAATCAATTGGTGAAAAACTATATATAGCTAATGCGTTACGACAGTTAGGAGAAATTTATCAGAAATCGGGTGCCTATGGTGCTGCTTTACAATATTTTCAGAAAAGCATAAAACTTTACAAAGAACTCAATGCAAAAAAAGAATTGCTTGATAGTTACGAAAATATAGCATCGGTGCATGCAGCCATGGGAAATTACAAACAAGCATATGAAAATTATAAAATATATTCTACTCTAAAAGATTCGGTACTTAGTGAAGATTATTTAAAACAAATGCAACAAAACGAGGCACGTTACGAAAACGAAAAAAAGGAAAACGAAATAAAATTACAAAAAGCCGAATTAGCTAAAAAAGACGAAGAAGCCAAACGCAGAAATTTATTTATGCTAGCCATTGGCTTTATTGCTATTATTGTATTGGTATTTTCAATTATTATATTCAAGCAATATTCCGATAAAAAGAAAGCAAATATTTTGCTTGCCGAACAAAATGAACAAATAAAACGACAAAGAGACCAGATTTTTCAACAGAAAAAAGAAATTACCGATAGTATACATTATGCAAGCCGCATTCAGCAGGCAGTTTTATCATCGCCCAAAATTTTTGAGAAATTTAATATTCAATATTTTATACTTTACAAACCCCGCGATATTGTTAGTGGCGACTTTTATTGGATTAACGAAAAAGACGACCGACTTTTTGTTGCTGCAGCCGATTGTACCGGTCATGGAGTACCCGGTGCGTTCATGAGCATGTTAGGGATGGCTCTTCTGAACGAAATTATCTCGAAATATGACATAACGAATGCATCACAAATTCTTGACGAATTACGAACGCTGGTAATTAAATCATTACACCAGAGTGGTTCGGTCGAAGAAACCAAAGACGGTATGGATATGGCCCTTTGTGTATTTGACCAAAAATTATCGGAAGTTCATTTTGCTGGTGCATTTAATCCATTATATCTGGTTCGTGGTAATGATATTATTGAAGGCCCTGCCGATCGCATGCCAGTTGGATTCCATGACAAATTGGCTACACCTTTTACAAATACAACTATCCCCCTACAACGAGGCGATGCCCTTTATATTTTCTCCGATGGTTACGTTGACCAATTTGGTGGGGAAAATGGTAAAAAATTTATGGCCAAACGTTTTAAACAACTATTAATTGATATTCACCAGAAGGGAATGGAAGAACAAAAAGATATTCTCGACAAAACCATAACCGACTGGCGTGGCGAACTTGACCAAGTCGACGATATTCTGGTTATTGGAATGAGGGTTTAAACTCGCAAGCTTACAGATTTACTTCGGCTCTAATTTTTGCAGCAATATCTTCAAATTCCTCCCTTGTGAGTTTTAATTTAGGATTTGAAAAATTCATATCGTTCATTCCCGTAATTAAAGGAATTAAATGGATATGTGCATGGGGTACTTCAAGCCCAACCACAGCCACCCCAATCCGATGACAACGAATTACTTTTTCAATTGCTCTGGCAACTTTCTTTGAAAAAACCATTAATTCCGAAAGTGTATCATCATCAATATCAAAGATGTAATCCACCTCAATTTTAGGTACTACCAGTGTGTGCCCCTTTACCAACGGATTGATATCGAGAAATGCAAAACATTTTTCATTCTCAGCTATTTTATAACAGGGTATTTCACCATTAATTATACGGGAAAAAATGGAGGCCATAGGCAGAAATTTTTAAAGGTTAAACGTCAAAACAAAATTAATTAATTTCGAAAACAGTTCCACTATTCAATAAGTCATTTACTGACCTAATATTTGAATTGGCCTGTGCATGCTCAATTTGAGCTATCATTAAATCATCGTAGGTAGGTTGGCTTACCGACCGAATAACACCCAAAGCTACAGGAAATTCGGGTGGCGACAGCTGTACCAGCATGGTATGTAAATGAAAGTCGTCAATTTCGGGTCGGTGAACTAATATTTCGTCTATGCTTCCATTTTTATCTAAATCTATTATCTTCAATTTACCATCGCGGTATGCCAGACCTTTATCTTTATTTTTACCAAAAATCATTGGCCTTCCCGGTTCAAGAATCAATTGGTAATCGTCGCGGGTTTCTTTAGAAGTAAGCAATGCATGAGCCTTATCGTTAAAAATCACACAGTTTTGAAGAATTTCAATAATTGAAGTTCCATCGTGTTTAGCAGCTTGATACATGGCTTCGGTCATCATTTTAGGATTGTTGTCAATCACTCTTGCATAAAAAGTGCCCTGTGCCCCTAATACAATTTGTCCTATGTTAAATGCTCTTTCAATTGTACCATAGGGCGAGGTTTTTGTAACTGCGCCCATTGGCGATGTAGGTGAATATTGCCCTTTGGTTAAACCGTATATTTGATTATTAAATAAAATAACATTGATATCAATATTTCGTCGAATGGCATGAATAAAATGATTGCCACCAATAGCCAGTGAATCACCATCGCCTGTAGCAACCCATACACTAAGTTTTGGATTGGTCAGTTTAATACCCGTGGCAATTGGAAGTGCACGCCCATGTATTCCATGAAAACCATATACATTTACATAGTATGGAAATCGAGAAGAACATCCAATTCCTGAAACAAACACAAAGTTTTCTTTCTTATATCCTAATTTAGGAAAAACCGATGCAACAGAAGCCAAAATAGCATGCGCACCACATCCCGGACACCATTTAACAATCTGTTCACTCACAAAATCTTCTTTTGTCAGCTCCTCGGGCGATGGTTCTATCGTATTTTTTATTCGTTCCATTAAAATGTATTTTTATTCAATATTTTGCAAAATAATTTCTTTAATCTCTTTCTGAGTAAATGGTAAACCCTGAATTTTATTATATTTTATATAATTAAATTGAGGAAAGTTCATTTTTAAATAATTCACAAATTGCCCCGAATTTAACTCAAACACTAAAATCTTCTTAAACCGCGAAAAAATTTCTTCTGTGTTTCCAGGTAAAGGAAAAATATAATTGAATTGCGTATAACCCACCTGATAACCTTGTGCAATTAATTCTTCGACTGTTGCTTTCAGGGTACCTTCGGTACTTCCCCAACCTACCACAAGTATATCGGCTTCCTGGGTGCCTTCCACTTTTTGATCTGGAATATAATCGGCTATTTTCATAACTTTTTTAAACCGTAGTTCAACCATTTTTTCATGGTTAAGTGGATCGGTGGTTACCACGCCGGTATTATCTTCTTTTTCAAGCCCTCCAATACGATGCCTGAGACCATTGGTTCCAGGTATTGCCCATTCACGTACAAATGTTTCTGGATTTCTTCGATATGGTTTAAATTCAGGATCATTGGGTTTGGCAAATGGTGGATGTATTTCAGGCAGGTCATTTAAATCCGGAATTTTAAATAACTGCGAACCATTACCCAAAGAACCATCGGTAAGTAGAATAACTGGTGTCATATGCTCCAGGGCAATTTTGGCAGCCATATATGAAAAATAAAAGCAGTTTGAAGGACTTGAAGCTGCAATAACAGGAATCGGAGCTTCGCCAGTTCGTCCGAAAAGGGCATGGTAAAGATCGCTTTGTTCCGACTTGGTAGGCATACCTGTCGATGGACCAGCTCGCTGAACATCAACAATGACCAGGGGTAATTCGGTCATTACAGCTAACCCAAGTGCCTCAGTTTTAAGCGATAAACCTGGACCTGAAGTTGTGGTTACAGCTAAAGCACCCGCAAAAGCAGCACCAATAGCCGATGTTATCCCGGCTATTTCATCTTCGGCCTGAAAAGTTTTAATTCCTAACGATTTAAGCCTGGATAATTCAACCAATATATCAGTAGCCGGAGTAATAGGATAAGAACCCAGAAACAATTGTAATCCAGCTCTTTCAGCTGCTGCTACCAGACCGTATGCAGTAGCAATGTTACCTGTAATGTTCCTGTATCGACCCTTCTCAAGTTCGGCAGGTGAAACATGATATACCGATTCCAGCACCTCAATGGTCTCGGCATAATTATATCCTGCTTGCAGGGCTAAAATATTTGCCTGAGCTAAAACTTCCTGTTTACTAAATTTTTTCCGTAAAAACTCAAAAGTAGGTTCAAGTGTCCGATTTAACAAAAAATATATTAACCCCAAAGCGAACATATTTTTCGACTTATCGGCTACCTTAGGCGTAAGTTGAAGCGATTCCAAACTTTTACGCGTTAACGATGTAATAGGTGCTTTTATTAAATTGAACCCTTCAAGCGACTGGTCAGTTAAGGGATTAGTTTTGTATCCGGCTTTTTCAATTGCCTCATCGTCGAACCCATCCTCGTCGACAATAATAGTTGCTCCTTTCCTTGCCCATTTTAGATTTGCCTTCAAGGAGGCTGCATTCATGGCTACCAGAATATCACAACTATCACCTATTGTGTATATTTTTCTTCGGCCTATATGTACTTGAAAACCGGAAACCCCTGCTACAGTGTTTTGAGGTGCTCTAATCTCGGCAGGAAAATCAGGAAATGTGGCTAAATCATTACCAAACAATGCTGAAGTATCAGAAAAAATACTACCAATCAATTGCATCCCATCGCCCGAATCGCCAACAAACTTTATTACAACACTGTCTAAATCGATTCGTTTTGTCTCCTTTTCTTTCATTGAAAATTGGGTGAATAAATAATTTTTGTATTAAAGTATATATATAAGTCTACAAAGGTATATTTTTGACGACAAATTTAGACTTTATTTATGCGAAAACTAAAATATATTTCTTAAACAACAATTTTATATTAACTTTTGTTAAAACTGTATTGTACTATTATATTTTAAATTCAGTTTAGACATGGCATTGATAAAAAGTGTTCGAGGATTTACTCCAATTATTGGCAAAAATTGCTCCCTTGCTGAAAACTGCACAATAGTTGGCGATGTGATTATTGGCGACGACTGCAGCATCTGGTTTA
>FQKF010090755.1_pt1 | contig 12481 bp, 8 predicted proteins | sample 1504521 | NCBI WGS metagenome assembly FQKF01 (sample SAMEA4475357, study PRJEB15587) | soil metagenome | biome: Soil; feature: Field | place: India | collected 2015-03-11 | depth 0 m
GCCGCCGAAGCCGAAGGTCTTGAAGCCCATAGACTCCAGTGCTACATTGCCGGCCAGGATCATCAGGTCGGCCCAGGAGATGTTGTCGCCGTACTTCTGTTTGATGGGCCACAGCAGGCGGCGCGCCTTGTCTAAGTTGGCGTTATCGGGCCAGCTGTTAAGGGGAGCGAAGCGCTGATAGCCGCCGCCTGCACCGCCGCGGCCGTCGCCCATGCGATATGTGCCGGCGCTGTGCCAGGCCATACGGATGAAGAACCCGCCATAATGGCCAAAGTCCGCCGGCCACCACTCTTGCGAGTCCGTCATAAGGGCGTGCAGGTCGCGTTTGAGGGCTTCGTAGTCTAATTTTTTAAATGCCTTGCGATAGTTGAAGCCCGGGCTCAGCGGGTTGGAGCGCGAGGAATGCTGACGCAAAATGTTTAATTTCAGCCGGTTGGGCCACCAGTCCTGGTTGTGTGTGCCCACAGCGCTGGTCGGATGCGAAAAGGGGCATTTGCCGTTTTTAATCGGATTACCTTCCATAATTTTTGATGTTTAAAGGATGAATGATGACGTGCCTGGTGTCCTCGTAGCACACGGCTTTGAAAGACGGTACAAAACTACGCCTGTCTAAATCATAAAAAAAACCGATATTTTTTATCGGGCAATAGACTTTGTCAATACCTTTGCCTCCACCGTACCCGCCAAACGAGGTTTGGCAGGTGTCTTTAGGTTGTCATACATTCATACATGGGCCCAAGAACGACCAAACAAGTCTGGTCGTTCTTGGGCCAAACAAGTTTGGCCGCTACTGGGATGAACCTGCAACAGTTAGAATATTTAGCCGCATTGGATGCACACCGACATTTTAGCAAGGCTGCTGCGGAGTGTTTTGTTACGCAGCCGACGCTGAGCGCCATGGTGCAGAAGATTGAAGAAGAACTGGGAGTCAAGTTCTTCGACCGCAGTCGGCAGCCCGTTGTGCCGACGGATGCGGGGGAGCGTTTGCTGCCTCAAGTGCGCGTCATTTTGCGCGAAGTGGAGCGCCTGCGCGAGAGGGCACGCGAGGAGGAGCATAGCCTGACGGGCGAGCTGCGCATTGGCGTCATTCCGACGCTTTCACCGTATTTGATGCCGCTTTTTTTGCCGGCATTTGTGGCGAAATACCCTTCCATTCACCTGAAGATTACGGAGCGAATTACGGAAACTTTAATAGAAAATTTACACAAAGGTCTTTTAGATGCGGCTGTACTGGCCACGCCGCTTCACGACCCAATGCTGACGGAGCGCGTCCTGTTTTATGAGGCTTTTACGGTGTATTCCAGCCATGACTTCTCCAAGGAGTACCTGCTGCCGGAAGACTTGGATGTCAACGAGTTGTGGTTGCTCGAAGAAGGACACTGCTTTCGCTCCCAGATTTTGCATCTGTGCGAATTGCGAGAGAAGCAGCATCCTGCCGTAGAGTACCAGGCAGGTAGTCTGGAGACGCTCAAGCACTTAGTAGATGCTCAACACGGAGCAACCATTCTGCCCGAATTGGCCTTAAGTACGCTCCTCCCCAACCAGATGGTGAAGGTAAAGCGCTTTGCGGCGCCCGAGCCGGTACGCGAAATCAGCTTAGTTACCCATCGGCATGTGGTCAAAGAGCGCTTGTTGGCGGCACTGCAGCAGGAGATTATCGCTCATTTGCCCGAAGCCTGTCGCAATCGGCAACCGACTCAACCTCCTGTGGAGTGGCGTCGCTCTGCACCTTAGCGCCGCGAGTAATTGGGCGACTCTTTGGTGATGGTTACATTATGCGGGTGGCTCTCGGCCACACCGGCAGCGGTTATCTGGACGAACTGCGCCTTTTGTTGCAAATCACGAACGGTGCGCGCCCCGCAGTAGCCCATGCCCGCGCGCAGGCCGCCGATGTACTGGGTCATCACCTCGGCGGTAGTGCCCTTGAACGGCACGCGCCCTTCGATGCCTTCGGGCACCAGTTTCTTAATGTCGTCCTCGACGTCCTGGAAATAGCGGTCTTTGGAGCCTTCCTGCATGGCGCCGAGGCTGCCCATACCGCGGTAGGTCTTGAACTTGCGCCCGTCGTAAATGATGGTTTCGCCTGGGGCTTCCTCGACGCCGGCAAAGAGCGAGCCGGCCATGACGGCATCGGCCCCAGCGGCCAGGGCTTTCACAATGTCGCCTGTATAGCGGATGCCGCCATCGCCGATGACCGGAACGCCCGAACCTTTGAGTGCCTCGGCGGCTTCATAAATGGCCGATAGCTGCGGCACGCCTACACCCGCAATAATGCGCGTGGTGCAGATGCTGCCCGGCCCGACACCTACTTTCACAGCATCGGTGCCGGCCTCAACCAGTGCCAGAGCGCCTTCGCCTGTGGCCACGTTGCCGGCAATGACCTGCAGGTCAGGGAAGGCGTCTTTCAGCCGCTTGACGGCATCGAGTACGCCGCGCGAGTGGCCGTGTGCGGTATCCACCGTTACGACATCCACCCCGGCGCGCACCAGAGCCTCGACGCGCTTGAGCATGTCGGATGTAACGCCCACGGCAGCACCCACGACCAGACGGCCCAGACTGTCTTTGCAGGCATCGGGATAGTGCTCGCCCTTCATGATGTCTTTATAGGTGATGAGACCAACTAAGTGGAATTGCTCGTCCACTACGGGCAGCTTCTCGATTTTGTGCTGCTGCAAAATGTCGCGCGCTTGGGTCAGCGTGGTGCCCACCGGTGCCGTGACGAGGTTGTCGCGCGTCATCAGTTCGCGCACTGGCCGCGAGGTGTCTTTTTCGAAGCGTAAATCGCGATTGGTCAGGATTCCCACTAGCCGGCCCTCACCGTCCACAATGGGAATGCCTCCAATGCTGTAACGCCGCATGAGCTGGAGGGCCTCCGAAACAGATGCATCGGGGTGCAACGTGACGGGGTCGAGGATCATGCCTGCCTCCGAGCGCTTCACTGCCCGCACCTGCTCGGCCTGGTCGGCGATGCTCATGTTTTTGTGTATAATGCCAATGCCGCCCTGGCGCGCCATGGCAATGGCCATCTGCTTTTCCGTAACCGTGTCCATGGCAGCAGACACTATCGGAACATTGAGGTGAATCTTGCGGGTCAGCTGGGAGGAAATGTCCACTTCGCGCGGCAGCACTTCGCTGTAAGCGGGCACCAGGAGAACGTCGTCGAACGTCAGGGACAGCCCCAGAAACTTGGAAGGTGCATTCTTGAATACCATACGCAAAGGTCGCTCTTTCTGGAGAATTGATGCGTTGCGCATGGGTGCAGTTTTTTTAGAGCATTTCAGCGTCGAGCTCACCTTTACCTTAGCTGTGCTTCTTTTTTACAGCAGCATATTGTCCGAAGCACGATGCTTTCCGTTCAGTCCGACACCTATTTTATGCGGCAAGCACTGGCCGAAGCACAGCGCGCTTACGAAAGCGGTGAGGTGCCAGTGGGTGCCGTGATGGTGAGCGAGGGGCGCATCATTGCGCGGGCACACAACCAGACAGAGCAGCTGACCGATGTAACGGCCCATGCTGAGATACTGGCCCTGACGGCGGCGTCGAACCATTTGGGCAGCAAATATCTGCCTACGTGCACGCTGTACGTAACGCTGGAGCCGTGCGTCATGTGTGCCGGCGCGCTGGCCTGGGCACAGCTGGGGCGGTTGGTGTACGGAGCCTCCGACGATAAGCGTGGTTTCATGCGCTATGGCGGAAAAAACCTCCTGCACCCAAAGACTCGCGTAGAGATGGGGGTGCTGGAAGAGGAAGCCATGCGGCTGCTGAAGGCATTCTTCCGGGCGAAACGCCCGTAAGTTTCGCTGCTGGAGAACAGGTTTTCAGGCTGTTCCTCGATTGCGCGTGCGCCACACGGAGATGAGCAAGCGCACGGCGAACACCGGCGCAGCGATGAAGCTGCCCACGCCGAAAAAGAGCATTTCGGCCCAGATGTACTCTTCTACGGATTGCTTACGCTCCAGCGGGAGGTGCCCCGTCAGACCGTCCCAGGTATTCTCTTCGATATAGACCATGAAGCCATTGACGGCCTCCACCAGCACAAAGGTGAGGGGGAACATGAGCAGAAAAAGCGCCACTTTCACTTCTTGCGCCCGGGCAATAAAGGTGTGCGGCAGCAAAAAGGTGTAGCGCGCCAATGTGATGAGCGCCACAATGAAGATCACGTTCCAGCGCTCGAAGGGCCACACGTGCATGGCTTTGTGAATGGGCCAGAGCACTGCCCAGGCCACTACGGCCGTCAGGAGCCACCAGACGAGCTCTAAGCCAAGCATATAGCGCTGTTGTATGGTCATATTGCCTCCTCTGTAGAAATGTTGTGCCACTGATTTTCCTGTGGTTGGTGAGGCGTTAGCAACGACACCACCACCATCGTCAGGAGGCTGGCTGCGAAGCCGTAGAGCATCGCCGGCACTTGGGTCATTTGTTCCAGGAGGCTCCCTTCTACCTCGACCAGCCCCTCATAACCGACGCTCCAATAACTAGCCAGCGCCCACACCACAATACCGGCTATCATGGAAGCCATGGCGCCCGACGCTGTGGAGCGCCTCCAGTACAACCCGGCCAGCAGGGGTGTGAAAAGGGAAACTAAGCTGAAGGCCGACGACTCGCCCACCAGTTCGTAGATATTGTTGCGCATGAGCGCCATGGCGCCCGTAACTACAGCCACTCCCACCACCGATATGCGCATGATACGCAGCAGTTGGGCGTCGTTGAGGCTGCCGTAGAGCGGTTTTATCAGGTTCTCTCCGATGACGGTGGCCGGGGCCAGCATGGCGCCCGAGCAGGTGCTCAAAATGGCCGATAGCAGCGCGCCAAAGAACAAAATCTGCGTCCATAGCCCGGTGTGTTGCAGCACCAAATGCGGGATCATCATCTGCGCCTCATCGCCCTCCGACAGTTCCGGATAAAGCATGCGCCCGCAGTAGGCAATGATGAGCGGCAGCGCCGCCACGCTCAGGTACATGACCGATGAGGTGTAGCAGGCATTCACCGAAGCACGCTCAGTACGCGCCGCCATTACGCGCTGAAACACATCCTGCTGCGGAATGCTGCCCAGCCCAATCGTCATCCAGGCCGCCAGCCAGTGCAGAATGGGCACCGGCTTCGCCTCCGGCAAAAACCGGAAAAAATCCGCCGGTGCCGCCTCCCGCATCACCTCAAAACCACCCACCTGAAGCACCAGCTTAACCGCCAGAAACGTCAGTCCAACGATGATAGCTATGGTCTGGACAAACTCTGTTACTGTTACTGACCACATGCCGCCCACATACGTATAGGTCAGCACCAACGCGGTGCATATCAGCACACCATACACTTTCTCCAGACCACAAACGGCCTGCAGGATGATGGCCAATGCGATGAGCTGCGCAGCAATCCAGCTGAAATACGACGGCACCATGAACAGGGCCGACACCAGTTCCGTGCGCCGGTTGTAGCGCAGCCGAAAAAAGTCGCTGAAGGTGTATAGGTTGCGCTTGTACAGCGGGCGCGCAATAAGCAGGCCCGACAGAAGCAGACACAGCGCAGCGCCCATGGGGTCTTCAATGATGCCCGACACGCCGTGCGAGATGAACTCCGACGAGGCACCCATGACCGTTTCGGAGCCGAACCACGTGGCAAACAGCGCACAAGCTGCAATGAACATGGGCAAATTTTTGCCCGCCACCACAAAGTCCGCTGTCGTTTTCACCCGTCGGGCAGCCCACCAGCCTACGGCTAAGGTGCCCAACAGATACAGTGCAATGAAAATGAGGAGCGTCGAGTTTTGCATTTTGCAACAGACGTTGACAGGAGTAGGGCGGCAAAGGTAGCACCTGCACTCATAGTATTTGCCGGCATAAACTGTGCAAGAGGTCTTCCGGTTCGCTGCATTTGTGCTACATTTCAATCGGATTTGAACACCCGCAGCGCTGGCAGCGCCCGGTGATCAAAGTCGAACAGGGCTTGATTTTCCCACGGCGAGCCGTCGGTGGCTGTTGGCCCTCTCCAGGCGATCCATTCGGCTCCCCAGTAGCACAAGCCGGCGCCGCTGGGGGTCTCTTGCACGATGGCTTTTATTTTTTTCAAAAAATCCCGCTGTCCCTGCGGTGTGGCGGGGTATTCGGGCAGGATGAGTTGCTCGGGCAGGCCTACGATGTTGGTCGTCCAGTCGTTCCAGCTCAGGGTGAACGGGTAGGCTGTTTCAGCAATGATGACGGGTTTGCGCTGAGCGAGTTGCCTCATTGTGGCGTGCAACAGCGCCAAGTTTTTGCCGTGCCAGATGGGATAGTACGACAGGCCGATGAGGTCGAAGTCCAGGTCGGCAACCTGCTGGAAAAATCCGCTGGCGTTTTCGATGCCGGCAAAGTGCAACAGGATTTTAGAGTTTGGTGAGGCCGCCCGAACGGCCTGAGCTGCTGTGGAGAGCAGGGCCCGGAACTGCTGCGGGTGCAGGGCCAGACTCCCGGCAGGATGCAGGAAGCCGCTGTTGATTTCATTGCCCAGCTGGATGATTTCCGGCCGGAGCCGCTCGGCCACGTGTCGGGTGTATGCGTGCACGCTGTCTTTCAGACGGGCAAAGTCGAGTGATTGCCAGCGGGTGGGCATCTCCTGGCGGCCCGGGTCGGCCCAAGTATCGGAATAGTGCAGTGCGAGCCACAGGCGAAAGCTCATGGCCCTCAGGCGCTGGGCAAGCGCCTCAACCTCCTGTAGGCCCGAATGTCCGCCAGCGGGATTGACCCACAGCCGCAAGCGGATGGTGTTGACGCCGCTGGATTGGAGGATTTCTAGAAAATCGCCCGGCCGGCCGTCCTCGGTGTAAAAGCTGGGCCGGCTGGCTTCTATCTCCGGATACGCGGAAATGTCGGCTGCGGCAATGAACGGCATGGCATCGGGCGGCTCAGGCGATGGCGTCGGCCCCTGGCCTCGTTGGCACACCCACGAAAGGCACAGCGATAATGCCAAGGCAAGCGCCTGTCGCCAATGGGTCAAAACGGCACGGGAAAGCATGTGCACAGGAGGCTGTTTGAATGCGCAAAAATAGCCGCCTATAGGCGGGACAGTTGCTCTCTGGGTATTTGGTAAAAGTTCTTCGAATTTGGCAGACATGTGCTTCTACCCTACTTTCGCCCGATTTTTCTGCCAAAGTACGTTTAATTCTATTCTATCCATTCACAACAAAATTGTTCTGCGTTATGAAGCAACTCAACACTGTTGCGCTTATTTTCCTTTGTTGGAGCCTTTCGCTGGCGGGTTTACATGCCCAAGGAACCATCAAGGGCAAGGTTACCGACGAGTTCGGCAATCCGTTGGTAGGCGTTACTATTTATGAGCGAGGCACCACGAACGGCACTATTTCGGCCTGGGATGGCGCCTATGCCCTGCGCGTCAGTCGGTCCGATGCCGTGTTGGTGTTTTCCTATACGGGCTACGCTACTCAGGAAGTACTGGTAGACGGCCGTTCGGAAGTCAACGTTCAAATGCGGGAGGGTTTGGTGCTGGAGGGCGTGGTCATTGTAGGTTCACGCGCACTCAATCGCTCGGTAACCAACTCACTGGTGCCTATCGACGTGCTCGATGTGCGTCAGCTTGTGACTACCCAAGGCCAGCTCGACGTCAATCAGATGCTCCAGTACGCTGCGCCGTCGTTCAACGCCAACCGCCAGACCGGCGCCGATGGCGCTGACCATGTGGACCCGGCTACGCTGCGCGGCTTGGGGCCCGACCAGACGCTGGTGCTCATCAACGGCAAGCGCCGCCACCAGTCGAGCCTGATCAACATCTACGGCACCCGCGGACGCGGCAACACAGGTACCGACCTGAACGCTATACCTGCAGCCGCCATAGAGCGCATCGAAATCCTACGCGACGGCGCCTCAGCGCAATATGGCTCCGATGCCATCGCGGGTGTCATCAACATTGTGCTTAAAGAGAACGTCAACGAGTTCAACGGAAACGTGAATGTCGGGGCACATTTAGCCAAAGATAACCCTGACCGCGGCTCTTTCGACGGCGAGAACCTTCAGGTCAACGGCAACTACGGCTTTCGCATCGGCGAGGGCGGCTTCGCCAACTTCACAATGGACTACTGGTCGCGCGGACACACCAACCGCTACGACCCCTCCCTGTACCGGCGCAAATTCGGCGATGCGCAGGGTGCCAACCTCGCCACCTATTTCAACGCTGCTGTGCCGCTGGGCAAAGACGTATCCCTGTACGCTTTTGGCGGCTCCAACTTCCGCCAGACCAATGCTTACGCCTGGAGCCGCGACCCGGGTACCGAACGCAATGTGGACGCCATTTACCCCAACGGCTTCGACCCCATCATTGCCTCTAATATCACTGACCGCAGTATAAGCGTGGGCGTGCGCAGTGCACTCAACAACTGGAACACCGACCTCAATTATACGGTTGGTCTCAACCGCTTCCACTACTACGGACGCAGCACCCTCAATGCCAGCCTCGAAGAACGCTCGCCCACCGAATTTGACGACGGCGGCTTCCAACTGCGCCAGAACACCGCTAACCTCACCTTCAGCCGCTTCTTCCAAGACTGGTTCAACGGCACCAACATCGCCTTCGGCGCCGAGCACCGCTTAGAGAATTACCATATCTTCGCCGGCGAGGAAGCCTCCTGGCGCACCTACGGGCCGGTTTATTTTATCAATTCTGAGGGTGATAGCATCGCCCGACCCGGTGGTGCACAAGGTTTTCCGGGTTTTGGGCCGCAAAACGAGGTCAATGAAAGCCGCACCAATATCGCTGCTTTTGTGGACGGTGAGTTCACCTTCTCCTCAGCCTTCAGCCTCGGCGCTGCTGCGCGCTTTGAAAACTACTCCGACTTTGGCAACACGCTCAACGGCAAATTGGCCGCCCGCTACAGACTTACTGACGGCTTAGCCCTGCGCGGCTCGGCCAGCACGGGCTTCCGCGCCCCATCGCTGGCACAGCTGTATTTCAACTCCGTTTACACCGACTTCGAGTCGGGCGTAGCTGTGGATAAGTTTCTAGCCAAAAACAACAGCCCCATTACCCGCGCCTTAGGCATTGAACCACTCAAAGAAGAAACCTCTGTTAACTTTGGCGCTGGCCTCACGTACAGCCGCCAGGGCTTTACGCTGTCGGCCGACTTTTACCGCATTCAGATAAAAGACCGCATCGTGCTAACGGGTGACTTCTACAACGACGACGACCAGATAGGCGGCATCCTGCGCGCGCTCAATGTGGGTAGCGCTCGCTTTTTTGCCAATGCCATCAATACTACCACTAACGGCCTCGACCTTGTGGCTGCTTACGGCGGAACACTCGGCGACGAGCAGCGCTTCACCCTCACTCTGGCCGGCAACTGGAACCGCATGACCATTGACCAAGTCAATACCAGCCCAAAACTCATTGGTAAAGAAGACTCCTACCTGAGCAACCGCGAAAAACTATTCATCCTGGCTTCTGCTCCGCCTATGAAGGGCAACTTCACGTTCGACCTACATGGCCGCCGGCTGGGCTTTAATGCCCGCGTCAACTACTTCGCCCGCATCGAACTGGAGGACTACATAGGAGAAATAGACGTGTACGACCCGCGCGTAACCCTCGACCTTAGCCTCTCGTACCGCCTCTCGCCGCGCGTGCGCTGGACGCTGGGTGGCGTCAATATCCTGAATGCTTACCCCACACAGCAAGACCAGGAAACCGAGGGCGGTGGCCTGTACGACGCCGTGCAAATGGGCTTCAATGGTACGTTTCTGTTCTCCAGGCTGAACTTCCGGTTCTAACAAACGCACCATCCTCTTGATGACTTGGCCAATAGCCGGGCAGATACTTGCTGTCCGGCTATTTTGTCACATAGGGGAAATGCACGAATAAACCCATTGGTGGCAGCGGTGTTATGGGTTACTTGTGAAGCCCTTTATCGGACGCATCGTTACGTATGGCCCAGACCAGTCTTCGCATTCTGGATGAAGTATCACGCACGGGCGTTGACCTGCTGCTGCGCGAGCCGTTCTATGCCCACCTGCTCGGCAGTCTCAATAAGGTTGTCGTCGGGCCAGGCCATCCGGTCGAGACCCTTGGCGTGGGTATGGGGCGCGACTCGCTGATACTGTACATCAACGCCGCCTTTTGGGATGAAACGCTCACCCAGCCCCGGCATCGCTATGGCGTGCTGAAGCATGAACTGCTGCACCTAGTGTTCCGCCATCCGTTTGTCAATGAGCCTGCTTTGGACCCCACGCTGCTCAACGTGGCATTCGACCTGGTAGTCAACCAGTACATCGAGCGCGAGCTGCTGCCCGATGACAGCCTGTTTGTGGACACCTTTGGCGCTTTGCGCTTGGAGGCCGGCCAGACGTGGTTTTATTACTATAAAAAACTGGAAGAGCTGCGCCGTTCCGCCGGCAGTGAAGCGGCCAACGGCCAGCGAGGCGTCCTGCCGCAAAACCTGCAATCCGACGCGCACGGGCTGGAACGTCACAAAGCCTGGCGCGACATCCGCGGGCGCAGCGAGCTGGAGCGCGCCGTGGCTGAAACGCACCTTAAGGGGCTGCTCCAATCAGCCTGCCGTCGCACCGGTGATCGCTCTTGGGGCACGCTGCCCGGTGCTCTACGTGAAACACTTAGCGAAGTGACCCTCCGGCCACCTGCCCGCCTGCCGTGGCAACATGTGTTGCGTCTATTCGCTGCCAGCGCCTCGCAAACGCGCCTGACCAACACTATACGCCGACCCAGCAAGCGTTATGGCACCTCGCCGGGTTTGCAAATCAGTCGCAAGCGCCGCCTGATGGCTGCCATTGACACTTCTGGCAGCATTAACCAGCAGGAACTCCAACGCTTCTTCGGCGAAGTGTATCACCTCTGGCGCGCCGGCGCGGCAGTCGAAATCGTCGAAACCGACGCGCGCGTGCAGCGGCGATACCCTTACCGCGGGCGTCTGCCGGAAATCGTCTGTGGCCGCGGCGGCACCGATTTCAACGACGCACTCCAATTGGCCAATGCCGAACGCCCCGACGGCCTGATTTTCTTCACCGACGGCTACGCCGAGGCGCCTTTCGTCCGACCGCGCGTACCCGTCCTGTGGGTAGTGGCTCCCGGCGGCATTGACGCCGCCTCGCCCGCCTGGGAGCACCTGCCCGGCCGGCGGATAAAAATGCGCCTGTAAAGCAAACCTCTGCGCCCGAGGGTTACCCCAAACCACGCCTCTCCGCCAGCCAACGCCCACAATGAGGGTGGCCAAAATCCGTTTATCTGCCGCCGTTTGGCCAACCTTGCGCGAACTTTGCGCGCCCAAAGAAGGGCCGCCAGAACGGCCACTTATTGCCCCTGGCCACGCCTCCAACACACGCACACAAAACAACTATGACGCTTTCCCTATCCCGCGTACGCTCGTCGTTTTTCCTCCCGTTATTGCTGAGCGCCTCCGCGCTTTTTGCCCAAAAATCAGCCTATCAAGTAGTGCGCTGCGGCGCCGTGAGCCGCTCTGCCTCAGTCAACCATATTCATGTAGATGCTGACAACACCAAATGGGTTTCCAGCAGCGCCGGGCTGTACCGCGTGTCGGCTTGCGACCTGGGTGTGTCTGTGTCGCTCACTACCGGCGAGCAAAGTGCCCTCCAATTTGCCGGCGGCAATGCCGACGTGCGCTGGACGCCCGAAGTGCTGCAAATGGTGCTGGGCATATCGCCCAAAATAACTGCCGCCTATTACGACAGCGACCGCGACTGGCTGTGGCTGGGCACCGACCAACACGGCCTTTTTCAGCTGAACACCAAACCCGCGTTGAAGTTGGTCGCCAAATTCACCGCCTCGAACACTAAACTGAAAACTAATACCATCACAACCATCTTCCGCGACCGCACCGGACGCTACTGGATAGGCTCTGACGAAGGCATGCTCGTGGGCACCCCTGACCGCTGGAAGTTAGAATTGGAAGGTTACGATGTGCAGCGCGTACGCCAGTTGGGCACTGACATCTATGTGCTGGCCGACGGCGAGTTCTGGCTGGCCCAGAATGGGCAGCGTTGGCAGCCCATCAACATCAAAGACAAAGCCTTAGAGGGTGAACCAGAAGATTTCGACCTCGACCAGGAAGGCAATCTTTGGGTTCTGTCGCGCATCGTCAGCCGATACAGCCTGCTGACCGACGACTTCGAGGTGTTCAGCGGTGCCGATTATTTCACCAGCGAATATGGCCAGTGTATTGCTGCCGACGGCGAAGGCAGCATCTGGATAGGCACCGACGACAAGGGCGTTTACCTCATAAGCAAAACCTCGGCCTTGCTGGTCAATAGCTCTGTAGAGCAGGAAGTCTCGTGCACGGGCGCCGGCGATGACGCCGTGGTGCGCGTGAACGTCAGCGGTGGCACGCCCCCGTATCGCTACGCCTGGTCGGACACGCGCCTGGAAGGTTCCAACCCGAAGAACGTCAGCATCGGCACTTACACCGTTACCGTTACGGATGCCGCGGGCAAGTCCAAACAAGGCAAAGTTACCATCGAAGATAAACGCCTGAGCGTCA
>FQKF010058131.1_pt1 | contig 12459 bp, 11 predicted proteins | sample 1504521 | NCBI WGS metagenome assembly FQKF01 (sample SAMEA4475357, study PRJEB15587) | soil metagenome | biome: Soil; feature: Field | place: India | collected 2015-03-11 | depth 0 m
GAGATCAATTCGTCGCAACAAGCCATGGCCATTGCGCGTCGCTTGCACGAAACGCTTGAGCACCCATTTTTCATTGATGGGCATGAAATTTTTGTTAGTGCCAGTATTGGCGCGAGCCTGTACCCGATCGACGGCACCGATGTGATTACGCTGCAACGAGCGGCGGATATAGCGATGTATCGCGCAAAAGCCACCCTGCGTAATAGTTTTCAGTTCTTCGATGCAGCTATTACGAGTACATCGCTCGAACAGTTGCAGATCGAGACGCTGCTGCGACGGGCGATAGAGCGCAATGAGTTGTTGTTACACTATCAACCGAAAGTCGATCGCGCCGGAAAACTGGTTGGTTTTGAAGCATTGATTCGCTGGCAGAACGTTGAGCTTGGCATGGTCTCGCCGGCGCGATTCATCCCCATTGCTGAAGAGACGGGATTAATTGTTGCGATTGGGGCATGGGTCCTGCACGAGATTGCCCGGCAGATGCGTGAATGGCGCCAACAGGGTTTGCCCCTCGTGCCAATAGCAGCTAACGTATCGGCATTGCAATTCTCACAAAGCAGTTTTGTGCAAACGGTAGCGGAAATCTTAGAGCAGGCTGATTTGCCCTTGGACTGGCTCGAACTCGAATTGACCGAGAGTATGCTGGTGGGGCAGATTGATAATTTACGCCGCCAACTGATCGAGTTACGCCAATTGGGGGTGACGTTAGCGATTGATGACTTTGGCACCGGCTATTCATCGTTGTCATATTTGCATCGCTTGCCGATTAACATCCTCAAGATTGATCGCTCATTTGTAGCGTGGCTCGATCAGCCTGAGGTGACGGTCGAGCACAGCCTCGTGAGCGCCATCATTTCGCTTGGCCATCAACTTGGCATGCAAATCGTGGCCGAAGGCGTCGAGACGGCTGGCCAACGCCAGATCTTGCTCGCTGCCGGCTGTGATCTTTTTCAAGGCTACTACATTGGCCGGCCAATGCCGGCTGAAGCAGCAGCGGCATGGTTGCGCACCCACACTGAAGCGAACTAATTGCAGACAGCGCCCCACCGTCTGGGGCGCTCCGGTTGCTGACAGCAGGTTTGCCGCTATTGCTTGCGCCGTAATGCTGCTTTTAACAGTCGCCAGATGGCGCGGTGGCGCGGCATGACTTCAAAAATCTGCCCGTTCTTGCCCTCGCGCACGATGCGTAACGCGAGTTCTGCCGTCTCTTCGGCAGTGGTGCCGAAGATGTTCAAGACGCGCGGCAATTGCTTGATCGCTTCCCCGCCGGGGCCAACCGTTTCAAAGTGGTTGATCATGTCGGTCGGCACCATTCCCGGCGTCAGCACGTTGAAGCGCAGGTAGGGGTGATCTTGATAATCACGGGCAAAGGCTTCGGTTAGGCGCACAATCCCCGCTTTCGAGACGCTGTAGGCCGAGAGAAAGCGCTGCGGTCGCTTGGCGCCGCCGCCGGAAAGGTTGATGATCTGGCCGTTACGTTGTCTAATCATGTACGGCAAGGCGGCCCGGCAGCCGTAATAGGTACCGAGCAGGTTCACCTTAATGACCTGTTCCCACGCTTCGGGCGGCACATCGAGGACGTAGCCGAATGGCCCCGAAATGCCGGCATTGTTGACCCACAGGTCGATCCGGCCCATGCGCTCGGCGGCAGTAGCGGCGAGGGTCTCGACTTCGAGGCGATTGCTGACATCGCAGCGGACGCCGCTCACTTTGAGGCCAGCGGCTTGCATTGTACGTTCGGCTTCGGCTAGGTTGGCGGCATTGGCCGACGAAATTACGACCTGCGCGCCGGCGCGGGCTAGCGCTTCCGCGATGGCCCGCCCGATCCCCCGGCTGCCACCGGTCACGACTGCGGTCAGGTTACGCAAATCGGTTGTCTTCTGAGCCATGGTCTCCTCGTTGTGATACAAGCAGGACAGACACCGTAATGGCTGCGCAGGTTGTACTCTGCGTTGTTTATTCTGGCGACTGAAACCTCCGGCCTCCGATTAGCGCCGGCGAATCGTCAACCGGTCGCCCTCGCGCACGGCACGGATCGGCGCGTTGCGGAGCGCTGCCGGCAAGAGCAGGTGCCGCCGGTATGGCCCCAGCGAGACGATCAGTTCATCACCGCTCACGCTCACAGTCAGATCTTCACGGGCGACACCCGGCAGCAACAGGCTGATAAATGGATCGGTTTGCGAACCAATGCCAATCGGTGGCGGCAGCGGCGCCGGCGGGTGCAGCAGCCCTCTCCCGATTGTCGCGAATGGCGTCGGCTCGTGAGGCGTGGCGTGAAAGGGCAGACGCAACAGCGGCAAGTTCGGCCAACGCGCCGCGACGGCGGCTACGACCGCAGCCTGCTCTAAGACCGGGGTGGCGAGTTCGTGGCCATCACTCACCACCGGCAACAGCGGGCCGGCGATCAGCGCATCGAGATTCAGGCCAAAGAGCGTCAATGCCGGCGCGTACAACGTTGCCGCGCGCAAGCCGGCGTGATCGGGCCGGATCACCAAACGCGCCCGCACCCGTGTTGGATCGAGCGCAGCGTCGCGCAACTGCTCAAATCGCACTCGCGCCTCTTGCATCTGCCCAATCTGCTCGAATGGCAGCAAATTGGCCGGTAATGCCGCGCGCGCCAGCGACTCGCTTGATTGGCCGGGGCCACGATCGAGCCCAAAGAGTTGCCGCATCAGCCAGCGAAAGGTGTCGGGAACGGCCAGCGCGCGCAAGAGACCATCTGGCGGCCCAGCATCAACACAGATGAGCTGGTAGCCGCGTTGGGCATGGCTGGCAAGGCGATAGACGGCCAAAAACAGTTCCAGACCGGGCAGCAACGGCAGATCATCGCCAGCGATGGGCGGGCCGGGCAAGCTGATGCGTGTGCGGAGTTCATCCCACGTTGCGCTCAAATCCGCCAGTGGTTGGAACGTCCAGAGATCAAGTTGGGGGGCAAGGGTAGCCGGTTGGGGCGCTGGTGGGGCGCCTAAGAGGGTCGCGCAATCGTGGGTGGGCGTGAGACTGGCAAGCAGGGTGGGTTGGCCTTGCGCGGCTGAAGCGACTGCCGTAGCGGCTGCGGCGAGGGCGCTCGATTCACCGCTAAAAATAATGATCTGCGCGGTAGTAGGCCACATAGCGATCGTCCTGTCTGCGGCACAGGTATATGCAGATGGTTGCTGATTGTATTATATGCAACTTCGCCAACGTGGTGGTTGTGATTAGCCAGCGGATGCGGCAAACATTTGGCGCCGCCGATCAGCTATAATGAGTCGTGGTCAACGCTTACGAAGCGTTCCCTTTATGTGGTTGTCCAGCTCAGGGAGGCAACATGTCAGAATCATTGATGCAACAGCCGCTCGGCGCTATTCTCGACGCGCTGGCTTCGCGCGCGCCTACTCCCGGTGGTGGCAGCGTCGCGGCCCTGACCGGCGCGATGGCAGCCGGTTTGGTGAGTATGGTATGTGAACTGACGATCGGTAAACCGCAGTTTGCCGAGGTTGAAGGCGAGTTGCGCACGATCCATGTGCATGCCGAACAGTTACGGGCCGAATTGCAGCGGCTGGCTGACGAAGATATTGCTGTGTTTAACCGGTTAGCGGCGGCGTACAAGCTGCCGCGCACCACCGAAGCTGATGCGGCGACGCGCAAAGCGGCAATCCAACAGATTACCCGCTTGGCTGCCGAAGTGCCGTTGCGCACGGCGCAAGCCGCGGCGGCGTTGTTGCCGCTCTGCACGACGCTGGCCAACAATTGCGCCCGGTTGGTGGTGAGTGATGTGGGGGTTGCGGCCTTGCTAGTACGGGCTACAGTGCAGAGTGCGGCGCTCAATGTTGAAATCAACCTCGCTGCACTCGAGGATCAGGTGTTTGTGCGCCAAACGCGCGCCCAATTGCAAGATCTGCTGATCGGACTTGGTGATGAAGTTGACGGCATTGTCACCATTGTCCGGGGAAGGATGGCGGCATGAGCGCCCAGATTCTCGATGGTCGTGCGCTAGCCCAAGAACTGCGCGCCGAGGCGGCGGCGCAGATTGCCGAATTACGCGCGCGGATCGATCGCGCTCCAACGATTGCAGTCGTCCAAGTGGGTGACGATCCCGCTGCGACGCGCTACGTGCGCAGCATCGACCGGCTGTGCCAGTCGTTGGGGGCGGCATGCTGGGCCATTGCCCTGCCGGCAAACACCGAACAAGCCGATCTGGAAGCGACGGTTTCGAGCCTCAGCGCCGATGATCGAGTCGATGGCATCTTGTTGCAACTGCCACTACCGGCGGGCTTGTCGCTCGATGGGGTTTTGCATCGCCTCGTACCGGAAAAGGATCTCGACGGCATTCATCCGATCAATGCCGGCTTGCTGGCACAGGGGCGTCCAGCGTTGACACCAAACACCCCTGCCGGTGGGATGGAGCTGCTGCGCCGGTATGGAATTGAGGTGCGCGGGAAGCGGGCGGCAGTGGTGGGTCGCTCGGCAATTGTGGGCCGGCCCATGGCCCTGCTCTTGCTGCAGGCCGATGCCACCGTCACCATCTGCCATTCGCGTACCCCTGATTTGGGTGCTGTCTTGCGCGAATGTGACATCATCGCCGCCGCGGCTGGCCGGCCCGGCCTTATTACGGCTGAGATGATTAAACCCGGCGCGACGGTGATCGATTTCGGCACCAACGTGCTGGCCGATGGCAGTATGGTCGGTGATGTCGATTATGCCGGGGCGGTGGAAGTGGCCGGCGCCATTACACCGGTACCCGGCGGCACTGGCCCGGTGACGAATGTGATGCTCATGCAGAATCTGATCAAAGCAACCCGCACTCGGTTAGGGATATGAAAATCCTCGTGCTCGGCAATGATGGGCGCTGCCATGCGCTGGTCTGGAAGCTCTTCGCCAGCCCAACCGCCGATGTGCTGGTGGCGCCGGGCAATGGCGGCGCCTGCCAGATTGCGCCGCAGGTTGATCTCGATCCGGCACAGCCGGCCCAAGTCGCGCAGTGGGCGTTTAACGAGCAGATTGATCTGATCGTGCCGGCGAGCAGCGAACCACTCTGGGCCGGGTTGGTAGATGAAGTGGTGAGTATGCACATCGGCGTCTGCGGCGCATCGCAACGCAGCACACGCATCGAGTGGAGCCGCTGCTACGCCAAAGAGCTGCTGCTGCGCTACCAATTGCCCACGCCGGCAGGGCGGTGTTTTGCCAGCTTGCCGATGGCGGAAAAGTACCTCGCCGCGCAACCGCTGCCGGTAGTGCTGCGCGGCGACCATCCCGCCGCTGGCGAGGGGGTTTACCACGATCGCTACGCTGCCTTGGAAGCCTTACGCGTGTTGTTTGTGTCGCGGCCAGTGGAGGGCATCAGTCACGGAGTGGTGATTGAAGAGTATGTGAGCGGGCCAGTGGTGAGCTTTTCAGCCATTACTGATGGCAGCCATTTGGTATCGCTGCTGCCGGCCCGTATCTATGACGGGATGGGGCCGCAGCCGGATAGCCCGCCGGCGCCGGGTATGGGTGCGATGACCGGCAATTCCGCCTATGCCCAGAAGCTGAGGGCGTACCTCGAACGCCACCTGATGCAGCCGTTGGTCGCAGCCATTGCCCGCGAACAGTTGCCCTATTGGGGGATCATCGGCGTTGACTGCGTGATCGGCGCGCAGGGGCCGCAGATTATCGGGTTGCGCTGTAGTTTGCGCGATATGGAAGCGCAGGCAGTTTTGCCGCGTTTGATCGACGATCTGGTGCCCTACTTCGAGGCCGCCATTGCCCGTAGCCTGCACCGTTTGCCGCCTCTGCGCTGGCGCGACGAGGCAAGTGTGGCCTTGGCGCTCGTGACCCAAGGCTACCCCCACCACTACCCAATCAACGCCGCGGTGGAAGGGGTCAACGAAGTTGAAGAAGGCGTGCTGGTCTTCCACGATCAGACCGAGTCGCCGCATATCTTGCGCTACGATCCGTCGCGGCGCGACCGGTTGTTTGGCGGTGGCAGCGGCGGTTTGTATCTGACCGGCGGGCATGTGGCGACGGTGGTGGCACTCGGCGCTACGCTGGCTGGCGCGCGTGGGAGAGCCATTATCAATGCCGAGCGGATCCGTTTTCCCGGACGCACCTATCGCGAAGACGTCGGCGCGAGCGAACAAGCATAGGGGTGCGACGGCGTAGGGGCGGAGCAGGGTTCCGCCCCTACGGCATGTGATAAGGTGATGATATGTCTGCCGAACCTGTTATTGCGCTGGCCACGACTGATGAAGCGATTGCAGCTTGCTATCCGGCCATGGTTGAACTGCGTCCGCATCTGGTTGCGGCAGAGTTTGTCGATCGCATCCGGCGGCAGATGGCGCATGGCTATCAGCTTGCCGCGGTCTGGGTTGATGGCGTAGCCGTTGCGGTGGCCGGGTTCCGGGTGAGCGAAAATCTGGCGTGGGGTCGCTTTATGTATGTTGATGATCTGGTGACTCGGGCCGATCGACGTTCGCATGGCTATGGCGCGATGTTGCTAGCGTGGCTCAAGAAGTATGCCGCCACCGCCGGGTGCGCTCAACTCCACCTCGATGCGGGCACGTGGCGCAAAGATGCGCACCGGTTCTACGAGCGCGAGGGGATGCAGGTGAGCAGCTTCCATTTCGTCTGCGATGTGACCACCGCTTGACGTAGTAGCGGGGACGTTACGAAGTTTGTTACTTCGCAACTATTTCACCATTGACTTCCATGACGCAGCGTATTATACTCAGAGTTGTAACGCACCGCGTTATATGACTACCGAAACCCGGCAGGCTGTGCTATGATACAGACAGCTTGAATTCCGGTTACTACCATAGAGCAGGAGGCTGCTATGACAACGGTCGAAGAAATTGAGGTCAATGTCCGCCAGATCGACGAGACGCCGCCGCCGGTTAATCCGAGCGTGCAGATCTTTGAAGTGGTGCGCAAGCTGATGCTGGCCGGCATTGGCGCGTTTGCGCTCAGCCGTGAAGAGGCCGAGGCGTTCCTCAACCGGCTGGTGGAGCGGGGTGAGCTGGCGCAGAAAGATGCGCAGAAGTTGTTTGAGGAGGCTGCCGAGCGCTTCCGAAAGACGGCAATGCCGCAGGCTGATCAGGTGCAGGCTAACCTCAACAATCTGACGGCGCAGGTTGAGACCAGCTTCGAGCAGTTCCTCAACCGGCTCAACATCCCCTCCAAGCGTGACATTGATGAGCTGAGCGCCAAGATTGCCCAACTGGCGGCCCGTGTCGAGGAGCTGCGCCGCGCGCAAGAGACGCCGGCTCGCAGCCGCACCCGTAGCGAGGCGAAGGAAGAGCACAGCGAGAAGTAGTTAGCTCTGAGTTGCCGGACGCCGGCACTGTGGCGCTGGCCACAGGTGCCGGCGTTTTGGCGCAGCGTGTTATAATTGCCGCTGAGACTACTGAGGCAACGCCGGGATTGCCAAGGCATTGCGTTTACCTGCAGACCCGGCGCAAGGCGGCACCGACCATGCATGTTATTAAAAAATACGCCAACCGGAAACTGTACCACACCAACCAGAAGCGATATATCACCCTCGATGGCATTGCCAAGCTTGTGCAAGAGGGCGAGACGGTACAGGTGCTCGATAATGAGACCGGTGACGACATCACGGCGAATATTTTGGCGCAGGTCGTATTACAGGCCCGTGGGCGCGGTTCGCCGTTGCCAACCAACTTGCTCACCGGTCTGATTCAGGTTGGTGGCGATACTCTCACGACGTTGCGGCGCACACTCTTCAGTTCGCTCGGCGGTGATGAACTGATCGAAGCTGAAATTGGCCGGCGGATCGACGTACTGGTTGACGAGGGCGAACTTTCGCCCGAAGAGGCTGATCGCTGGCGCAAGCTGCTGTTGCGGCAAGAGTTTGCCCGTGATGCGCAGAATCAATTGGCCGATCGCATCGCTGATGTGCCGACACGCAACGATGTCGAACGGCTTCATGCCCAGATCGATGCGCTCGCCAGCATGGTTGAGCAATTGTTACGCCGGCGTTGAAGGTGATCGCATATCGTTGCAAAGAGGCAGGCTATGCAGCGCAGCACAACCGCTTTGGTCCTCGCCGGCGGCGGCGTGGCCGGCGCCGCTTATGAGATCGGCGCCCTCTGCGCCATCGATCAGGTGCTCGAACATCTCTCGGTCAATGAATTTGATATCTATGTCGGCACCAGCGCCGGCGCGTTGATCAATGCCTGTCTCGCCAACAATATGTCGCCGCGCACGTTAATTAGCGTGCTCGAAAGTTCATTGCTCGGCATCGATCAGCTCGAACCGCACCACCTCTACCAGTTAAATCTGGCCGATCTGTTGCGCCGCGCTTCTCACCTGCCTGGCGCGTTGGTTCAGGCTGTCCAACGCTGGTTGCGTGAAGGCAGCGAGGCGTCGCTCCTCGATCTGATCGAAACCTTGGCGATTGGCTTGCCGACCGGTCTCTATGACTCACAGGCGCTTGAACGCTACCTGCGGGCGGCGCTCGAACAACCCGGTCGCTCAAATCGCTTTACCGATCTTGACCGCGAGCTCATGATTGTTGCGACCGATCTCGATACCGGTGAACGCGCCGTCTTCGGGTTACCGCCGCTTGAACACGTGCCGATTTCACTCGCCGTCTGTGCGTCGGCGGCGATCCCCATTTTCTACCGCCCGGTGCGGATCGGCGATCGCGATTATATCGATGGCGGGTTGCGCGGTACCGCGAGCCTCGATGTCGCCATCGAGCGTGGCGCCGAGCTGATCGTGTGCATCAATCCGATGGTGCCGTTCGATAACCGCCGCCATCCGCCCGGCGCCGGCATCAGCGATCAGGGTATTCAGCGGATCGGCAATCAAGTGTTTCGTACCTTTATCCACGCCGGTTTGCATTACCACATCAAACAAGTGCGTCGCCGCCATCCTGAAGTTGACATCATTCTGATCGAACCTTCGCGCCATGATCGGACGATGTTCGCCGAAAATACGATGCGTTTCCGCACCCGGATGACGATCGCGCGCCACGGCTTCGAGAGCGTGGCCCGCCATCTCTGCGAACATTATCCGTATTACCGGGCGATGCTGGCCCGGCATGGCATTGCGATCAGCGATGAGCGAATCCGGCAAGATTTGCGCAACTTACAGATGGCCGGCGATGACCCGCATCTTGTGCGCGCAGCGTTGGTGACTGGCGGCTCACTCCACACCGCTCCAGAAGGGCTGGCCTCAACGCTGGCGGAATTGGATCGTTTGCTGTCGCGGCTTGAGGTTGCCCGTTGAGATGATCGTCTATATCGCCTATCCCACCAGCTTGAATTTGCAGTCGGCCAATGCGCTGCAAACCTATACCACGCTGCGCGAATTGCGCGCGCGCCGGCCTGACACCCTTGCCCTGATTCCGCGTTGGGGGATGGAGCCAAGCCGGTTTTATGACGTTGGTGCGGTGCATTTGCCCCGCCCGGCGATTGGTAAGCTCTCACGCCTGTACAAGAGCACGCTGCTCTATTACATGGAACATTCGGTCTTCGCCGCCATGACCGCGGCGATGGTGGCTCCCCGCCGGCAGACCGTCGAGGCGGTCTACATCCGCCAGCCGATTATTGCCGCGTGGTGGGCCGGCGTTTTTGGGCCCCGGCTTGGCCTGCCCGTGATCTACGAGGCGCATGATTTTGAATCGCGTAATCCGTCACGCGCCAAGGAACGTTGGGCGCGCGGGTTGCTCAATTTGATCGACCGGACGGCGATCGGTCGGGCGACGGCGATTGCGTCACTCACCGAGGATTTTCGCCGGCTGTTGGCGCAGATTGGCTGGCGCGATCCGGCTGATGTGGCGGTCATTCCCGATGCCTACGACGAGCAGATCTTTGCGCCGCAAGATCGCGCCGCGTGCCGCGCCGAACTTGGCTTGCCGTCTACGGCGCCGATCGTCGCCTATGCTGGCATGACCTTTGCCCACCGCTGGCTGGATGGCTTGCTCAGCGCCATTCGTGCTCTGCGCGCGACCCGTCCGGACTCGATCGGTCTGATTCTCGGCGGACGACCCGGCGAGCGGGCGGCACTGGCGGCCCATGCGATCAGTGAAGGGTTACGGGTGGCTGAAACCACGGCTACGCCAGCCGATCTCTACCTGCTGCCGCCACGCCCGCAAACCGAGGTGGTGCGTTGCCTCGGCGCGGCTGATGCGCTGGTGATCCCTGATACCGTCACCGATGTGACCGCTTCGCCGCTCAAGTTGTTTGAGTATATGGCGTTGGGTATACCGGTCGTGCTGCCGTCCATTCCGGCCTTGCACGAGATCTTGCCGCCGCATCTGGCCTACAGTTTCACCCGGCGCGATCTAGCTGGCTTACAAGCGGCGCTTAGTGCGGCGCTGGCCGAGCGTGACCCCTCGCTCGCAGCGGCGCGGCAAGCCTTGGCGGCTGAACACACCTATGGCCGGCGGGCCGAACGGATGATTGCCTTGGTGGAACAGGTAGCGAATCGCAGGTAGCGGTACAGCATCCGCTATACCGCTACTGGGTTGGCGCCTGCCAGAGGCAGATGCGGCCATCGTGGGCGCCGGTAGCCAGCAATTGGCCGTCGGGGCTGAAGCTTAGGCAACTCACGCCGGCGCTGTGTTCGAGTACGAGTGGTAATGGTTGTGCCTGTTCCATGTGCCAAAAGCGGGCGCTACGATCTTCGCTGACCGAAGCCAAAATTGGGAACCGTGGGCTGAAGGCGATCCCACGCACCGGAGCCGTGTGGCCTTGCAGGCTGTCGAGTGGATGATAATCTTTGAGCCGCCACAGCCGGATAGTAGTGCCGCTGCTGGCAGCAATGATTGTACTGGACGGGTCAAACGCGACACTGTAAATGAACGTATTAAAGCCGTTAATCGGTTCGAGCGCTCGTTGATCGGCGACCTGCCAGAGGTAGATCGCGCCGTCATAGCAGCCAGCCGCTAAGAGCGAGCCATTAGGCGAAAAGCTCAATGAATGGATGAAGGGGCAGGTAAACAGGCCGATTGGCTCGATCTTTCCTTGCCGCAGTTCGTACAGCGTGATCGCACTCCCCCACCCGCCAGTGGCGAGATATCGGCCATCGGGGCTAAACCCGATGCTCTCGATTGGGCAACCGGGGTGTTGGATGGTTTGCAATGGTTGCCAATCATCGGTGCGCCAGATCCGCACCGTCTCATCATCGCTGCCGGTTGCAGCCAGCTCGCCGTCTGGACTCCACGCGACAGTGCGGACAGTGCTCTCGTGGCTGCGCAGGCTAGTGACTTGTTCGCCGGTGCTGGCCTCCCACACTCCAACCGTATAGTCATCATAGCCTGCCAATAACCATTTGCCATCAGGCGAAAATGTGACACTCCGCACCTGACTGCCGGTGATCAGATGACGTAACATCGTGCCGACCGGTGTCGCCAATCGGGCGGGGGCGGCCTCTGCCGGTGACGGTTGAGAGGGCGTGTCAGCCGGCTCAGGGGCGGGCGGCGCTGCTGGTTGGGGTATAGGCCGTAAAACTGCCGGCGCAGCAGCGGCGGGTTTGCCACGCAGTCGGTGCAGCGCCTCGCGCATCTCGCGGGCTGATTGCGGTCGTTGTTCGATCAGGGTGGCCATGCCCTGCTCGATCAACTGGGTCAACCCTTCCGGGACATGCGGCGCCAAGCTGCGGATCGGACGCAACGGATCGGGTTGGCCATTGACCAGCCGGGCCATGCGGGTCATCGCATCAGGCGGAAGTACGCCGGTCAGCAGGTGATACAGGGTGGCCGAGAGCGAATAAATATCGCTGCGCGGATCGGGTTCACCATCGCGCATCTGTTCGTAAGGAGCATACGGTGGCGTGAAGCCATAGACTTTGCGTGTTCCTGATCCATCGAGACCGGCTGAGACGGTCATCCCGCCGCGGGCTAGCCCAAAATCAAGCAAGATAATATCGTGGCTGGGGGTGAGTTTGAGGTTCTTCGGCTTAATATCGCGATGAATGACTGGAACTGGCCGTGTGTGCAAATAATTCAACACATCGAGCAGTTGATCCATCCACTTGATCACCATCGGCAAGACTTGCGGCGAAGCAAAACGACGGCCAAGACGGGCCAATTGATTGCCGAGATCTTCGCCGTGGATGAATTCCATGACTAGAAATTGGCCCTGTGGATCAATGAAATGATCGATCACGCGCGGCAATGCTTGATGCCTGAGCCGGGCCAGTATTTGCGCTTCGCGCTCGAACGCCTGCCGGTAGGCCTCATCGTTAAACAGGGTCTGTTTTAGGGCCACGTCAATGCGCAGCCGCAGATCACGCGCTTGATAGACGGCTCCCATTCCGCCTTTGGCGATCTGAGTAATGACCCGATACCGGCCTTGCAAGACTGTTTCCGGTGCGAGCATGCACACTACTCCGGTCAGACGCGAACACACTAAATCGTATTATAACAAAATGCCGGCATTGCGGTTAAACCAAGTGTGGATCACATTCTTGATCGTCTAGCGAACGTAATCCGCTCAGGCATAGGTTGCGCTGACGGGGGAGATTGCTTCGGGGGCT
>FQKF010011563.1_pt1 | contig 12445 bp, 10 predicted proteins | sample 1504521 | NCBI WGS metagenome assembly FQKF01 (sample SAMEA4475357, study PRJEB15587) | soil metagenome | biome: Soil; feature: Field | place: India | collected 2015-03-11 | depth 0 m
TAAAAATTCACTCCGACGACAAATACCTGAAATTTCACTATCTGGGTTTTAAAAAAGACTCCACGGCCGTCAATACCGAAATTGCCTATATTGAAATCAAACTTAAAAGCAATTTTTTTTCCTTTAATGAAATTACCGTCTTATCAAGTAAAATTAAAAACTCATATTCCCTGATTTATGAATCCATGCTCTCGGTTAATAATACCAATAAATCCGTTCCGGCCAAAACATATTTCGAACTCATTACTTATGAAGTGAAAAATGCGGATACCATACCTGTGGAAAATTTCAGAGCATTTTATAATGTTTGGCTGAGCCCCCAGGGTTTTTCCGATCCGGAACTTTACGCCGGACGCTTTATTTTACCCGAAAATAATCATTTTTTGAACTTTGCTTCCATCCACTTATTAAAAAAGTTTCACCTTACCGAAGACCCGCGTATTTTTCCGCATCAACCCTATTACTGCCATTCCAAACAACACCTGAAAAACTTATACAAACTCCACATAGATGAAGTTACTTATTCGGATAACGACACCCTGGTTAAAATCATTTTCACCCCTTTCGAAAAAGGGTCCGATTCGATTCTCTATTTCAAAGGGTATGTGATATATAATCTATCGAAAAAACAAATTGAACGTCTTTCATTATTTAATAAAGGTTTTAAGCGACACGGATTAGTATCCATCAATAACCCGAAAAAAGATACCATACGACTAACACAAACCGAAATACAAATTATTTTTAAAAACAATCGGATAGATTTTATTAATTACCGCATGGGATTTGATTTTTTCACCTTAAACAGCTGGCATCATTATGTTACGGTTATGAAATTTTCCGTAATCAAAAAAAATGCCTTATTCTTCCTTCCCCTATTTCCCGACTATTATGAAAACATCACCGATTATCATAAACTTTACATCATGCCCCACAATGAAAATGTTTTTGAAAAATACAACCTTATGAAAAACAGTCCGGAAAGCGAAATTGTACTCCACCAACTAAGAAAAATGAAATGTATAGACAGCAAAAACAATATCAAAATTCTGGATAGAGTCAACCAAGATTTTCAGGCAATGGGAAAATTGAACCGTTTTTCCTATTATCAATTCAAGCATCAAAATGTTTATAATAAAAATCTTCCCGTAACTTCCGGAAATCAGAGTACACACGACAGCATTTTTTTGTTTTCATTCCCCATACTAAACATTAATGAAGAAGAAAAAACCATCATTATAACTCCTGTTATGGACATAAAAAATTCTTTTATCGTAAATGAAAATAAATTTTACCATGTTGATAACTATATTCAAGCCATCAATCGCCTGGTCGATGAAAAACAAAAACTAATAAACTTTGAAAATGTTTGGAACGGAGAAATGGATTTAAAAAAATTTTATAAAGAACTCGAAGACGAATACTACCGCACGGTTACGTTTTTAAATCTTAAGTTTAATTCGATAAGCGGAAAATAAATATCAATCACGTTTTAAAAAACCATGAAAATAGTTATTTATAAAACAACGGATCTCCCTTAATATCCTTCACAAACAAAATAAAATCCATGATGTATTTACCTTCTTCGGCCGTTACGGGCGGAAAGGCCTCGGCCACTTTTTGCATCACCGAAATCATTTTTTCTTTTAATTCAGGGCTAAGATATCTTCCGTGTATCATGATTTCCTTCTTGGCATTTTCCAATGCATCTTTGGAAGGAATCTTATCTTTCTTCAATATTTTGAAAATAACATCGCTCACATCAAACCCCCAGTTCTCCTTATGAAGCTCTTCTTCCACAATTTTCCGGAATTTCATTTCTTCTTCGGGCTGAATTTCCTTATCGGCAAAAGCCACGGCATACACCGCCTCGCCCAACGCATAATATAAACTCTCCTTTGGATTCATATACCAAAAGTAGTATTATTTATTTACCGTAAAACTGACTTTAAACATAATCATAAATGATATTCATCAGCCGCTAACCGGTATTTAAAAAAGAATATTGCAGTACTATTCCATGCTTCCGGACACAGCCGATAAAATTTCCACCCAAACCTTATGCTATCATTGCGGAAATGATTGTAAGGACTCATTTTTGGAATGGGACAACAAAAAATTCTGTTGCTCGGGCTGCAAAACCGTTTATGCTTTGCTGAAAGAAAACGATTTATGTTATTACTACGATTTGGAGAAAAACCCCGGCAACACCTTATCGGAAGGAACCGCTACGGCATTTGATTTTCTGGAACTGGATGTATTCAAAAACAACATCATCCTTTACACCGACGACTCGGTTACACGCATAGTTTTCGATGTTCCGGGCATGCATTGCCTTTCCTGCATCTGGCTTTTGGAACATCTGGGCAAAATCAGAAATGAAATTCTGAGTTCGCGGGTGGATTTTCATAAGAAAAAAATTTTCATCGACTTCCGAACCGGAAAAATATCCATTCCCGAACTTGCACGCCTGCTGACTTCTTTAGGTTATGAACCCTATTTTAATCAAACGGATAAAAAATCAGAATCGCTGTTTGAAAAAATCCCGCTTCGCATCCGAAAAATTGCAGTAGCGGGCTTTGCCTTCGGCAACATCATGCTGCTGAGTTTTCCCGAATACTTGGGCCTCACCGATATCAGCAAAGATGATGTATTCTTTCATCAATTATTCTCGTGGCTGAATATCATCTTAACGATTCCCGTTTTGTTCTACAGCGCCTCGGAATTTTTCACCAACACCATAGCTTCCGTAAAAAATAAATACCTGAATATAGATGCTCCGGTGGCATTGGCTTTGGTTATAACTTTCTTCAGAAGTTTATATGAAGTTTTCGTATTGAATGAACACGGCTATTTCGACTCTCTGAGCGGAATTGTTTTTTTCATGCTTATAGCCCGTTATGTTCAGGAAAAATCATCCTGGTGGGCAGGGCCGGGGAAAGAAATAAAAAACTATTTACCCCTGGCTGTTACCGTTCTTGATGAAAAAGGCCGCGAAGAATATAAACCCATTGATGCTTTAAAAGAAAACGACCTCATTCGCATTCGAAACGGAGAAGTAATACCGGCCGACAGTACGCTTCTTTCCGACTTTGCTCACCTTAATATGGCCATGCTGAACGGAGAATCTCAAATCATAAAAAAAGAAAAACATCAGACTATTTACGCCGGTGCCCGTAACGAAGGGAAAAGCATTTACCTTAAGGTCATCAAGCCGGTGAAAGAAAGTTATTTCACCCAACTTTGGAACAACAGCCAAACCGCACATAAAGAAGACACATCGCTGGATAAAACGTTCTACGTTACTGCCATAAGCAAATATTTTACTTATACCGTACTGCTTATCTCCCTGGCCGGATTTATATATCATCTCCTCTTCACCAACATTGGCCATGCATTTAAGGTAATCACCACGGTACTGATAATTGCCTGCCCCTGTGCCTTGTTGCTTGCCACAGGTTTCACTTCAGGGCTGGGCTTGCATGTTTTACGAAAAAAAGGCATTTTTTTCAGAAATGAAAAAATTCCCGATGTATTCGGACAATGCCGCGTTTGGGTCATCGACAAAACCGGAACCTTGTCGCACCGGGAAAAATCGGAAATTACATTTAAGGGAAAAACCCTCACGCCCGATGAAAAAAGTATGATTGCCGCGTTGGCATCGCATTCCAAACACCCGCTCAGCCGTAAAATTTTCGCGTTTTTATTTAACGAAATTTCGCACGCTCCGGAACTCCGTTATTTTGAAGAAATACCCGGAAAAGGATTAAAGGGCGTTTTTAATAACCAAACCGAAATGCTTATCGGAAGCCGGGAATTCACGGAATTTCCCGAAGTCCCTTCTGAAAAAGGTACGCCGGTATTCGTGAAAATTAATAACCATCCGACAGGATATTTTCTGGTAACTAACAAATGGAGGACAAACATTGAAGCATTGTTTAAAAATCTTCGGCTGAAAGGAATAAGAACCATCGTGGCCACGGGCGATAATCCGGAGGCCATAGGCGAAACCGAAAAAACGTGGCCGACGGAAATCCGGGCAGGCCTGAAACCCGATGATAAACTGAACATCATTCTGGAAGAAAAACAAAAAGGAAACAAAGTGTGCATGATAGGCGACGGGTTGAACGATGTTCCGGCTATGACCGCTGCCGATGTATCGATTACCGTGAATGAAAGCGGGAATCATTTTCTACCGGAAAGCGATATGATTTTGGATGCTCGCCACGTTGCTTACCTTGATAAAATTCATGCCTTTTCCAAAAGCATTCGAAAGGTGGTTATGGCATGTTTTTTCATTTCGGTAATCTATAATATCATCGGACTCTATTTTGCCCTTTCCGCTCAGCTCAGACCCGTCATTGCGGCCATTCTGATGCCGGCCAGTACGCTGAGCATTGTCCTGGTCGGATATCTGGGGATTTTAATCATAAATCGAAAACTAAAAACTGATTAATATCATGAAAAGAAATGAGTACCATCATAAACTAATTTATACACCCTTTCTAACCTTGCAACGAAAATGATAATCATACTGATACCCCTTACTTTCAGTTTAGTATTTGCAGCTTTTTTTCTCTACTTGTTTATAAGGTCAGGTAAAAATCATCAGTTTGACGACCTCGACTCACCTTCCATACGCATGTTGTATGACGAATCAGAAAAACCCTATGTTGAAAAAAATAACCTGAAATCGATATGAACCAACAAGACACCCATCTTCAAAAAGAAACATTTTATTACGACAATCAAATTGTCAGGATGTTTGGTATTGCCACCATCGTTTGGGGAGTGGTGGGCATGCTGGCAGGACTTTTGATTGCCTTTCAGCTCTATTTTCCCGCGCTCAGCTTTGAATTGCCATACACGTCTTTCGGGCGGGTAAGGCCCATACATACCAACGGAATTATTTTCGCTTTTGTAGGTAACGGTATTTTTTTGGGTGTTTATTATTCCCTACAGCGACTCTTAAAAACCCGAATGTACAGCGATTTTCTGAGTCGTTTGCATTTCTGGGGCTGGCAATTGATTATTGTTTTGGCTGCATTAACACTGGCATTAGGATTCACCACGGGGAAAGAATATGCTGAACTGGAATGGCCCATTGATATTTTAATTGCCGTGGTGTGGGTGGCTTTCGGATGGAATATGTTTTTCACTATCCTCCGAAGAAGAGAGCAGCATTTATATGTAGCCATTTGGTTTTACATTGCAACATTCGTGACGGTCGCCATGCTGCATATAGTGAACTCCATTGAATTTCCCGTTCATCTTTTAAAATCCTATTCATGGTATGCCGGCATGCAGGACGCCATGGTGCAATGGTGGTACGGCCACAATGCCGTGGCTTTTTTTCTGACAACTCCGTATTTGGGACTGATGTATTACTTTATGCCTAAAATGGCCAATCGGCCGGTTTTTTCCTATCGCCTTTCCATCATCCACTTTTGGGCGTTGATATTCATATACATCTGGGCAGGCCCTCATCACCTGCTTTATACGGCAACGCCCGACTGGGCACAATCGCTGGGCGTGGTATTTTCAGTCATGCTGATTGCTCCTTCGTGGGGCGGTATGATCAACGGATTGCTTACCCTTCGCGGCGCCTGGGACCGCGTGCGTGAACAGGTGGAGCTGAAATTCATGGTGGTGGCCGTTACGGCCTACGGCATGGCCACTTTTGAAGGCCCCATGTTAAGTTTGAAAACCGTCAATGCCATCAGTCATTATACCGACTGGACCATAGGCCACGCACACGTCGGCGGACTCGGATGGAACGGGTTCCTTACCTTCGGTATTTTGTATTGGTTAATTCCGCGATTATACAGGACGGAACTGTACAGTAAAACCCTGGCCAATTATCATTTTTGGATTGGAACCCTGGGCATCGTGCTGTATGCGGTTCCCATGTATTGGGCCGGTTTTATGCAAAGTGCGATGTGGAAAGAGTTCACGCCGGAAGGTCAACTGAAATGGCAATTTATGGACACTGTTATGGCCATGAAGCCTTTCTACCTTCTCCGTGCTTTGGGAGGAACGCTCTACCTCACGGGTACCTTAATGATGGTTTATAACTTATGGAAAACCATGTCGCGCGGCAGTTTTATAGCTCAGGAAGAAGCATCCGCCTATCCTTTGAAAACCTATACTCCGCATAAAGACGAACACTGGCATCGCTGGATAGAAAGAAAACCCGTTCAGTTTTTGGTGGTAAGTTTGATAGTAGTTGCCATCGGCGGCATCATTGAATTTATTCCCACTTTCCTGATTAAAAGCAATGTGCCTACCATTGCTTCCGTTAAGCCCTACACTCCGCTTGAATTAACAGGCCGCGATGTATATATCCGTGAAGGTTGCTATACATGTCATTCCCAAATGATACGTCCGTTCCGTAGTGAAACCGCCCGATATGGGGAATATTCCAAATCCGGTGAGTTTGTTTATGACCACCCGTTCCAATGGGGCAGCAAGCGTACGGGACCCGATTTGGCCCGAATAGGCGGAAAATACCCCGACAGCTGGCATTTCAACCACATGCTGGACCCGGGAAGCATGGCTCCGAATTCCATTATGCCACCCTACCCCTGGCTGTTCACCGATAAAATGGATATGAAATATTTAGTGCCTAAAATGAAAGCCCTCAAACGAATTGGCGTACCTTATTCGGATGAACAAATCATGAATGCCGAAAAACATCTGAAGCAACAGGCCGACAGCATCGTTAATAACCTGAAAAAAGATAAAATAAATATCGATTCCGATAAAGAAATCATTGCCCTTATAGCTTACCTGCAACGCCTGGGAACCGACATCCGAAAAGAAAAAAATTTAGTAACCCAATCTAATTCTCAATAAAATGAAATTCTCGTGGTATTTTGAAAATATCAAAAACATCGAATGGTTCCCGATAATCGGATTGGTCCTATTCATGCTGATGTTCCTGACCATGTTCATACTGACCTATCGAAAAAATGAAAAATATTATCTGGAACAAAAAAACATACCATTGGATTATGAAAACAAATAAAATTTTTGCACTATTGCTTTTCATGCTCGTCGGCACATTTCTGCATGCCGAAAACACTACCGCAGCCCGGGAAGACCTCTCGAAGGGTTTTCCTTCCGTTTTATGGGGAATGGTGACCGTTATCATCATATTGTTGTTCGTAATTATTGCCTTAATGAGGGTGCTGAGAAATTTGTATGAAAGCGATGTCGTAGCGGAAAAACTAAAGGAAAGACTCAATAAAAACAATGCCGTTTTTCCTTTTTTGATTTTTTCAACTTTGCTTCCTTCGGTTTCGGATGCTGCCGAACCCTCTAATATTTTTTATCAATATTCCCTGCTGTCGAACTATTCCTTTTATCTGCTGGCCGTCGTTATTTTTATTGAATTAGTCATCCTTTTTCAACTTTTATCCAAAATAAAATCCACCTTAAACATTCTAAGCGGCATTGAAGAAAAAGACGAAAATATTCTGAGTTCCGTATTAAACATCAATCTGGCCGAGGCCGTTCCGGTTGAAAGAGAACACGAAATCTTGTTCGACCATGAATATGACGGCATTCGCGAATTAGATAATAATCTTCCGTTGTGGTGGAAATACGGATTTTATGTTACCATCATATTCTCGGCCGTTTATTTGGTCAGATATCATATTCTGGCATCAGCTCCTTTACAGGACGAAGAGTATAAAATAGAAATGGAGCTTGCCCAAAAAGAAGTGGATGAGTACATAAAAAAATACTCCAACGTGGATGAAAATAACATTGTGGCATTAACCGACCCGGTAAAAATTAACGAAGGAAAAGATTTATATGTGGCCAATTGTGCCGCATGTCATGGTCGAAACGGGGAAGGAACCGTAGGGCCGAATTTAACCGATCCTTACTGGTTGCATGGAGGCAGCTTAAAGGATATTTATCGTTCCATCCGCTACGGATGGGTGGAAAAGGGCATGAAAGCATGGAAAGATGACCTCAGCCAGATGCAAATACTTCAGATTGCTTCTTTTATTAAAACTATCCAAAACACCAATCCGCCGAATGCCAAAGAACCGCAAGGTGAATTGTATAAAGAATAATCCATGAACAACGATAACGTAAAATACGAAGAAGTATCGGTTGAAGAAGAATATAGGGACCACCTTGCCTCCATTGATGAAGAAGGAAAAAGAAAATGGATTTATGCAAAAAAACCGTCGGGACGGTGGCATAAGAGAAGACAAATCGTTGCATGGATTCTGTTGAGCATAATTTTCCTTACTCCCTATGTTGAAATAGACGGCGAGCCCTTGTTTTTATTAAACTTTCCGGAAAAGAAATTTATCTTGTTCGGGAAAATTTTCTGGTCGCAGGATTTTATTGTTTTCGGATTGGGAATGATTATATTCGTTCTGTTCATCAGTTTGTTCACCATTATTTACGGTAGAATTTTTTGCGGCTTTGCTTGCCCTCAAACTTTATTTATGGAATTCATTTTCAGAAAAATCGAATACCTGATAGAAGGAGACAGGAACCAACAATTAAAACTCCGAAATTTACCCTGGAACCACCCGCAAAAACTCACCAAAAAAATTTTAAAGTTTGGCGTATTTTATATACTGGCTTTTGTTATTGCCTATACAATTTGGTCTTATGTACTGGGTTATCATAAGGCATTCAGAATAGCCGCGTTCAGGGAACATCCCGGACTCAGTACCGGGCTGGTGGTGTTTGCCGGTGTGGTTTTCTTTGTTTTTGCATGGATGCGCGAGCAGGTGTGTCTGATTGTTTGTCCCTACGGACGGCTCCAGGGCGTGCTCACCGACCGGAATACGCTGGTCATCGCTTACGACAAAAACCGCGGCGAGCCGCGCGGCAAAAGAAAGAAAAATGCAGAAGATACCCGGCTTGGCGACTGCGTGGATTGCGGTTTGTGTGTGCAGGTTTGTCCCACCGGCATCGACATCCGTAACGGTACGCAACTGGAATGCATCCATTGTGCCGCCTGCATCGATGAATGCAATGCCGTCATGGAAAAGATCGGAAAACCCAAAGGTCTTATTCGTTTTTCATCCCTCGAGAATTTGGGAAGCAAGATCTATTTCAGCTTCAACAAACGCGTTAAATTCTACTCGTTTGTTTTACTGGCATTAATCGCAGCGGAAGCTTCCCTCATTGTTACCCGTGCAGATTTTAAATTAACCGTTCAAAAAGCCAAAGGCATTCCCTACATTGAAAAAGACGACAAACACTATGCTAACCTTTATACGCTGGAATTATTAAATAAAACCAACAAAAACATTGATGACATTTCTTTTAAAATTTCCGGCATTCAGGATTATCAAATCGAATTCATCGGCCGGAAGCCGAACCTGAAATCCAAAAGCGTTACACACGGGGAATTCATGATCATCATCCCCAAAGACGAACTTCATGAAAGAAAAACAAAAATTAAAGTGGAAATTTTTAACCGCGATAAAAAATTAGGAACTGCCAAAACCTTCTTCTATGCACCGATATTTTAAATTTCAACATTTCATTATTCTTTTCCTGAGTTCGTTTGTGTGTTTTATCCTTTTTCTGGTTTATAAAACAACTCAAGTTCATAAAGAAAGCGTTCAAAAAAATTATTTTTATGAAGAACTGAAATACAACCGCCTTTCCGAGGAATTTGACAGATGGGATGCACTTCAGATATCGGCAAAAGTAGAAAACAATATGCTGAAGGTTTTGTTACCGGACTCGTTAATAAAATCAAATCGGGATCTGCGCATTTGGGTTAGGTTCAAATTACTGTCCGATGAAAAAGGAGACACCCTCATTCTTGCAAAAGGTTCGAAGGAAAGCATAATTTCCCTGAATGCAATTCCCCACAAGGAATACATGGTGGAAATTGAACTGAAGCCCCGGCCTGAAGAAACCCTGGCCCGCAACCGCTTTAAACTCAGGTATCCATGGAAGCAGTCGTAGCGGGCATACTCTACGGGATGGCTTCCGGCTGGCACTGCACGGGCATGTGCACACCGCTTTATCATGTGCTCATCGGCAAGAACAAAAACAACCTTGCCGCATCATCCGTTTATTTTATCGGAAAATTAAGCGGCTACTTGATTATTTTTTTGCTGTTTTATGTTACCCTGCACTTTTTAAAAATTTTCCTGCCTCTTAAATTACTTCATATTCTTTCGTTACTATTCGGAATTGCATTAATCTTAATTACCTTATTCAAAGCCAACTTTTTTGTTCAACTCCCGTATTTTTCAAAAATATTCAATAAGGTATTGAAAAAAACCCGGGCTGTCTTATTCAGAAAATATTGGGTTTCATTATTCAATGGACTCATTCCTTGTCATCTATCCTATTTCATTTTGTTTCTGGTGGCAAGCGTTTATGATATCCGAAGCGGATTGCTTTTTTTGCTGGTCTTTAATCTCATCACCACGCTTTGGATTATCATACCCTATTCTTTGATAACTTTAATTCCCGTAAAAAATCAAACCGTCAGAAAGAGCATACATAAATTCCTGCTCGTGTCGGCTTTGATTGTTTTGCTTTTTCGCTCCTATCAGGGAATAACCAACAACGGCCTTCCGCAAATTTCCGATGACCATACTAAAATGTTTTGCGTAAAATAAGCTTTGCATGGATATCAGAAACCTTAATGTTCCTCGCTATACCAGCTATCCGGTCATTACATACTGGAACCGGACCGGTAAGGATGATATTAAGGATATCCTGAGGCATCTGGCCGTTCATAAATCGGAAAACGCGGAATTGTATGTCCATCTTCCGTTCTGCGAGTCCCTGTGCACCTATTGCGGATGCAACAAATACATTACCAAAAACCACGAAGTGGAAGACATATATCTGCAAGCGATTCTTAAGGAATGGGAATTCCGAAGGAACATTTCGGAAATCAGAATCATCCGTAACATTCACCTGGGAGGGGGCACACCCACTTTTTTTTCTGCCCTAAATCTGCATAAACTGCTCCAGGAAATTTCCACCTCCGCAGAAATCCTTCAGGGCAGCGTGGAAGCCCATCCCCATTATACCACAAAGGAACAACTGAAAGTGCTTTATGATTTCAGATTTAATAAAATCAGTTTAGGCGTACAGGACTTCGACCCTAAAGTTCAACGTGCCATTCACCGCATTCAAACGGCCGAACAAACCCGAAAAATCATTGATGAAGCAAGAACCCTCGGATATAAAGAAATAAACATTGATTTGGTTTACGGGCTTCCGCATCAAACCCTGTCATCCGTCGAAACCACATTGGAACATGTCCTGCAATGGAAGCCCGAAAGCATATCCTATTTTTCCTATGCCCACGTCCCATGGAAATCGAAAGCGCAAAGAGGATATGATGAAAACGACATTCCCGGTTTCGAAACAAAAAGAAAAATGTTCCGTCGGATTGTTCAAACCATGACGGGTGAAAATTACTTACCCATCGGCATGGACCATTTTGCGCTTCCCGGGGGGGAATTGGCCGTGGCCTCTAAAAACCGTACGCTGAGAAGAAATTTTATGGGTTATTCGGCTTCCGGATTATATCCGTTGGTGGGATTAGGTTGTTCGTCCATCAGCGATTTGAACGGACTTTATCTTCAGAATACGCCCGACTGGAAAACCTATTGCCAACAAACCGAACAAAACATTCCAACATTTTTCAGGCATCATTTTCTGAGCGAAGACGATGTCTTCAGGCGGGACAAAATCATGGAACTGATGGGTTACGGTGAAATCATTCATACCGACTACGAGGCCATCTCCCGCTTAACCGGAGCGGATGAATTAAATTACATACTGGAACATCAACTGGCAGATTTTACTCAAAACAAATTCAGGCTCACCGAAAAAGGAAAGGAAGTTATCCGTTGGGTGGCTTCCTGCTTCGACCCTTATTTTAAGTCTTCTTTAAACCCGGAAAAGCAGTTTAGTAAGATGGGGTAATATGTAAAAAAATTCAATGGAACCATTCAATTAAGTAAAATACATTTTCACCTAAAATCTTATTAAACCAGATTTTTATTCAACCATATATTTTACCGCTCATCAAGTTTTAACAAAAAAATATTTGCATTTAAGGGAAAATGTATTATTTTTAAGCATGAAATTCTTAGCAGGTCTGAAGAGGGGGCGGGGCAATAACCTTTAATCCCCTTTCCGCTAAGATTTTCGGTGTATTATGCCCTATGCTTTTTGCGGCTGCATATTCAATCATTAAAAAAGCCGGAATAAAATTATCCGATAAGCCGGGATTGCGTAAATGGTATATTTATCAAGCAAAAAAGAAAATTTTTGAAATAAAAATTCAAAAAAATAACATGATAAAAACTTTCATATTTATTTTTCTCGTTTTTTCAGCAAAAGTTTTTCCGCAAATCTATTACGATAAAATAATCAAACCGGAAAAGAAATGGTTTGTAGGATATAAGTATGCACTGGGAGGGGG
>FQKF010076762.1_pt1 | contig 12434 bp, 7 predicted proteins | sample 1504521 | NCBI WGS metagenome assembly FQKF01 (sample SAMEA4475357, study PRJEB15587) | soil metagenome | biome: Soil; feature: Field | place: India | collected 2015-03-11 | depth 0 m
ACACTTTTATGGGCCATTGCGTTTATTCAAATTTACCGGACGCCTTTCACTCGGGTAGAAGCCAGTCGCTGGATTTATCAAAATGTGCCCGGTCCCATTAATCTTCAAATTGACACCGGGAATGGTGTGATTGTCAACCAACCTGTGAGTTTTGACTTTGGGTATTCTCTGATACCCAACCCAATGAAGGTGACTGTGAGCCCTCAGCAGGCGGGCAATTTGATTTCGCTGGAAATTCCGCATGTGAGAGACCGCAGAGCAGAACCTGATGTTGCGACTCTCGTAATCAACGTCTACGATGCGGAAAGCAGCACGCTTTTATCTTCCGGTTTGGTGACGGATGTGTTTAAGCCAGAAGGGGATCCAAGGGGGAAAAACTATACAGTTTCTCTGGATCCTTCTCCGTTTCTGGAAAGTGGTCGTACATATTTTGTTGAGTTTGTTTCTGTTACCCCAGGGGCTGAATTGGAATTGGCCGGACCAGCACTTCTGGTCATCCAAACCCAGGATGGGATTGATCGCCAACCTTTGCCTGAACCGGTTCGAGCCATACGCGAAGGGCAACAATTTACCACAGGATTTCGTCCGATTAGGAGCGGGGTTCTTGGAAAAGTCTATTTCCATCATGTTTTGGATTGGGAGGCAATTCCGCAGGAAAAGATGATAAAAGTCAGGATCCGCTCCAATGAAGAGAATCCTCAAATTTCAAGCGGGCAAATAACAGGAGCGTTTTTATCTTCTTCGGATTACAGAGGTGAGGGGTATTGGGTTACCCTTAATCCACCTGTGCAGTTATCGGTAGATAAAAGTTACACACTGGAAATTATGCTTGAATATGGGGTGGGCCAGATTGCTATTTACGGGAGCAAACAGGCCATTGAAACTTCCTGGGATGATGCCTTACCTTTAGGCGTGGATGGTTATAGCCCCTATGATTTTAACTCTGGGGTCTATAGGAGCGATTTGAATTTTGAAATGTACTGGGACGATAATCCCGATAAATTACAGCGTTTTCTCTCAATTCTCGATCAAGCAGACTATATTTTCATCAGTTCTAATCGCCAGTGGGGAACAACTATTCGTATCCCTGAGAGATATCCACTCACCACCTTATACTATCGCAAACTATTGGGTTGCCCCGAAGGCGAGGATCTGTTTTCATGCTATGCAAATGCTCAGCCCGGGATGTATCGTGGCGAATTGGGCTTTGAGCTGGTTAAGGTGTTCCAGTCAGAACCTCAACTGGGAAGAATCAGGTTTAACTCACAATTTGCTGAAGAGGCTTTCTCAGTTTATGATCATCCAAAGGTCTTAATCTTCAAAAAAACTGCTGACTACGAAAGATCAAAAGTTAGAGAGATTCTCAACACCGTAGATTTGTCGCTGGTCGTTCATCTTACACCCAAACAAGCAGGAAAATATCCGGGGAATCTGTTATTGCCGGCCGATCGCTTCAATGGTCAGCAAGAAAACGGCACCTGGAGCGAATTATTTGACCGTCAATCGTGGGTAAATCGGTATCCTATTCTCACAGTTCTGATTTGGTACTTAAGCCTTACTTTTTTGGGCTGGGTAACTTATCCTCTGGTAAGAAAAGTTTTCAGTAGCCTGCCGGATAGGGGATATCCTTTATCTCGCTTGATGGGGATGCTATTTTGGTCTTATTTCGTGTGGTTGGGAGGGAGTTATAAGATTCCTGTAACCAGGACTACCATCACTGGGGTGCTGGTTTTGCTGATTGGTGTAGGAATGGTGCTGGCCTGGCTTCAACGAAAAGATATTCTTCAGGATATTCGTGAACAAGGAAAACATTTTCTGTTCGTTGAAGGTTTGTTTGCCATTTTCTTTCTCTTCTTTCTATTTGTCCGTTTAGGGAATCCTGATTTGTGGCATCCCTGGAAGGGGGGAGAGAAGCCCATGGATTTTTCCTATTTCAATGCGGTTTTGAAAAGTGTATACTTTCCCCCCTATGACCCCTGGTTTGCTGGTGGGTATATTAATTACTACTATTATGGCTTTGTGCTGGTAGGGGTACCTGTCAAGTGGTTGGGTATTGTCCCTTCAGTAGCATACAATTTGGTTTTGCCCACGTTGTACGGCTTGTTGGCATTGGGTGCTTTCAGTTTCACTTGGAATGTATTGGTTAAGATTTATCAAAAACAAGAAACAAATAGAGCCTTACCGTATGTTTACTCCATTTTAGGGATTGTATTCCTGCAAGTAGCGGGAAATTTAGGTGCTTTGCGGATGATATGGCATGGGTTAATGAGACTTGCTGCTCCGGATACTCAATTTCTGGAGGCGGGAATTCTCCAGAAGTTTATCTGGACGTTGCAAGGATTGGGAAAATATCTTGCTGGTGCTTCTCTCCCCTATCCTCGTGGAGATTGGTACTGGATCCCCAGCCGTGCTTTCCCGTCTAATACTGGAGATCCCATCACCGAGTTTCCTGCATTTACCTTCCTGTATGCAGATTTACATGCACATCTAATTGCTTTGCCGATCACCTTACTGGCATTGTGTTGGGCTTTATCTGTTTTATTAAGACATTGGGATTGGGATTTAAGTCGATTCTTCCGACAGGTTCTTGACTTTGGTTTCACTTTTATAGTTGGTGGATTAATTATTGGTGCGCTGAGACCAACCAACACCTGGGATTTCCCAACCTATTTGGCACTGGGAAGCCTGGCGCTGATTTACAGCATATCGAGAAACGGAAATGTTGAGTGGTTTAAGACAAAGATGCCGGCTGAAATGAAAAAGGGGATAATGGCCCTTTTGGCAGTTGGGCTGCTGTTCCTTTTTTCTTTGGTTTTGTACGCCCCATTTGCCAAATGGTACGGACAGGGGTACAGCGAAATTATCCCTTATCAGGGATTGCGTACACCTTCCTGGTCATATCTAACTCACTGGGGGTTATTCCTTTTCCTGATTGTTTCCTGGATGGGGTGGGAAAGTATTGATTGGATGGCTTCTACGCCTGTTTCTGCCCTGAATAAACTGAAACCTTATCGAGATTTGATTTATGCCGGGATAGTTGCATTCATTGGGGCAGTTTTTACCTTGCTCTTGATGAAAGTGCACATTGCCTGGCTTGCATTGCCTCTTGCTACTTGGGCAGGGGTACTACTCCTGCGTCCTGATTCATCCAGCGTGAAAAAAGCCGTTTTCTTCATGATTGGTACAGCCATGGTATTGACCCTCTTTGTAGAGTTGTTTACGTTGAGGGGAGATATCAATCGCATGAACACGGTTTTCAAGTTTTATCTTCAGGCCTGGACGTTGCTTTCGTTGTCTTCCGCGGTTGCTCTGGGCGTGAACCATCCATATGTGGATATAAAATGGAATTCTTCCTGGAGAAATGTCTGGTACCTTCTTGGCTCAGTATTATTTGCCAGTGCGTTGCTCTTCCCGTTGATAGGAGGAATGGACAAAATCAGAGACCGAATGAGCCCATTTGCTCCTCATACGCTGGATGGCATGGCATACATGCCTTACAGTACTTATAACGAGAGCGGCGTAGAATTATTTTTGAAAGAAGATTATGATGCTATTGTTTGGATGCAAGAAAACGTTTCTGGAACTCCAGTTATTGTGGAAGGACATGTGCCAGAATATCGTTGGGGAAACCGATATGCCATTTATACGGGGTTGCCTGCTGTTGTAGGTTGGAACTGGCATCAACGTCAGCAACGTGCACTTACCCCTGAATCGTGGGTAACCGACCGAGTAAAAGCTGTTGCTGACTTTTATACTCTCCCTGACCAGCAATTTGCCCAGGAATTTCTCCAAAAATATCATGTGCGATATATTATCGTGGGAGGTTTGGAAAGGGCGATCTATCCACCAGAAGGCCTGCAAAAATTTGAGCATTTTAACGGGGTTCTGTGGGATGAAGTATACCGAAATGGGCAAACGGTGATTTACAAGGTTCGGAACTAAAATTTTGAAAGCCTTCTTTGCCTTCATAACCAAAGGATGAAGTGTGGAACTATGAGCAGCATTTCATTTTCCGAAAATAGCGAAAGTCAAACTGTAATTCAGCGCTCCTGGGTATTCGCCGGGATTGTCATATTGGGGCTTGTACTGCGATTTTTCAATTTGGGGGCGGCACCCTTAGGGGAGAGCGAGGCACAACAGGCTTATCATGTTCTCAATCCTGCAGACGAGTCTTTCGTTTCTCCTTTATACATGAGTATTACTTCTTTTCTTTTCTGGCTCTTTGGTGCTACGAATTTCCTTGCGCGTTTGCTTCCAGCATTGATGGGGAGTGCGCTCATTTTTTTGCCACTTTTCTTCCAAAAAGAGCAAAAAGATGGTTCTGCATTGTGGATAGCGTTGTGGTTGGCGATTGACCCTGGGCTTGTTGCGACGTCTCGTCAGGTGAATACTCAAATTTTACTTTTGACCACTTTACTTTTTTCGCTTGTTTTCCTGTGGAATAAAAAATACTTTCTTGGATTGCTTTTTGGTTTATTTTCCATTTTTTCAACTCCGTTCTTTTTTCATATCCTGATCCCTGTTCTTCTTACAGGTTTCGTTGCAACGTATTTTTGGGGCATGGACCTTACCCCAATTCGAATGAAGGATTTTCTTAAGCCTTGGATATGGATTGTCTTCCTTGTTGTATTTTTGTTAATTTCTTGTTTCATGTTTTTGCCCCAAAATCTTGGAGGATGGGTAAATTTCTTACCACAGTATCTGAAAGCATGGCGGTCTTCATCAGAGACGGGATATTCTCTCTTTGTGTTTGGCATAATTGGATACGAATCAGCCTTGCTGTTTATGGCAATCCTTGGAGGAATTCGTTTTTTCAAACAAAATACAACGGCAAGAGTTATGCTGACCGGGGCAGGACTGACCCTCCTCTGGGTACTGGTATTTCCTGGAAAGCAAGTACTTGATCTGATTTTTGTCATTGCCCCTCTCACCTACCTTGCGGGGATTCAATTGCACGAAATGATCCAGCATAGTTTGAGAGAGAGACGTTTATCTTTGGTTTTGGGGATTGCCCTTTTGGGAATCTTTGCTTACCTTTCTCAAATTATCTTTCGTGGTTTTGGGGGTGAAAATCTATTTTTGAAGGTTTTGTCCATTCTAATTCCTCTCCTGGTGGCAATGATTCTGACGTTGATTGTCATGTGGGATAGTTCTTTGTCTACTACTCTTCATGGGATTTATTGGGCTTTGGGGATTTTCCTGATATTGCTCAGTACCTTTTCTCTCTTTCGTATTACGTCTGTTGAGAGTGGTAAAGAGGTTTGGAAAGTTCCAGGCGCAATTCAAGGGGAGCGGAACATGCTCTCTTTTGTTAAGGAAGTGGATGAATGGCGAAAAGTGCGGTCAACCCCCCTCTCAGTTGCTATACCTGCTGAAGGGTATGTCTGGAAATGGGTCTTTCGTAACTATTCGACCGTGCCTTTGGGAACAGGGCTTTCCAATGGATCACAGCCAGACATTTTGGTTACTTCCAGCATGGTGACAATGGATAGTACTGCTGGGTATCGAGGGCGCGTTTTTCAGGCTGGGCAAATTGTGAATTGGGCTTTTCTCACTCCGTCTGAATGGTTAGAGTGGATTTTTTCTAGAAATCTTCCGAATGTGGTGATTCAAAAACAAGAGGTCATTCTTTGGGTGAGGAACGAAATTCTGGCGGAAGGTCTATCGGGTAATCAATCTTCAACCTCGCCCGGAGCGTTTTCCACACTGCCAAAAGAAAAACAAACAGATTAGAATGGTTTATAAATTGGATTATAATGGTTGAAATAATAAGACTTCAATTTGAAACCTACTGTGATGAAGAAAGTGATTATTTTTACGGATGGGGCGTGTATAGGAAACCCGGGCCCGGGAGGGTATGCGGCGATTTTAATCTATGGGAAAAACAAAAAGGAAATAACCGGAGGTTTCCGCTATACCACGAATAATCGGATGGAACTGATGGCTGCCATAGCAGCATTAGAAGCCCTCAAGGAGCCCTGTGAGGTTATTTTATACTCGGATTCAAACTACCTGGTTGAGAATTTTTCTTCCGGGTTGGTGTTTCGCTGGCGTGAGAAAGGGTGGAAACGGAATAAAAAAGAGCCTGTAGAAAACGTCGATTTATGGACGAGGTTTATAATAAATTGTGAGACTCATAGAGTTTCATTAGAATGGGTCATGGGACATCAGGGTATTCGGGAAAATGAGCGGTGTGATTTCCTAGCCCGTCAAATAGCAAAAAGGAACGATTTACCCGCGGACAGGGCTTTTGAAGAGGGCTTAACCAGGTCACTTGAACCCACATTGTTAGATTGCCAGTAAAGAAAGGGTCCGTTATGAAAATTCTTGTCACCGGAGGAGCTGGATTTATTGGGTCACATGTGGTTGACCAGTTTATCGAGGCTGGGCACGATGTCGTTGTGGTGGATAATCTTTCGACAGGACGGGAAAAGAACCTTAATCCGAAGGCTCGGTTCTATCGGGTAGATATTCGTGATCCTGAACTTCGTAAAGTGTTTGAAATTGAGAAGCCTGAAGTTGTAGACCATCATGCGGCACAGATGAACGTCAGACGTTCCGTTGCTGATCCACTTTACGATGCGGATGTAAACGTTCGAGGGTCTGTGCATTTATTGGAACTCTGTCGAGAATATGGGGTTCGAAAGATTATCTATATTTCCAGTGGAGGGGCGGTGTATGGTGAACCGGTTTATCTTCCTTGTGACGAAGAACACCCCGTCCGTCCGCTATGTCCGTATGGCTTGACCAAATATGCTTTTGAGTTGTATTTGTATATCTATCAGCAAAATTATGGAATCGATTACACAGTTTTTCGCTATCCAAATGTTTATGGCCCACGGCAAGACCCTTTGGGAGAAGCAGGGGTCATTGCTATTTTCACCGGGCAGATGTTGCGTGGGGAGCCTGTAACCATTTACGGCACAGGCGACCAGGTAAGAGATTATGTCCATGTGTATGATTGTGCAAGGGCAAATTTGCTTGCTTTAGAAAGCGGTAGTGGGCGAGTATACAACCTCGGAAGCGGAAAAGGCACCACGGTGAATGAACTCTTTCAACGTTTGAAAGCAATTACCGGGTACTCGGGCATGCCAAATTATGCCCCGGCAAAGCTTGGTGAGACTTTCAAAATTTATCTCAATGCTCAAAGGGCAAAAGAAGAACTGGGTTGGGTACCTACAATCTCTCTGGAAGAGGGGTTGAGGAACACTGTAGAATACACAAAACAGAGCGAAATCCTGTGAGTCGTTGGGTGAATTGCAATTCAGTTACGAAGGTCCCAAAACAATTGACAATTCATGACTTGTTAGATTAACATTTTTAAGGAGTTAAAAATCCACATTTTTTAAAATAGAGTATCGTTTATTTTGTGGAGGCGTTGACTCAGAACGGGATAGTTGGTCGCTTTCCCAAGAATTTGGGAAGTGTTCTGATGAGCCAGTAGCGAAACCGACCACAAAAAGGTCGGTTTCGCTTTCTTAATATTTTGAGGAGATCTTCAAGAAATTATGGTAACAGACCAGCGTGTTCTGACTGCCGAGAAACCAGAACCTTCAACACATGGCAGCCATGGTGTCAGATTGTATTTACAACGTCAAGCCGACACGTTGCCAAGATACCTTCTTGAGCAGTTGATGTATGCCATGTTTGGTTGGATACCCACAATTATTGGAATTGGGATTAGAGCCATTATGTACCGTATCATCCTGTCTATCAAAGGATGGGCGGCTATTGAAAACCATGTGAGACTTAGATTTGCCAATCGAATCATACTGCATCATGGGGTGTATCTGGATCAAGGGGTGTATCTTCATGCTTGTCCAAACGGCATTGAAATTGGAGAAAACTCAATTGTGATGCATGGTGCTGTTCTGCACGTGTATAACTTTAGAAACTTACCACATGCTGGAATTCGTATAGGCAAGGATTGTTTGATAGGAGAATATTCCGTGATTCGAGGACAGGGTGGAGTGTGGCTCGGCGATCGAGTATATACTTCGCCCTTTACTCAGATTTTGGCCGTTAATCATGTTTTTCGAAATCCAGAAGAGCCATTTATCTATCAGGGAATCACAGCGGAGGGAATAATCATTGAGGATGATGTATGGCTTGGAGCAGGATGTATTATTACAGATGGGGTGAAGATTGGTAAAGGATCTGTAGTGGCTGCTGGCTCTGTGGTTACCCATGATGTGCCTGCGCATACTCTTGTAGGTGGTGTGCCCGCAAAGATCATTCGGGAAATTACGGAAGAAAACTTTCCAGTGAATGGTCGAAAAGTTTACTTTTAGCAAAGAGGAGAACATTATGCCGATGTTATCGATTGTAATACCTGCTTACAATGAGGAAAACGGAATTGCAGAAATTATGCTTCGTGTGTTGAAGACGCGCGAGAACTTGAGAGCAGTAGGAATTGAAGATCTGGAACTACTTGTGGTCAATGATGGAAGTCGGGATCGCACTGCTGAGGAGGCTGGAAAAGTTGCTGCTCAATATGATTGTGTCCGTGTAATTTCTCATCCTAAAAACAGGGGCTATGGTGCCGCATTGAAAACGGGATTTTCAGCGGCTCAGGGCGAATTAATCGGTTTTCTGGATGCAGACGGGACTTATCCACCAGAGTATTTCCCTCAACTTTGCCAGGTGGCATTGAATGGCATAGACTTGGTGATTGGTTCTCGCATGGCGGGAGCAGAAAGTAGAATGCCCTTAACTCGTCGGATTGGAAATGTAATTTTTGCCACTCTGTTGAATATCCTGGGGTGGCAAAAGATTACCGATAGTGCCTCTGGGATGAGGGTCTTTCGAAAAGAAATCTTAAGACAGATTTCACCATTACCGGATGGACTGAATCTTACCCCTGTTATGAGTACACGCGCCGTCCATGAGGGGATTAAGATGGCGGAGGTGGCTATCCCTTACAGTGAAAGGGTTGGACGCTCAAAACTTAGCGTGATCAGGGATGGAACAAGATTCTTTCAATCCATGGTTTGGACGGTTTTGGGGTATAACCCCGTTCGCGTGCTTGGAATATTGGGGTTGGCGGGAGTCGTCCCAGCAGTTTTAATTGGTTTGGGACTGGTGATTGCTCGTTTGATGGGAATTACCACGTTGGGCCCATGGGGGGTGGTCGCAGTGTTTTCCGCGCTGGTATTAGGGGTAACCGGTGTAAGCCTTTTTGCTTTGGGTGCCACTTTTAATTACATCGTCTCGTTATTTTATAAAGCCCCTATTCGACAAGGATTGTTTGGAAAACCCGTTTTTAAGACCCCCCTTGAGCAGGAATTTGGCTGGATGGGGTTGCTTTCAGTAGTTGCCGGATTGGCTATTGGGATTGTCAGTTTGGTTTTAGGGTTATCAGGCTGGGAGATTACCCGATTATGGCTGTACCTGCTTGGTGGGGCGTTGTTAACTCTTGTAGGGGTACAACTGGTTATCTACTGGATATTGATTCGTGTATTAGGGGAATTGAGTCAGCGCGAATTGCTAACCAATAAAGATCTTAATGGTTTGTTTAGTGAAGAGTAATTTTACAGGAGGAAAAGATGGATCAACAACCTCGTGAATTTAAAAACCTGGGAACTGCGCGTATTGCCAAACTCCGCGAAGCCAATTTTCCCAATGCAGATGAAGTGGTACGAGAAGCGATTCTCAGTCGGGAGAGATCAGCTGATGCTGTAGATATTTTATTGGTAAACCCTCCATCTCCTGACGGAGGCATCTGGATTCGTTCGCAGCATCGGGTTGGGAGGCGTTCCAGAGAAAATATGGTTTGGCCACAAGTTTCTCTTGCTCAGATGGCTGCTATTTTACGTGATGCTTATACGGTAAAGGTGATAGATTGTATCGGCTCGCGCATTGGTTGGAACGAGTTCCGGGCTTTACTTGACCGATATCAACCTAAATATTACCTGACCCAGGTCACTGCGCCTACCCTGGAGAATGACATGTACGGAGTGTTTTTGGCAAAGAACCGGGGCGCAAAGACGATGGCTTTTGGTACTCATGTGACACCTATTCCCGTGGAAACGATGAAGGGATTTGTTTCGTTAGATTTTGTGTTATATGGTGAACCTGACCTGACGATAAGGGACTTGCTGGATCACCTGGAAAACAAAATCCATCTTCGCCCTCCAGAAATTCAGGTCATGTTTGATAAGGAGATGGGATATAAACCTGCAATTGAGGATGGAAAGTTGAATCTGGCTGGGATTCGAGGAATTGTGTGGAGGAAAGGGGAAGAGATTATCAAGAATCCTCCCAGACCTTTCATTGCCGATTTGGATGATTTGCCTATCCCTGCTCATGAACTTTTGCCTTTGCAGAGTTACCGAATGCCCATGATGAAGGGCCCCTTTACGTTTATTGTGACCAGTCGGGGTTGTACGGCTGGATGCACGTATTGTATTAAGCATGTCTCTTATCAGTATACGGTGAGATTACGTTCCCCTGAAAAAATCGTTGAAGAACTTTGGGTATTGAAGAAATTGGGGATCAATAACATTCATATGTATGCAGATCTTTTTACCGTAAGCAGAGATCAGGTAGTTGATTTATGCCGTTTGATCATAGATCAAGGTTTAAAGATCAAATGGACCTGTAATAGCCGGGTGGATTATGTTGATGAGGAAATGCTCAACTTGATGGCTAAAGCAGGATGCTGGTTTATTTCCTGGGGTATTGAAAGTGGCAATGAACAAATTTTGCGTCATGCCAGAAAGGGTGCCTATCCTGAGAGAGCCATTCATTCCCTGACCCTTGCAAAGAAGGCAGGGATTCGGAATTGGGGGTATTTTATTATCGGTCTGCCCGGTGAAACCGAGGAGACTATTCGACAGACCATTGACTTTGCGAAGAGCCTTCCCTTAGATTTGGCACTTTTCCACATCGCTGCTCCATATCCCGGAACGCCCTTTTTCTTTGAGGTTGTCCGTGAAGGCTGGTTCCGCAAAGGTACCCGTTGGGAACAGGTAGATATGGATAAGGAAACGGTGCTGGATTATCCGCATTTACCGGCCGAACGTTTGATGTATTGGCAGAGGAGAGCATTTCGGGAATGGGCATTTCGCCCAGGTCCTATGCTTACTTATTTGAAAATGTTGTTGTCGGATGTACATACATTCAAGATTGCTCTGGATGTAGGGATTCAAACTCTGCGCTGGCAAGTGAAAGGCTCTTAAGTGTGTTGACAATAAATCTTGGAGGTCGTCATGGGACATTTAGATGAGTACATGCAAGATCTTAAGAGAGTTCTTGAAAAAATTCCTTTGGAAAAGGTGGAAGAAGTCATTCGATTACTGCAAATTGCGCGAATGAACGAAAAGCAAGTTTTTATTCTTGGAAATGGTGGAAGTGCTTCGACAGCGTCTCACATGGTATGTGATCTGGCAAAAAATACCAGAAAAAAAGGTTTCCCGCACTTTCGTGTTTTTGGTTTAACTGACAATATGGCAATCATGACAGCCTATGCCAACGACGAAGGATATGAGACCGTATTTGCAAATCAATTGGAGAATTGGGTAGAGGCAGGAGATCTGGTTATTGCTATATCGGCGAGTGGAAATTCTCCAAATGTCCTCAAGGCAGTTGAATTGGCTAATCAAAGACGCGCTATTACGGTTGGTTTTACGGGAATGACGGGGGGAAAACTTATTCATCTTGCCCAGATTGTAATTCATGTACCAAGCATGAGAATTGAACAGGTAGAAGATGTTCACCTTATGCTTGAACACATGATTTGTAGTGCGATCAAGGAAATGGAAGTTCCTGTTCATGCTGGAGAAATTCTTTCCTCCGGACCTCTGGATAAAGCAGAGCAACTGTTTGGTTTTCCGGTGGCAAGCGATGAACAACTTCAATCGGATAAATCTGAATTGCTTGAGGCAATTACCAGAGAGTTTTCTGAAAAACTGGACCTTCACGAATTTTTACCGAAAATTTTGGATTTTACTGTGCAATCCGTTGGGGCAACCAGTGGCTCGATCGTAGTGCTTGATGAGAATGGCGAAGTCATTGAAGGGGCGATTACTTATGCAGGTGAAGTTCTGCGAAAGCCGTCAAATACACTGAGTCGGGCAACTCAAGAGGGGTTAGCCAATTGGGTTATTGAAAATCGCCAACCCGCATTAGTGGAAAACACAATGAGAGACCCTCGCTGGATGCAGTCTGAGCCCCAAAAAGTTCAAACAGATGTAGCCCGTTCCGCTATTTGTGTCCCATTGATGGTGCAGGATCGCGTAGCGGGTGTTCTTACCCTAAGCCGACCTTCGCCTTACCACTTCACGATGGAAGATTTAGCCATGCTGACCACAATTACTGTGGCTATTTCTTATTCTTTTAGAAGAAAGGATTGACCAATCTTAAAAACATTGCCAAATACGAAAATTGCGGTATAATTACCACTGCAATCGGGGCGTGGCGCAGCCCGGCTAGCG
>FQKF010000425.1_pt1 | contig 12412 bp, 9 predicted proteins | sample 1504521 | NCBI WGS metagenome assembly FQKF01 (sample SAMEA4475357, study PRJEB15587) | soil metagenome | biome: Soil; feature: Field | place: India | collected 2015-03-11 | depth 0 m
CCCGCTGGTTAACAGCCAGCTGCTCTGCCTACTGAGCTACAGGGGAATACCACAATTTTTGTATAAATATTATACAAAATTTTTACTAAAAAATCAAGTTTTAGTTAAATCTTTCTTTTTTCTTTTTCTTGGTTTTTTTCTCTTAATAAAGATCCTATATATTTCTGATAAAATAATAATCATAAAATTTAAAATTATATAAGTTTGTTCCCATTTCATTCCTAAAAAAACTTGAAAAATAAACACAAGAAAGAATATAAAAATAGTATAAAAAATAGCAAATTTAATATTAACATCATCATTTAATACTAAATCATCTTCATCTATAACTTCAAATCTAATCAACAACCAAATTAATAAATAATATATTAAGTTTATAATGAAAATAATAAAATAAAAAGTATCCATTTCAACATTTAAAAAAAAATAAAAAAGTAGAAAAAAATTTGAAAACAAAATATAAAATGCCAATAAAAATTTCTCAAATGAATTCTTTTTCCTTACAACAAAAAAATTATAAATAGACACAATCATACCTGCTACAAAAAACAAAAAAATAATAAAAACTCTAGGATCTCTAGTGTTTAAAACACCAAAAATAATAAAATTTCTGAAAAACTCATCATTAATAAACAAAAACAACAAAATTATTGTATTTGAAAAAAAATTGAGTTCCGAATATTTTGGAATTAAAAAAAGATTTGATTTTTTTCTTTTCATAAACAAAATTCAGTTTATTTGATTTTATCGGAAATTCTATTTAAAATCTATATAAAATTTTTGGAGATGAATAATGGACTTTTTGAAAGCGATTATTCTGGGCATTGTAGAAGGAATAACAGAATTTTTGCCTATAAGTAGCACAGGCCACCTGATAATTCTTAATGAATTCATAAGTTTTGGCAATGATTTTGAAAAAACTTTTGATATATTCATTCAACTTGGAGCAATATTATCTGTTGTGTTTTGTTTCTGGAAAAGACTATATCCTTTCGGAAAAAACAAAAATGAAATAGAAAAAAAAGAAACTTTAACATTATGGCTTAAAATTTTGGTTGCAGTTATTCCAGCCGTCATAATTGGAGCTTTAGCTGGTTCAAAAATTCAAAAATATCTTTTTAATCCAGTAGTTGTTGCCACAATGTTGATAATCGGTGGAATAGCTATCTACCTGTTTGATAAAGACAAAAATTTCAAATACAATTCTCTTTCTGAAGTAAGTTTTAAAATTGCGTTCATAATTGGCTTATTTCAGTGTCTTTCATTTATCCCGGGAACATCAAGGGCTTTAGCAACCATTATGGGAGCAATGATACTTGGTTTATCAAGAGAAAGTGCTGTTGAATTTTCTTTCTTTCTTGCTATTCCTACAATGTTTATGGCAAGTGCCTATTCTTTACTCAAAACAGGCTTTGATATTTCACCAACAGAATGGGGTATTTTAATCACTGGCTTTGTAGTATCTTTCATAGTAGCTTACGGTGTGATTGCTTTTTTAATCAACTATGTCAGAACTAAAAACTTTCAACCTTTTGCAATATATAGAATTTTTTTAGGAATAATTGTTATTATATTTTTCTTAATAAGAGGAAAATTGATTTAAAAAAGGATTTTTATGAGAATTTTCTTTGGTTATCTTTTTATTGCTATTGCTGGTATTTTATTTCTTGCTCTTATAAGTTTTTCACCACTTGACTCAATTTTCTTTACTTCAAGTGCTTCTCAAATTCCACAAAATATAGCTGGAAAAGCTGGGGCTTTTATATCCTCAATTTTAATAATAAGTTACGGAAGATTTGCTTCATATCTTCTTAACTTTGCAATACTTGCTCTCGGCATAAATTTTTTAACTTCAAAAAAGATAGGTAAAACTTTTATAAAATTTTTACTTTTATTTATCTCGGCACTTTCGCTTTCAATAGCAATAACTTCTATTTCAAAAACAGAAAATTTTATTAACTCTGGAGTATTTGGAATAGTAATTACAAACTTAATGAAAGAATTTCTACCAAAAGAGTTTATATTTATCCTTTTTATCACGCTATTTTTTATATCCCTTATTTCCTCAATGAAACTTTTCAGTTCTCTTGTAAAATTGATTGGAAAGGCTTTATTATTAATATTTGTTTTTCCATTCGCAATGATTTTTTCAAAAAAGGCAAAGAAAGAGAAAAAAGACTTATCCTTCCTTGAAAAAGCTCCCCCACCCGTTGTAAAAGAAAAAGAAGAGGAAGAAGTCAAAGTCCCTGATTTCTTAAAAACAGAAACAGAATTACCAGAAAGAACAAAATTACCAGAAGAAACTCCAAAGTGGCTATCCGACGAAAAAGAGAAGGCAAAATTGATAGAAGCAATAAGAAAAAAATCTGAAGAAATTATTTCCTCTGAAGAATCACACGAAAGTAATCTTCATTCAGAAGTTGAAATGGAACCCCAACTTTCAGAATCAGTTGAAGCAAATGAAGATTTAACTCCTGCCATTGAAGAGATTGACTCTCCAACTTTAGTTGAAGAACCAGAAGAAATAACAGCAGAAGCTGATTATAAAGAAATTATAACCCACCGACTTGAAGAAAAATCAGAACAATACATTCCACCAAAAGTAGACAAATATATCTATCCAGATCCAGAAGACCTTGAAAAAAACATCAAGTCTCTATCCATGCAAGAGGTAGAAAAAGAAATAAGAAGAACCTCTGAAATTATAGAAACAACATTTGCAAGTTTTAAAATAGATGTCAAAGTAAGTGGTTATTCAAGAGGACCTTCAATTACAAGATACGAAATAATCCCACCAGATGGACTTAAACTCAGAAGCATAGTAAATCTCTCTGACGATCTTGCATTAAAGCTCGGCACAAAGAATTTGAGAATAGTCGCACCCATAGGCAATAAAAGTATAGTAGGAATTGAGGTTCCAAATCATTATAGAGACACTGTAGTATTAAGAGATATTATAGAAAGCCCTGAATTTAAAAACTCAAAGGCAACTTTGCCTCTTATTCTTGGAAAGGACATTGCAGGTAATATAATAATTGAAGACTTAACAGAAATGCCACATCTTCTTATAGCTGGAACAACAGGAAGTGGTAAAAGTGTATTTGTAAATTCTTTAATAGCAGGTATTGTTTTTACAAGAACATCTGAAGAGGTGAAATTTATATTTATTGACCCAAAAATGGTTGAACTTGAACTTTATGAAGGAATTCCACATCTCATATCTCCAGTGATCACAAATCCAGAAGAGGCTATAGCTGTCCTTGAATGGACTTCAGAAGAAATGGATAGAAGATATAATTTACTGAGCGAAATAGGTGTAAGAAATATTATTGACTACAACAAAGAAGTTTTAGAATACGATAGACTACCCTATATAGTTATAATAATAGACGAGTTTGCCAATCTTATGTTGAGACTTCCAAAGGAGACGGAAAAAATCATTTCAAGACTTGCTGCAATGGCAAGAGCTGTAGGAATTCATCTTGTTGTTGCAACACAAAGACCCAGTGTTGATGTAGTAACGGGAATAATAAAGGCAAATTTTCCTTCCAGAATAGCTTTCAGAGTTAGTTCACAAACAGACTCAAGAACAATACTCGACAAGGCTGGAGCCGAAAAACTTCTCGGCAAAGGGGATTTACTCTTTATGACTCCTAACTTTATAGATTTAATAAGAATTCAGGCTCCGTTTGTCTCAATAAATGATGTTGAAACTATAGTCAAGACATTGAAAAGAAATGGAACTGCGGAATACTTGATTAACCCTCTTGACTTAATCCAGAAAGAAACAGAAGAAGAGTTTGAAGACACAACTGATTATACAGACGACCCAATATTTGAAGAATGTTTAAGAACAGCCGTAGAAAATGGAGAAGTTTCTGCCTCATTTTTACAGAGAAGATTCAGAATAGGATACAACAGAGCATCAAGAATAATCGATGCAATGGATAGAATGAAAATTTTAGGCCCATCAAAGGGAGCGGGAAAGCCAAGAGAAGTCCTCATAAACTCAAATGAGCTTAATGAGATTTTAAGATAGTTATTTCTCTATTATATACCAGCCATCAAAATTGGTAATAACTTTTGAATTATTAAATCTATCCCTATTTTTTGTAAAAATTATTCCACTTTCATTTTTATAAACTTTACCGCCACCTACAACTTCGAGTATAAAAATATCAGCCTGTAAAGCATTGTCTGGATCAAAATAAAATTCTCTGTCCATACTCTTAACGGCTTGTAAAAGAGGTTTTTGTTCTTTAATTTCCCTATAAACACTACCTTCATTTAAAAAGAATGTTCTTACCCAGATTGCAATAAAATTGAAAACCAAAAGTCCCCATATCCACTTTTTATACTTGAGTTTTTCATTTTGAATGATATACCATGTCGCTATCAATGCCATAACAGGATGAGCCGAATTCACATACCATGCACATTTTGTTTTAACTAAAAAAGGAACCAAAAGTGAAGCTAAAAGCCAGCTAATAACCAGTGGATGAGATAAAAACTCATTAATTTTTATATAAAATGAAATCTGTCCTTTTAAATTGAATTTTAACTCATTTTTATAGAAAAATGCAGGAATTAAGAAAATACTCCAGAAAAGATTATTAAGTAGAATTGGCTCAAGATAATGAAGGTTTGTAGAGGGATGCCCTTCAAGGGCTACTTTCGACCTGCTTACAAAATCATATCCTATCATACTCTGAAAAAATTTGAATCCATCAAACTGATATCTGAAATAAGCCCATAAGGCAACAGGAATTATAGCAAATAATAGCATAACAAAAAAATTCTTGATTTTAAAATTTCCATTAAGGAAATAAAATAAAAAAATTAAAAGTATAATTTGAATAAAAGCAAAACTTTTTACTAAAAATCCAAAAGAGACAACGACTCCTAACAATAAAAACTTGAACAAATTTTATTTTTTAAAGACAAGTATATAGGCGGTTAATACAAAAATAAAACTGAAAATAGCATCAAAATCTCCAGTTCTACCAGAATGAAGATGAATATATGCATTCGACAGAGATAAAAAAGATGAAGAAATAAAGGCAACATTTTCATCAAAGAAATGCTTAAAAATACGAAAACATAGTAAGATTGAAATAAAAGCAAAAAAAGCAGAAAAAAATCTCAAACTGAAGATAGAAAAACCAAAAATTTTATAGGCAAGTCCAATAAACCAGAAACCAAGTGGTGGTTTTAAATTCCAGTAGTCTGGTTCTCCAAGATAGTTATGAACAAAAAAATTTCCATTTTTAACCATTTCATAAGCAGAAATACCATGTCTGGCTTCATCCCAGCTAAAAACAGGCAACTTATCAAGAAAAAAGAAAAGATTGAAAAAAGCAAGCAAAAATATAAAAATAAAATACTTTTTTTCTCTCAAGAAAAGAAAAAATTTAAGCAATCACATCCCCTTTATCCTGAAGTCTTACAACACTCTGTATAAACTCTTCCAGCTTATTCTTGTCCTTCCAGTCCATATTAAGGGAAAATTTAACTCCTATAACTCTATAACCCTCAAGAGTTGGTTCATAAATGTTGACTATTGTGGCCATAGTTTTAATGGTTGTCTCATCTTTAAATACAAGTTGAACATAGAGTCTTTTCATAAGTCTTAAATATTTATAAAAATCTGGCTGGTTTATTATAAACTTTGCACCATTAACACTCATATCAACAATAGTTTGAGGATCCTTAGAAACAATTTCAAAAGCACATTTTGTAAAAAGATCATCGACAGCTTTTAAAGCAAGCTGTTTCAATCTTATAACATTCGTTTTATTCATTACATCTTTAAGAGAGATAACTTTTATTATACCTATAACTTCTTCTTCAAATATAAGAGGAACAGTTGCTTCGCTTCTTATTTTGTGAGTTTTATAAAATTCCTTCATTTTATCAAGCTGAGCCAAAATAGCCTTGCTATCCAGCCCTGCTTCATTCATAAATTTAATATAGTCCTGATAGGTTAAAACACTTTCATCCTTTATTGAAAAATTGGCGGTATCAAATACAACAAATGGCTTTTGATATTTTTTTATCAACTGTAAAATTGGATTTTTTTCTGTTCCATCAAATAAAGTAATCTTTGCAATGTCATAGTTTTCTGAACGCATAAGTGTACTTTCGATGGTGCTTATTATCAAATGAATTTTTTTTGCAAGTTCTTCATCCTGAATAGAAGGATCTACCACTTTAAGTGAAAGATATGCATCAAGTTTTTGTATAAAAGGGTTCCCTGCCACTTTTATTCTTACTGTTTTCCTTTTTGGATGAGATTTAATAGCATCAGGCAAAGATATTGCATTGTCTTGCGTAGGTATAGCCGTAAAGAGAAAAACATTTGCACCAAATACGACCTCTCCATCCAGTGGTCTCATTTTATAGTCATCAAGAGATACTCCGGGCTTATTACACTCAACACTCGAAAAGGTTATAACACCATTCTTATAATCTTTAAATTTAACATTAAACTTTGTATCCCTATCCCTCAATACACCACTGATGTTGTTTGAACAAAAAAGCATTATAAATTTGATTATTTCTCTTTCTTCATTATATAATTCTTCTGTTATCATATAATAACTCTTTAACAATATCGGAAATAATAGTTTAATCTTTAGTAAATCTATAAGGATTAAATTAACATATCAAAAAAAATCTGTCAAATAATAGGTTGGTTTTTATTGAACTTGATGCTAATATAATTATATGAAAGATATTTCTTATCTTAAGAGGAGGAAAAAATAATGCATAAGAAATTTTATCTTTTGATAATTCTATTCTTTTTATTTAACACTATCTGGGGAGCAAATATTAAAGTCAGTGTAAAGGAAAAAAAGAAACCCATTCAGGATGCAACGGTTGTTTTGCTTGAGAAAAAGATTCAAAAAAACACAGAATCCGATGGAAGTGTAACATTCGAAAACATTGAAAATGGAAATTATACTTTGGTTGTAGTCATAGCAGGCTATGAAAAGTTCACCCAAAGCATCAAATTAGAAGAAAAAGATCTTGAAATTCCAGTTGAACTTAAAAGACTTAAAATCACAATGGGGGAAATAACAGTAGAAGAAAAAAGGGAAAAAGGTAAGGTTCCAGCTTCAAAAAAGATGACTTCAGATGAAATTAAAGCCGTTTCTCAGAGTTTTATGAACGATGCAATAAAAGTAGTTCAGGCTATGCCGGGAGTTGGTTCAAGCGGAAGTATGTTTGATGCTACAATGTATATTCAGGGAGGAAGCTGGTATGAAAATATAGCCCTTATGGAAGGTGTTGTTATTTTAAGTCCTTACAAATGGGGTGGAAGAGTAAGTATGTTCAACCCAAACTGGATAGATAGTATAGAACTCTATACAGCAGGCTATCCAGCTTATCTTGCACAGGGACTTTCTGGAGCTTTAATAGTAAAAGTTAAGGAAGGAAATAAGGAAAAACTCAAAGGCTATTTTGATCTATCATCTGCTACAAGTGAGATTGGACTTGAAGGTCCTATTGGTAAAAATGTCAATTTCTATTTTAATATACGAAAAACATATTATGAGCTTTTAGCACCTTTATTTATGGAAGTAAAAGAAGGAGTTCAATTACCTCACGTAACCGATGGAATATTTAAACTTACAATCAATCCAAGCATAGATGATAAAATATCCGTCTTTCTCTATGCAAGTGAAGAAGGAATGGTATGGAAATTCAGTGGAGATGAGAATGATGAGAGCGGAACAACCTTTAATGGGGAATTTTATTATAGTACTCCACAAGCTATATTTGGAGTAAGATACGATAGAAGACTAACAGAAAAAGATTCTTTTGATATTGTGTTTGGCGGTACATACACAAAAAATTATGGTAAACTTGACTTAGGACCAATTGGAATTAATGAGTGGGATTCTGATTTACTTAATTTACAACCACTTGTTAATCTTTATATAAACTCATTTGAATCTCATAAAATTCAAACTGGTGGAGCTGCACTTTTCCCAATCTTACTCAACTATTCAGTAAATCAAAAATTTTATACCCTAGATGCAAACGGAAACTGGACAAATTCTTTCTCTTATGAATCAAAATTCTCAAATAAATGTATGCCTTATTATTTTGGTTATATAATGGATAACTGGGAATTTATTAAATCATTCATTCTTGAAGCTGGTGGTAGAATAGAATATTATCAGCCAACAGGAGAAATGATTTTCAATCCTGTAGGAGGGCTCAAATGGGAAATAACAGAAGATACCTCTATATATATTAGGGGAGGTAGATATAATTATTATCCTTTCGATTTTTATCAAATTGACGAGAAATATGGAAACACAAATCTTCAATCTGAAAAAGTTTATCATTGTCTTGTCGGTACAGAATATGATATAGAAAACTATCTTGTAAGGGTTGAAGGGTTTTATAAATGGTACCATGACTTGATTTACAATGATAATGATAAGAAATTCAACAATGATGGTTTCAGAGAAGTCTATGGTGGAGCATTATATCTCCAGAAAAAGAAAAAGAAAAACGATTTCTGGAATGGATGGATAAGCTATACCTATGTTAAGGGCTTTGAAAAAGTAACAAATTTAGGAACTCCTGATCCAGCTTTTCCCTCAAGTCTCCCTATCGATGAATGGTTTGTGCCAAACTACTTAAGAGAGCATACTCTCTCTATAACACTTGAATTAATTAATAAGCTCAAATTTGACAACCCATGGATAGACTGGCTTTACAACTGGAGTATTAGTTTCGACTTTAAACTAATGAGTGGTAAACCCTATACTCCAATCACAAATTTCATTGAACAAGATATACCGGGGGTTGGAAAACAATATTATTATCAATATGGAAAATACAATAGTGAATACACACCACTATATCATAAACTTGACTTAAAGATTACAATACCTTATGGTCCATTTGATTTTCTCAAACTATTCGGGCTCAAATTTGAATCAAGTTCTTACATATCGTTTATAAACATCTATAACAATGAAAATGTTATTGATTATCAATATATGGTAGAAAATGGAGAACTTAAAAAATTTGCTTCTACAGACTTTAATTTCATGGTTCTTGGTGGATTTAAGATTGAATTTTAACAATAAAACCCCCATTGCTAATAGCAATGGGGGTTTTATTTTCGGAGAGAGCGGGATTCGAACCCGCGGTACCTTGTTAAGGTACAACACCTTAGCAGGGTGCCCCCTTCGGCCAACTCGGGCATCTCTCCATAAGTCTCAATATTTTAGTTTAATATTTAAAAAATTTCAATTTTTTTTGCCTTAATTTTTCTTGTTTTCTTCCGATAGTATTTCTGGAGGCCAAAAAATGGTAAGAAGTATATTTACTGGTGCAAGTGGAATGATGGTAACAATGGATGAACTCAACACAGTTGCAAACAATCTTGCAAATGTAAATACAGATGGCTATAAGAGAGAAACAAGTGTATCAAAAGCCTTTCCAGAATTACTTGTAAGAAGAATAAATGATGATGGAGTTGTAAGATTTCCACTGGGTAGCTATGACCTTGCCCCTGTAGTTGGTAAACTTGGGACAGGCGTAGAATACAACGAATCTTATGTAAGATTTGAGCAGGGTAGCCTTATAACAACAGAAAATGATTTTGACTTTGCTCTTGAAGGAGATGGATTCTTTACGGTTATGACAGAACAAGGAGAAAGATATACAAGAAATGGAAATTTCAAGATAAGTAGTGATGGTTATCTGGTTGATATGCATGGAAATAAGGTTTTAGGTGAAAATGGTTTCATAAGAATAGGCAGAAATAACTTTCAGGTTGATAAAGATGGAACAGTATACATAAATGCAGACTATGAACCAGAAGATTTCGTAGAAAAAGCAGGTAATGAATGGAAAAATATGCAACGTCTTGACAGACTTAAAATTGTTGATTTCCCTGAAAGAAGATATTTGAAAAAAGATGGATATACATGGTATAAAGAAAGTGAATTTTCGGGGGAGGCATTCATAATTTCAGATGATAAAAGACCAAAGGTTTTACAGGGGCATCTTGAAAAATCAAATGTCGATCCAGTTGTAGAAATGACAAGAATGATTGAGATAAATAGACTTTATGAAGCAAATCAAAAGGTTATCCAGACAGCAGACGAAACCATAGGAAGGTTAAATAGTATAGGTAGAGGACTTGGAACAGCTTGATTTTTTCCTTTTCAATAAAAAAGACCCTCTTAAAAGAGGGTCTTTTTTTTTAATATTTACCAAACCACTTTTCAAATCTTATAGCAAAACACTTAAATAATGCTTCGTTTACTATTCCACCACTCATTTTTGTTGTTCCTTCGTATCTATCTCTGAAAGTTATAGGAACCTCTTTAATCTTAAAACCTTTGTAATACGATTTTGCCTTCATTTCTATCTGAAATGAATAACCATTAGAGCTTATTTTATCAAGATTTATAGAGTTAAGAACCTTTTTTGAATAGCAATTGTATCCGCCAGTAAGATCAGTAAGTTTAACTCCCGTTATAATACGTGCATAAATATTTCCGCCAAGGCTTAAAAAAAGCCTCTTTAAGTCCCAATTTAAAACTCTGAGCCCATTCACATATCTTGAACCACAAACAACATCATATCCCTCTTTTATAGCATCAAAAAACAAATGAAGCTCATCAGGATCATGAGAAAAATCAGCATCCATCTCAAAAATATAGTCATATATTTCTTTCTCAAGAGCCCATTTAAATCCAGCAACATAAGCCCTACCAAGCCCACTTTTCTTTTCCCTTTTCAGTAAATTTACTTTTTTGTTATTTTTCATTATATTCTCTACTATGTTTGCTGTGCCATCAGGAGAATTGTCATCAACCACCAGAATGTCTATGTCATCAGACTGTTTTAAAACTTTATCGATCAACTTTTCTATGTTCATAGCCTCATTGTAGGTAGGTATTATAACAAGATATTTCATAAAACCACCTTTTACTTATTTTAACACAGATTTCTTAAATTATCAAAAAAAAAATCTTTTCAAAGCCTTGACAAAAATATATTTAAAAAATATAATTTGCCCAAACAAGTTTAAGTGAGGAAAAATATGAGGGTTTTTTTATTAATTTTATTATTAATTTCAACAAAGGTATTTGCTCAGGAAACAAGTATAAAACTTTCCACTTCACAAAGAAAAAAAATCTTGATACTACCAATGAAAGATAACTCTGACAGAAAAAAATTTCCAGCCTCAAAAGAATCAGGAAATATAGTATTTTATTCATTATACTCTTTTATAGGTATTTTGCCTCAGGTTGAAATCACAAACAAAAATGATTTATATAAAATGAGCTTCAGAAAAAATGAAGACATTTACGAATATGCAAAAGCTAACAATATAGAATATGTCCTTTATGGGGAATATGAAATAACAAGAGAAAAAAAAGATGCAGAAATTGAAGTAAAATTCAGAGTATGGAGTAGCAAAGATTCTTCTAATGTTATTTCTGTTAACTATAAATCCTTAGCTGGTGTTGAAATTTTTGACACCATAGACGAAATAATAAAAACCTTCCTCAAAGATGTTTTGAAAATAGACTATAAGGTTGCAACAGTAAATTTTAAAAATTTCGACATAGGAGATGAAAAATTTTCCCTATATGTGAATGGCTCTCTCGTTGAAGAAATAACAAACTCAAATTTCACATACACCCTCAAAGTTTTACCTCAGACCACAAACCTTATCGAAATAAAAAGAAAAGATGGAACTAACGCCATAGAAAATTATATTTTCTTAAAGCCCTATGCTTCCATAGACTTCAGCTATACCTCTATGGGGATAGTAAAAGTAAACCCTCTTAAACTTGAAGAAAGGGGAAGAAAGTACAAATTTTTCATTGATGGAGAAGAGGTTGACATAATTGGCAAATCAAAATCCATCAAAGCTGGAAGAAAGCATAAAATTGAACTTAAAGACGACAAAAACAAAACCCACTTAAGAGACGAATTCTACCTTAAAGATGGAGAAATAAAAGAATATACTCCAACCATACAAAACCCGGGATTAATTCATTTCAAAGCCTATACCTTAGACAGAGAAATGTTGACTCTCGGTTTTGACTTCACATTTGGAAGGTATTTCTGGGCAGGACTCGGTATTGGGGGAACATATTTCAAAAATGAAAACATAGAATTCAGCTATATCTCGCCATCTATTGAAGCTGGATATTTCTTCTTTAACGATAGGTCTTATTTATTGAGAATTGGTGCCGGTATTAACCTGAAATATTATTACAAATTTACTGATAGCTTGAAAGAAAATAATTACATACCCGATGTTATTTATTCTGTAAACATATTTCTCAATACAGAGTTCAGTTATTTCTTATTCAGACCTTCTATATTCATAGCCTATGATGGTGTAAACCCAATATTTTGC
>FQKF010012677.1_pt1 | contig 12411 bp, 10 predicted proteins | sample 1504521 | NCBI WGS metagenome assembly FQKF01 (sample SAMEA4475357, study PRJEB15587) | soil metagenome | biome: Soil; feature: Field | place: India | collected 2015-03-11 | depth 0 m
ACAGCCAAAGCTGCAGCACTTTCTCCCCATACTGTAGAACACTTATTACCCTTAAAAGATGGTCTTGACATTTGCATAACTTCGGCTGGTCCCCACCAGGCATGATCGAGCGATCCATCACCAACCTGATACACCCAGCCATTTGCCTTACATGCTACAAGATAATCTGCAACCCATTTAATCTGATCACTAATATACTGAAGCTGCCCACTTGCTTGAAAAGCACTTCTGTACTCATAGAGTCCCCATCCTAGAACTGTTGCAGTATAAGCCATAGGAAGGTTAAACTTCACATGGTCACCTGCATCATACCATCCACCCTGTGGAACATCACCAAGAGCAGAATCACTTCTCCAGTTATTTCTTTTGTTGGCAGGAAGTTTACCAGACATTTGAAATTCATAGAACATAATAGACTTTTGTAATGCTTCGCCATAGTTATAAGCTGGAGCTTTTGTCAAAGTCTTACCATTTGAAACATTCTCTCCACTTTCGGGTATGATCGAGCATGCCCAAACTGACAATAGTAGGGAAATTATCCCAATACTAATTAACTTCTTCATAACCTATCTCTCCTTTTTTATGGTTTCCCCCTAAAAAAGGCACCCCTTAAACCCGACTGAAAACCTATTTTATCGTTCACCTCCTTTATAATAATTTTAATGTGTTTTTTAAAACACAGCTAAATCTCTCTATTCATTATTGAATTAAGAATTATTTTAAATCGTATTAAAAAAAATTCAATAGACCTTTAGTATGATTTTTATCATACTCTTAGTATTAATTTTATCTAAAGTTAAAGTAAAAATTTTATTAATAAATACAAACTTGACATATTCAAGAATCATTCTTATATTTAATTTGTAATTTTTTCATTTCTCTGTTATAATTTTACATTTTAAGGCAGGTAATATTGATGTTAAAAAACGATAAACTCATCCTTATAGACTATGGAGTAGAACTCTTCTCAAAATTTAAAAAATTCTGTGATAGTAAAAATATACCATTAAATTTGTATTCACCTCAACAACCTAAAAAATACAATATTTTTGAATATAGAAGGGCTATAAAAAAGTTCAATCCTATAACTGGCTTAAGTCATGAAGAAAAACAAATAATTCTTCTTCTACTTGGAATATTGACTGGAGCTTCTTCTGCAAGTGGGATAAATTTGTTTACAATATTTAACTTTCTACATAAAATTCCCTCAAAATCATTTTTTGCCTTTAAAAAGTTTATAAATCCAGAATCAAAGCTCAATCAAAGTGGAATAATAATGCTTTCAAAAATTAAAGAATATGATATAAACAAAGACAACGAAGATCAGATAAACATTCTTGATTTATCTACCTATTTTAATGATATTTATGTTTACCTTTCTCCATTTTTCATTTCTTCTTTTGCAAAAAATATTGATAACGACCATAGAATACTCTTTGATTACATAATAAATATATCCAATAAACCATATACCAACCTTGATAGATTTATTAAAGATATCTCCTCTCTCATAAAATATATTAACTTTTTCAGAAATTATTTAAAAGCCCAGACATTCTCATCTAAAAAATTTTTCTCAACAAATTTCTATGAAAAAGGAGAAATAAAGAAATACATTGAGCGTATAAAGAAAAATCTCTTAAATTCAAAAATAAAAACAAACTTAGCAGAATATATTAAAAACAAAAAGTTATCAAATATAGAGTTTGTTTTATTACTATTCTTTATATATGAGCTTATATCTCTCAAGACTGTTTCCATTGGAACAATACATTTTATCATAGAAAAATTTGCACTTTCTGTAAAAAATATAGAAGATATCGTAAAATGCTTCAGAAAAGATAGCATACTTATAAAAGATGGTTTTGTTTTTATGGATGACCCTTTCAACTTTGATGATATAGGAAATGATAATTTGGACATACCAGCTCTTATGGATGATGAAGAAATAGAGGATGAAAACAATTTCAAATACACAGCAGAAATAGCAATAAACCAGAAAAAAATATACAATCTTCTCTTTGAGCAGATAGAAAACAACAATTTATTCTTTGAACCACCACAGGAAGATGCTGCAATACTCAATTTCAATGAAGAGCCAGTAAGACATCAAAAAAAAGCAAGTGAACTATTTGAAATAAAAATTCCAACAGTGAAAATAGAAAATGTAATACTTGACGAAAATATAAAAAATGAACTACTTGGTGCTGTTGACCTTACAAAAGCTGCAGATGTTATGAGACAGTGGGGAGTAAAACCCAACTTATCATCAAGTGCCTTTGCATCAATAAAAATCCTGCTTTACGGAGCTTCAGGAACAGGTAAAACACTCACAGCAGAAGCATTGGCTGGTGAAGCAGGAGCAGAGCTATTTAAGGTTGATGCAAGCAATCTTGTAAGTATGTGGGTTGGAGAAAGCACAAAAAATGTAAGAAAAGTCTTTAAAGAATTCTATAAATATGTAAAAGAAACAAACAAAAAGGTCTTTCTTTTCATCAACGAAGCAGACCAGCTTCTTTCTGCAAGAGGGGTTATAACTCAAGCCGCAGACAAGGAATACAACCAGATGCAAAACTTATTACTCGAAGAACTCGAAAACTTTGATGGTGTTTTTATCGCAACAACAAACTTACCTGACCTTTTTGATACAGCTTGGAATAGACGATTTAACTTAAAAATCAAATTTGACATTCCTTCTTATGAAACAAGGCTGAAACTCTGGAAAGTCCATATACCAGAAAGTATGCCTCTTGCAAACGATGTAGACATAAACAAACTTGCCGAATATGAGCTTGCAGGTGGATCAATAGCTAACGTAGTTTATAACGCAGCAAGAAAAGCAGCCTTAAGAAGTGGAAAAGACAGAATAGTAAGACAGAAAGACTTTCTTGACTCCATCAATCAGGAGCTTAAATCTCATCTTGGAGGTAAAACCTCAAAGGTAGGTTTCTAAGTGAAGATAGGTATATCTGGTGGAACTGGTCTTGAAAAGTTAATAGCAACAACTCTCAAAGATTATCCACTCCTTATAACAGCAAGTGAGTATGATCTGAAAAAGGAAAAATTTGAAATTATACCTAATGTAGAATTCTTCCCAGAATTTTTGAATCATAATTATATTGAAGAATTTGGAAGAAACTGTGATATTTATATAGATGTTTCACCATCAAACAAAATAAAATATCTTGTAAGTGACTTTGCTCAATATTTTAATAAAATATCCTATATTCTATTTTATAATGATGGATGGAAATTTTTAAAACTCTCAAAAAATTCTCATCTTTCTTACTATAAAGAATTTTCCATCTCAAAACCTTTCATCTCGCTACCAGAAATTGACAGAGAATTTTTGCTCTCAATTTTAGAAAAAGAAAATTTTGCAAATGACGAAAACTGGATTTATGATTTAAGCAAAAAAGAAAAAAAAGTTTTAGAATTATCTAAAAAAAAAGAGCATAATTTTGATTTTATGAAAGGACAATACGCAGATATAGCAAGTGTCTCCTGCAGTGATAATTCCGTTGCCATAAGCCAGATGAATAGTGTAAATATTAGTCTTGACTTCTACAAAGAAAATCTCAAAAAATTTATGCAACTTTCCAAAGAAAACCCGTTCTTTCTCGAATTCAAATATGAAAGATTTAAGATATTGATTTTCAAACAGGGAAGATTTATAATAAAAGGGACAAAAGAAAAAAATACAGCTTTTTATATTTTTTATCATTTTTTTGGATTTTAAAAAATATTAAACTTTTATAAACTTATTTTCCGATATTCTTTAAAAAAAGGAGTTTTCATTGATATATCTTGAAACTCTCAAAAAATATGCTTTAAGTTTTTTAAAAGTCCTTGTGTGGGTTCTATTGTTTTCTCTCATATATTTTTTTTATCTACTTGCTTATTTTAAGGTAACAGGAGAAAAAAATTTTTTGCTTTTAAGCATTGGTAATTATTTTGCTTTTATTGTTAACTCTCTGCCTTTTGTCATTATATTTTCAACAATGCTATTTTTCTCTTTTGGAAGTCAGGATAAATTTTACATTATAAAATTTCTTCCAGTAGTAAATGTTTTAAATACAATTTTACTCACAATTTTCTTTGCATTAAACTTCAAATTTTTAATATTATATGAAAATAAAGAAGTAAAATACAATCCTGTAGTAAGAGAAAACTATCTTAACGTTTTCGGGCCATATCGTTTTTATTACGAAAAGAATGAAAAAGGTGCTTTAACAAAAGGGATAATGTTCTATAAAGATCCATATTTACTTGGATCTGTAAGCATAAAAGATGATTATATTTATCTTAACACTTCTCATTTAGTGGGAAAGACAACTTTATATGCCAACAATTCTTCTTTCAGAGTTAGAATAAAAGAAGATTTGATTTCTTTAAAAAGCTCTCCTGTTTCCTCTTTTTTACTAAAAATGTATGAAAATTACAACATAAAACTCAAGAATTTTTTTGAATATACTTTTAAAACAGGTGGAATTATAATATCCATTATAGCAATTTATATTTTATTTCTTGGCTTCAGTGGTTTTATTGTAAGCATTGGTGGTTTCTTTGGAAAAAAAGAAATTTACTCTCTTTCTTTCTCTACAATACTTATTTTATCAGTTATCTTCTTTGCTGGTTTGCCAATATTTCTCAATCTCACTCATTTAATAAAACTTGGAATAAAAAATAAACTATTTGAAGTTATAATTCCATCTATAATAGTTGGTGTTTTCTCTGGAATGATAGGATATGGATTAATTGAGCTTAAAACACTTATGAATAAGATGTACGGAAATAAGTAGAGGAATCTATGAAAAAGTTTTTTAGATTTTTATCTTTTTTTCTATTATTCTCAATAATAATCATCTTAATTATTTCATTCACAAACATTGGTAAAGAAAAAGATTATTTCAAAATAGCTACTATAATTTTAGAAAATTATCTTGTTTTTATACCTGTAATCTCTTCAATATCTTTACTTTGGGGACTCGTGATAAAAACAAAAAAGGATTTTGAACACCCTGTTTCAAGTATTGGAGTATCTTTCTCTGTATTTCTATACATTTTCTTTACCCTTACATTTGCCTTTTTTATTCAAGAAATTGTTTTGCCAAAACTATTAGTAAAACAGACAGACTTTATAAATTTAGATTTCTTAAACAAAAACAAAAAAACAAACGAAAAAGTAAGTTATTCTATTTCAGAAAAAGAGTTGAAAAGTTTATCAAAACTTCCAAAGAAAGAAAACATTGCATTTATGATGGGAGAAAATATCTTTGTTTATTTTAAAAAGATGTACAAAGGCGATTACTATTATATCGAAGATATGACAATAGTTGGTTATTCAAAGAAAAAAGAAGTGAACCTCATAATAAGTGCAAAATATGGAAAAATTGTAGATGAAAATATCTATCCACTTTCTGCTACTATTGTAGACTTTTCAAAGAACACAGCAAAAGAAAAAAATATGAGTGCAAAAAAAATCCCGATAAACTATAATCCAGAAGCAATTTATCTATTTGCCTCAGATGAGGAAATTGGGAAAGTAAGTCTTGTAGATGTCTTCAGATTCAGTGATTTTCTCTTTGCATCAAAAATTCACTATTTAAGGCTTGGAAATATTGTTTTCAATCAGCTTGTTTACTACATAATAATCTTCATCTTACTTTTATTTTCATCAATATTTGGTGGAAAGTATGGAATGATAAAACCATTGCAAAAGGAATTTTTTGAATTTGGGTGTTTTTTAGTGGTTTCAATAATTTGTAGTATACTTGCTTACGATATTATGGTTGCTTTTGCAAGAATGATATATGAACTTATAATTTAAGAGAAATGAATGGCTGATTTTTACGATGTTCACACACATTTTTTTAATCTAAGCCACCCAGACTTTTTTTCTTTTGTCAATAGACTCAATATTGCAGAATATCTTTTCATAATGAGTATTCCTTTAATCGGACCTATAATAACAACTATACTCTATGCTTCAAAAAAGAAAAATATAATAAACACTCTATCTTTTATGGATAGTGATATAAGTGATTCTCTTAAAATCATTGAGGAGAAAGATATTCTCCCATTATTTGAAAAGGGTTTTAATATTGAAGCAACAAATTATGATAGAAATATAATAATCCCACTTGTCCTTGACTTCGGACAGAAATATACCCAGATAGATAATGAAATATGGTATAACACTACACCTCATAAGTCTGTGAAATATCAGGTTATAGATTTATTTCAAGGAATTGCAGAATTTTATAAAGAAAAAATCGAAAAAAGAATCTTAATTTTCCCTTTTCTTGGAATAAATCCAAAAAATTACAATCTCGAAAACGAATATGATGAAAACGGAAATATAAAAACAATTGGTATTAAAAGTCTTCTCGATAAATATTTCAAGAATTTTGCAAAAGAAAAAAGAAAAGAATTACTTATCAAAAAAATGGGTAAATTTAAAGATATTGAATCTCTTGGAAGCTATGCTTTTTGTGGCATAAAGCTTTATCCACCCTTAGGTTTTGACCCATGGCCAGAAGATGATAAAGAGAGAGAAAAAGTAGAATATATCTATACCTATTGCCAGAAAAAATCTATCCCGATAACCACGCACATTGGTATAGGTGGCTTTCAAACTGTAGATAACAAGACTTGTGAAAAATTGGCTTCACCAGAAAGATGGACAAATGTTGTCAAGAAATTTCCAGAACTCAAAATAAACCTTGCTCATCTTAAACAAAAAGATTTAAATTTTATGAAAGGAATTCTTAAGCTTATAGTAGAACAAAAAAATATTTATACTGACTTAGCTTACTCTGGTTTTAACAAAAAAGAATACGAAGAAATAGACAAAAAAATAAAAAAATTTTCTACTTCAGATTCTTATAAAATATATGAAAGAATACTTTACGGAAGTGATTTTTCTATATCGTTATTAAAAAGCCCGTCATATTCCTCACAACTTAAGATTTTTGCTAATTCAAAGGCATTTCTTAACAAAAAATATCTGCTTGTAAACCAAAATCCAGAAAAATTCTTGTTCGATTAATCATTATAATAACAATAGCTTCTTTTTTGACAAAAAATTCATCTTATTATAAAATTTTTTTCTTAATAACTATATTTTGAGGGCTATATATGAAAAAGTTTATACTATTCTTTTTTCTGATTTTGATAAACACAGAGTTGTTTGCAGCAAAACAGCAAACCGAAGCAAAAACAAAGCAAAATGGACCTTTTGGAATAGGTATAATAATAGGTGAACCAAGTGGAATCACCTTAAAATACTGGCTTGACAAAACCTCTGCAATTGATCTTGCATTAGCATGGTCTTTTGAAAAAGAGGCTTCTTTCAGAATTCACGGTGACTATCTCTGGCATTTCAGGGATGTTCTTAACGTACCTCATGGAGATTTAATGCCATATATCGGTGGAGGACTTTTAGTAAACATCTCCGATAAAGCAAAAGTGGGTATTCGTGTGCCACTTGGGCTTGAATATTTTCTTAACTCTGTGCCTCTAGAAATATTTCTTGAACTTGTTCCAGTACTCAACATAGTCCCGGCAACAACAATGGGAGCAAATGTCGGAATCGGTATAAGATTTTATTTTTAGTCTGGAGATGGTATTTTCTTAGTAAAATCGACCACCTTCTCATGAATTAAGCCATTTGAGGCAACTATAGTCTTTTGATAAATGTCGTAATCTTCTCCATAATAATTTGTTATTTTCCCACCAGCCTCTTTTACAATCAATACTCCCGCTGCTGTATCCCATGGCTTTAAATTTTCTTCATAAAAGGCTTCAAAACTTCCTCTTGCAACATATACAAGATCGATTGAAGCAGAACCAAGTCTTCTGAAACCAGTGAAATTCCTATTAATGACTTTTATAGGCTCTGTAAGGTATTCTATTCTTCCTTCCCTCTCATAAGGAAAACCAGTAACTATCAAAGATTTTGAAGGATCGCTTTCACCTGAAACAACAAGCCTTTTATTCTTAAACTTTGATGAGCTCAAAAATGCACCTTTACCTTTTATTGCAGTATAAAGCTCACAAAGAATTGGATTATAAACTACTCCAACCTTAACCTCTCCTTCTATTTCAAGAGCTATTGAAACAGCAACAAATGGAATTTGATGTGTAAAATTAACCGTTCCATCTATTGGGTCAATTATCCAGACATAACTATCCTTTTTTTTCTCGTTATAATTCTCTTCAGCCAGAAAAGAATGTCCTTTAAAATGTTTAGTTATATTTGAAATTATAAGATTTTCTGAAGCTACATCAAACTCAGTAACAGGATTAGCAAAACTTTTATACTTCACATCTTTTATAGAGTAAAAGCCCTTCTCTATTATTTTGCCAGCTTTTATTGCTGATTCAATTGCAACTTTAAGAAACTTTTCCATTTTTTCTCCTATTTTGAAAAAAGTAAATCCATTAGCTCTCTTCCCTTAAGATCCGTATATTTTCCTTTTAAACAATTTGCCTCTGTGTACTTCTTTATGTTTTCGTCCACATCTACGCCACTACCCCACAACATAAATGGAACTTTATCCCTCGTATGCTTTCTCAACTTAACAGGGACGGGATGATCAGGGAGTACTAAAACCCTTAGAGGTTCATTCAAATTTTTCTCATATTCTTCAAAAAAAGTTTTTATAAGCCTTCTATCGGCAAGTTCTATAGCCTCAATTTTGAGTTTTAAATCTCCAAGATGACCGCATTCATCTATAGCCTCAAGATGAATATAAACAAAATCATTTCTTTTCAAAAGTTCCACTGCAGTTTTAGCTTTATTTTCATAATTTGTATCAATAAATCCAGTAGCCCCTTCTGGCTTTATAGCCTCCATTCCTCCAAGTTTACCTATACCCAGTATAACATCAACGGCAGAAATGACAGCACCCTTTTTGCCATAAAGACCTTCAAAAGATGACATATCAGGCTTTTTGCCACCAGACCATGGCCATATTAAGTTAGCTGGATACTTGTTTTCTTCTATTCTTTTTCTGTTAATAAAATGTGAGCCAAGAATTTCAGAAGATTTATATATCATTTCCCTTAAAATCTCTTCAGTTAATTTTGCATCATTATCAATTGCATAAGGAAGTATTTCTTTCCACTTTTCTCCGTGAGAAGAATCAGGTTTTTCATAATGAATATTAGCTGAAAATTCTTTTCCCTTAAGGTGCAAAATATGTCTATAGCTGACCCCATTATAAAAAATTATTTTATCACTACCCAGTTTTTCATTTAAAGTCTCTATGAGAATTTTTGCTTCCTCATTTGAAATATGGCCAGCTGAATAATCAAGAAGTATTCCATCTTTTTCGGTTATCAAATTAACTCTATAAGCGACAGTGTCATCATCCATAGAAAGCCCAGCACCATAAGTCTCTATAGCTCCTCTGCCAGTATAAGCAGTCGATAGATCCCAGCCAAGCACAGAAAGATTTGCAACGTCTGAAGAAGTTGGAAACCCATCTGGAAGAGTCAAAAATGTTCCAAATGATGCGTTCTGTGCAAGTTTATCAAGTGTATCTGTTCTTGCATATTCAAGAGGTGTTTTACCTCCAAGCTCCTCAAGTGGATAATCTGCCATTCCATCAAGTAAAAATGTAACATATTTCACCTTATTTCTCCATTTTTCTTGTTATTAAAAAGTTTTTAAAATAATATACAGCATACATAAGACCAGAGGTTAACAACAATATTGAAGATAGAATTGTCCCATAATGAATAAGAAAATCAAGCAATTTTATAAAACCTTCCTCTTTTATAACCCCTGAATAAAAAAGCGGATACAATGACAAAACAATCCCAAGCACAGCAGTAGTTAGTTTCCCCGCAAAAATAGGAAGTAATATTTTACCTTTTACATTTATTGCATACATTGCACCAAGAGAGATTATTAAATCTCTCGAAAGAATTAAAACAAAAAAATAAAAAGGAGCCTTTTTGTTAATATAAAGCACTGTAGAAATAGTTATCGCAAGGAGTTTATCACCAATCGGATCTAAAATTTTACCAAGACTACTTATCATATTAAACTTTCTTGCAATAAGCCCATCAAAAAAATCTGTAAGATAAGCCACCAATATAAGCCAGAATGCTATAAAGTTTGAAGAAGGAGTATCAACTTTAAGCTGATTCAATATAGGAATAATAAGGACTATTCTTGATATAGAAAGTATATTTGGTATTGTCCAGAATTTTTCCATAATCACTCCTTCTGATCAGACTTAGATGATGGACCTACAGTCAAATTAAGTCTTACATTACCAAATACAGTTGCATCAAGTCTAACAAAATTCTGAAAAATCTCTGGAAACAAAGTTTTCTCCGTTGATAACTGAAAAAAACCACTATATATTTCAGGGAAATTATCAAGCTTCTTATCATTAAAAATTGTTCCCCTTTTTGGCACCAACAATGCACATACCAATTTATTGTCATCTGTTTTATAATTTCCCCAGTAAATCAAATCTTCAATATTATTTATGCTATAATAATAAGGAAAAGCACTCCTCAATTGAGAAATAAGGCTACCTTCACTTGCTATAATTATATTGTATTGACCATTTTTTATATTATCTGGAATTTTCAGTATTATATTTCTGTTAATATAGTCTCCCTTATACCTTTTAAGCCTTACTCTTACATTCAAATTTTCTCCGGGAGAATAATTTTTCTGCTTTATTTCAGCATTATCAATATAATAATAATCAATTTCTGGAATTATACTTATCTCAAAATTGCATTTTTCTATCTTCAAATCAGAAATATCATTATAATAAAATATAGAAAAGAATGAATTCAAATCATTTGCAAGGGAATAAAAGTTATACAAAGAAGGATAATAAGAATAAAATATTTCATTAGATATTGTATAACTTTTTTTATCTTTTGAAAATTGAATTGAAAAATTGATTTTAACTCTCTTGTCATCAGAAAAACCTGTCTGATTTAAAATAGTTGCAATTATAGAGGAAGTTGATAGATAAGGAAAATAATCTCTATTGTCTGCCACTCTGAAGTTATATGTTTTTGTAAAATTATTTGCATTTACTTTTACGCTAAATGGGATCATTTCTGCCTTTTCACCTAATTTGCAATACACAGCATTTTGACCATCATATACCGTTCTACCAATAGGTTCAGAAGATGCTCCAATTTTAAATGAAAGATAGCTTGAAGGAATAACCGTAAAAATATAAGCTCTCGAAATTGGAAGTGAAACTTTGCCGGCCTCATCCATTGGATGCCCAAAAATAAAAACCTCATTACCCCTCACATAGGTAACTGTCCCTACTCCCTGAACGTTTAAATCACCTTCTATAAGATTTATAGCAACCGCATCCCCCGGTTTTAAATTAGAAGAAATTATAGCTTCTTTACCAGAAATCTTTGTGCTTTCAATCATAACACTTGAAGAAAAAAGACTTTTTGACTTTAAAAAGTCTTCAAGATAATTTTTAGCAAAACCAGAAAAACCATTCACAAAAACAGGTGTGGAAATTTTTTTGAAAATTTTATCTTCTTTGTCTTTTGATGATGAATTAATAAGTCTATCTTCTTCAAGCATATTCTCTAGAGGTGTTATACCACATATTGGATCCTTTGAAAAACTCCACGTATAAGCCACTGCTCCAACCATCTTGCCATCAATATATACGGGACTTCCACTCATTCCTGCAATAACCCCGCTATGTTCAAGATTCTGCCCTTTAAGTCTAGCAAGAATATATGACCTCCCGGGCGAAGTATTCTTAATCACATCTATAATTTCAACATCAAACTTTTCTGGCTCCCAGCCATTAAATACCGAAAGCCCATAACCTTTCATTCCCGGTTTGATCTCATCAATAGTCAGGTAATCCCTGGAATAAGAAACATTAACTAAAATCAAAACAAAAAATAGAAACTTCTTCATTTTTTCTCCGTTTATAACAGAATATTTTATAATATTTTTATCTCTTTTGCAAAAATAATAGCAAAGAATTTCCCCAAGTCTTCAATATTTTGATTTTAATCCAAAAAATTATTAAAATAAATAGGGAGGCTATATGATTTTGAGAATATTAAAAAATTCAATCACAAAATGGTGGAAAAATATAAATTTATCTATTGTTGCAGCTCTTATAGCTTCTATAAATCCAGTATTTATCTTTATGTTTATTTACTCAAACAATATAATATTCGACAATTATAAACTATTAAAGGAAAATTTCTACCCTGTCATATTTTTCTATTTATTCTTGATGTCTATAGTAAATTTCTTTCCAACGACATTTACGATTACCTTATTTCAAAAAAGAATAATTGAAAAAGATAACTTAAGTCTCAAAGATTTTCTTTCTGGTTTCTGGAAAAAGATAGTTCAAACAATTTTACCGTGGCTTG
>FQKF010044802.1_pt1 | contig 12398 bp, 4 predicted proteins | sample 1504521 | NCBI WGS metagenome assembly FQKF01 (sample SAMEA4475357, study PRJEB15587) | soil metagenome | biome: Soil; feature: Field | place: India | collected 2015-03-11 | depth 0 m
ACGGGGTTTCAGGGGCGTAGCCCCTGACCCGGACAGGGGAAAAAACACCCCTGCAAGGGTTTCGAGATTTTTTGCTGTCCTTTTTCTCAAAAGATACTGAGAAAGGGAATCCTTGCTTCTCACAACAAAGCGTTTTCTTGGGGGACTAAAATTTTATACCTAAGTCAAAGGCAAGGTAGAGTCCCCACGCCATATCAAAGGGTTTTTCCACCCGTTGTCCACTCACGACGACAACTTCCCGATACCGATGATTGAGGACTTTGACGACGAGGGTGCTGGTAATATAGTCGGTGAGCTGATAACGAGAGGAGTGATCAAAGGTGATCTCATAGATAGGTTCAACAAAGGGAGCAAAGAGGGGCTTGTCATAGAGCGTATTTCCCCAGGAGAAGGAAAGGTTTTCACTGTTCTGGAGGGTAGAGCCGCGGAGGTTAATTTTCCAGCCGAAGAGATTGACTTCCTTGAAATTCAGGATATTCCAGTTGAGAATAAAACTGAGCGTGTTTCTTGTACTGGTTTTGAGGGCAAGAGCACTATCCCGGATAGGGAACCCATAGTTTGTTTCAAAGCTGTACCAGTTGGTGATTCTTTCTTCTTGGTTCCATTGTTGACTGTAGATTGTGGTGAGGCTTACGTCCTTTTGGAAGAAGAGGGTTTGTCTCAAGGTCATATTTTGACCTGAGGTGAGGATTCTGGTGAGGTAGTTTTCTGTCCAGGAAAGGGAGTAATCAAGCTGCAGGGGCTGGATCTGGTAGAGGGTATGATTGGTCCAGAAGCGTCCCCATGGGAATTCAGAGAGGGTGCCAAGGGTGTGGGAAAAAACCTGGGTGTAGCCAAAATCAACGCGAGAGGTAGCAAGAGTGGTGCTGTATCTATAACGTTTTGGGAAAACAATATCCCAGAGGTTATCGTACCGTGGGAGGAGCCATTCCCATCGCCAGTTTTCTTCGAGACTGTGCTGGCTTGCGGGGAGATTGGTGTAGAAAGAAGCGAAAACAAGGCTATTGGAGCGGGCTTGAACTAAGGAAAAGGTACTGTATTCCCAGGGAGGGGTATAGTAGATACTCCCAGTAGTCTGGAGGACCTCCTGGTAGGAGAGGGGGTCTTGATTGGACTGGTACCAGAGACGAGCCTGCCTTGCAAAAGATACCCCAAGGGTGTCTAAGAAAAACCACCTTGGATAGAGGTTGACTCCCCACTGGTTGGTGAGGGAGTGGGTGGTCTGGAAAAAGAGAAGGTTACCGGAGGACGTGTAGGTGAAGGCTTCCCTATTCCGGTTCCAGGAGGATTTATTTTCTGTATAGATCCATGGCCAGGGCTTGTCCAGTTGAAATCCCCACGAGAAGCCTTCGTTATCCTTTTGCCAGAAGGGATCAGCCCAGTCAAATCCTTCTATGAATCCATACTGAATCCAGAGGTATCTGTCTTTAATGCGGGTATGATCGGAAAAGAACTCTCCTCCTTTATCGAAGGTTTGAATATCGGCATAAGACCTGTATTTTTGTTGGGTTTTTCCGTAGCCACCTGAGAGAGTGAGGGGCCCTGTGATCTGGGAAAGCGAAATGGAGACAAGCTTTTGCTTGGAAAGGGAGTGTGACCTATTGGAAAGAAGAATCCCGCTGGTCTCGTATGTTCCTATGTCAAGGGTTGCCCCGTGTTCGTAAGCCATGTCAATCTGGTGGGAGAAGGTTCTTGTCCAGGGAAGTTTCTCTTTCGCTGTCCACCGACCAGAAGCGGTCTGGATGGTTGTGGTCTGGGCTAAGAAGGAGGGAAAAGATCTCTTCCACTGGGTTTCTTCGCTATAGGAATGGAAGATCTCTGGAATCCACGCGGCACTTTTGTACCGAACGGAAAATCCCCCCTGGTTTCTCTCAAACTGAAACTGGCGGTCCAGGGGAAGTTCTGTGGTGTTTGTTCTTGTTTGTTGCCTGAGCCAGGAACCGTACATTCGGTAATCAAACAAACGTACCAGAGAGGACTGGATTTCTATGGTGTAGAGGGTAGTAGCTGCATTCGCCAGGACATTGGTGGCCCCAAGAGAGGAGCGGAAGTTTTCTGATCTCCACTCGCTTTTTCCCACGAGGAGAAGGGGACCAAAAATTTCCGTTCCATTCCATATCCAGAGGGGGCGACGAATATCAAGCGTGGTAGTAGCAAGGGTTGCCCAGCCGGTTTCTGTTTTGTCATTGGAGACGTGGATTTCGTTTATCCAGAGGTTTCCTTTGCTTGTAGGTTCACTGCCATCTACCCTCACTCCATATCCCATGATCCGGACTTCGTAGAGATAGGGTGTTCCCTGTTGAGAGGGGCGATAAGTGGTATTTCGCAGGGAAAGGTCTAATGTCGAGAGGGAAAGATTTATCTTGTGCCAGGTATCTTTGGGGAGATCAGCAAGAGGAATACTCCATTGGTAGAAATCATTACTGGAGGAACCTAACACAAAGAGAAAATGTTCGTCGCTCCAGGTATCTATCCCTGTTTTGATGGGGGTCCCATCTTCGTTTTTTGAAGGAATAAAAATATAAAAGCTCAGGGTCTCATACGAGGCGACAGGGAGGGGGTGGCTTGTGGTGTGCCATACCATACCCTCTTTCCCCCCTTCACCTGAAAGGGGATCAAAGGTGGTATTGCTTAGAGAATAGAAGAGTGCTAAGGCTTTTTCTTCGTATTGAAGAGCTTCGGCTTTGCTTCTCATCTTGTGAAGATTTTCAAAGGTGGTGTAGCGTTCTTTGGCGTTTTCGTCTTCTGACCATGGGTCGTAGAAGCGATACTTCTGATACATGGCACTGGAAAAGGTGGTGAGAATTCCTGTTCGCCATTGAGGTTTTGGAGGGGTACTTTCTCCGTCTATAGTGAGGCGTTGCCATTTTGTTTTCTGAAAGCTTATCCCATCAATGAGAACGCGTCCTTTGGTGCCATTTTTTCTCTTGAGGTAGATGGCCACCGACGTGGCTTGCTGAAGGGCTCGAAGTTGGGCGGAAGAGAGCTGATCGATACGGATACGGTATTCTCGCCAGCCGCTTCCCTCAAGAAGAAGATTGGTGGGGGAGGTGGTGCCGGCTGAAGGGAGAACGACCCAGTTTCCCGTCGTATCAAGAAGACCATTGCCATTGAGATCTTCAGTCTGGATGAAACCATCTCCTTTGTTGCCTCTTCCGATTCCTACCCGAGTGAGGGGGAAACCATTAGTCGGGTCGTTGAAAATATATCCAAGGTCCTGACTGCTTGTTTCTCTATCCAGTATGCCGTCACCATCACTGTCTTCCGGGAGATTCCCGGCGGCCAAGAAGAATTCAAGAGAATGGCCAGTATTGTCCTGGAAGATACCGTCGCCATCGTCATCAGTTTCTACCTTCGCCCAGAAAACAATTTCATCATAGAGGCTTAAGTCAACGGAGAGACCCTGGGCTAACGGCTGAACAGTCCCCACCCATTCGCCACTGCTATAGTCATAGTCCCAGACAAGCACACTCTGGACGATATTGGGATAATCGGCAGCTGGGAGATGTCCTCCCAAAGCCATATAAGGGCCTGGCTTCTCTGTATAAGCATAGACGGCAAAAGGAGTTTGATAGTAAGGGATCAGGGAGCTACTTCCATCAGCTTTGTACTCTCGATAGTCACGGTAGAGGAGGCGAGCTCGATTGGAGAGAGAGAGGCCTGCTATATTGGTGACAGGGCTACTGAGTATCCAGCGGTATTCACTTTTCGAGAGCTGGAAACTTTCAGCACCACCTTCAAAGTCCTCCACAATAGCCATCCCTGCCGTGTTGGGGTCGTAGAGAGAGACCGCCCCTTCTAGCTGAATGGTCCATCTATTTTGATTTTTCCAGCCGAGGAGTTGTCCCATCTCAAAGGTATTGTCCACACTGGCTAAAAGTATTCCATCAGGCGTCTGGGGAAGTTTTGCCCCCTCTTCTCCTCGCTGGGCGAGGGTAGCTATGGCGGTACCACCCATATTCCAGAAAGAAGCAATGGGATAGTCCCACCTATTGGCCCAGCTGAACCTCTGGACCCCAGCCCCATAGAAGGGTTTGTACTCATAGTACACCTCAATCACATCGTTTTCCTGAAGGGCACTCATTTGATTGAGGATGAGTTCTCCAGTGGCTGAAACAAGGAGGTATTCCCAGCTTGAGAGTTTTCGGCCGTTAATAAAGACACTTTCACTTCCGGGGATGACATTGTAGTCTAACTGAAAACTTCCCACCGGTTCGTAGTATGAGCATACAAGCGTATAGAGGGAGTCACTTTCGAGAGGATCGGTGTAGTTGGTATAGAGATTGGAAGGACCGGGGAAAGGCATACGGTCAAAAAACCAGAGGTAACCTGTCGTGGGATTTACCCGATAGCGGGAGGAATCAAACTGAAAGGGGGTTTCGATAGCCGGATTGGCTGTATACACTATCCGGAGATCAAACCCTTTCCCCGCATCAAAGCCCTTCGTGCCCAAGAAATAAACCCCATAGTGAACATAAGGGGCGATAGGTTCATCCTCTCTCCACAGATACAAAAAGGCCTCGCCTGTGGTATCATCACTTCCCTGCCAGGGGACACCGGCGGGGTTAGAGAAGGGATTCCCCTGATGGGTATAACGAATGACAAGCCTCTTGTCACGACTTATGGAAGAAGAGAGAGAAAGTTCTCCTTTCGCATGGTCAAGGGTATAATCCTGCATAAAGACTAACCGTTTGTAGAAGAGCCCGTCGATGTTTCGGTCGGAGGCCACGTTGGTCTGGACAAGAACTTCTACACTCCCCACATCGATATCCGTATCAGGGAGGAGAAAGATCCTGCGCTTGAGGTACTGGATTTCTCGAAGAGTGATGGTTCTATATTGTTTTGAGCCCACAAAACGACGATATCCCTTTTGAGTACCGGAGAGATGCAAAAGGCTTTGCCAGGAGAGTTTTCCCATCTGAAAGCGACCAAGAACCCCCACTCCCTGGGAAGGGATGCCTTCACTGCTGATGAGAGTACTTTTTTGTGGTATTTGCATTCCCACGTTTCCTAAAAGCACTTCTCTCACCACCCCTTTGTCACTATCTAAGGCTTTGTACTGAAGGGAGTAGGTGTTTTCCGGGTTATCTGATTGGTGTGAGAGTGAGACGTTGACCCTTTCTCCGATTCTTCCTGTGAGATTGAAACGGAGATTCTGAGCCATATCCAGCCCAGGCCGAAAACTTCCTACCGGTTGAAGAAAGGAAGGGTCTTTCCAGACCCACCCGTACCCTACTCGAAACACAAACCATCCACTGAGGACAAATTCACTCTCCCATTCCTCTACGCGGAAGCTCAGAGGCTTTTTTTCCCCTGGAAGGGCCAAGCCTTCTTTTTTTCTTTTTTCTTGAAGAATCTGTTTATACACCTCTGGAGAGAAACTGAAGAGGTTTTTTTCTGAGACTAACTCAACCGAAGCCTTTCTCAGGCTTTTTCTCTGCCAGCGGAGATAGGCGGTTTCTACAGGGAAGTGGTACCAGTCCGCAGGAAAAATCATCTCGGCAAGTTCTTTCTCCCAGACTTCGACAGGGTCAAAGGAAACAAGGTCATCAAAGGCATCAGAAAAGGTATATATCACGGTGGTATTGGAGAGTCGCCAGTTGGTAATTCCTGCAATGACTTCTGCATTTGAGATGACTACCTGATTGGTGATAACAAACGAAAACCGGGTTTTTTTCTGTTGCCAGAAGAGGGTTTCACTTTCAAAAGGTTCATTATCCTCGGAAAAACCAAGATTTTGCATGGTAGCAAGCCCAATAACGAGGAAAAGAACAAAAAAAGCAATCCTTCGCACCTGTGACTCCCCTCTTCTGAACGTATAGTATAAGGAACCCAAACAAAAAACACCATTTTCCCTACAGGAGATTTGACAAACTCCCGAAAATATGCTATACTATATATCCTCTCTGCGGCCATCGTACAGTGGTAGTACCTTAGCCTTCCAAGCTAATGGCGCGGGTTCGATTCCCGCTGGCCGCTTTGCCCTCCTTTTTTGGTATACAACCCACACATTCCCTCTAAGATAACCTCCTGAACTTTGGGGTCATCCTTCCCCCGGGATGACCCCGCTCTTTTTTTAGAAATCCTGGGCGATAACCACTTCATGTACCGGTCCATGGAAGAATATCCCGTCATAGGGATAAGCGACGTTCCAGATGAGTTTTATCTCCTGGGCTAAAGCAAGTCTCAGCCCCCATCCTATGCTGAGTTTGAGATCCTGGAGTTCTCCATTCTCTTTTCTTCCACGGAAGTTTCCAAGGTTTTCACGATAGGCTGTTGCCCCAATATCTACGAATCCCACGCCCCATATAGTGGGGAGAACAATGGGGGGAAATCCTAACTGCCAGTAGCGGATCAGGGGGAATCGAAATTCGGCGTTCCAGACAAAAGCGGTGTCTCCACGAAATACCCCATAGGGATATCCCCTGAGTGAGTTATGTCCACCCAGAAAGAAAAGAGAAGCTGGTCGATTTTCGTCGTAATTGAAAATGGTACCGCCAGAGAGCCTTGTGGCCAGTCCATAGCCTGGGACAATCATGAGGTATCCACGAAAATCCCCTATCAATCGTGTGGCAAAGCTTCCAAGGGAGTTGAAGGGCATCCCCTGGTCTAAAGAGAATACCATCCGTATCCCATCAAGGGGGCCTATCATAGAATCAAGGGTATTGTCAAAAACATAAGCGGTAGAAAGAAACACATCCTGGGCGTTGAAAAGCACGAGACTGCCGTTAGAGGCGAAGGGGTAGTTGATCGACCGGTAGCTGAGTGTAGCCTCAATTCGTTGGAAGGTAGAGAAAGGGTAGGAGTACAGGATATCCCCCTGCCATTTGTCAAAATAGGCATATCCTACCTGATAAAAATCGGGGAATTGAATCCACTCATAGAAAAGGTTGTTGTAATGAAGGAAGCGAAAACCTAATTGATGACGATACTTGAGGAAGAAATAGCCAAGTTCAAAGTTCCACCCTGCTAAACGAGGATCAGCCCCGACAAAGACCGAATCAACAAAGGCGTAAAGCTGATGGTCCCCGAAGGTATCACTTCCTGCAAAAATGCCCGCCATACCAAAATCACCATACGAGTTGATACTCATGATGAAAAAGAGCCCATCGGGATAGATTTTGAGGGTATAGGGTTTGAGAGCAAACGGCTCAAGGCCTTTTCTTTCTGTTTCAAGGGAGGGGAAGGGGGTCTTTTCTAAGAAAAGAGGGGTCTCGTTTCCTTTTTCAAGAGGGAGCTTGTAGAGAGCCATGGTGCCAGCATCGTAGAGGGTGAGGTAGAGGGTATTTCCTTCTATGACGGGGAAACTCATCTCCCCCGGGTGGGTGAAAAGAAGAGAAAGAGAGCTCTCAGAGGGATCATAGAGACATAACGAAGGAAAATCTCCCTGTTTGACAAAGAGGATGGTTTTTTTGCCCGCATTCTCCCAGACAAAGGGCATTTCATCGGCTACCCCGCTATCCATTCGCCAGAGCCAAGCTTTTTTCTCCCTATCGTAGAGATAAAGGTCCATGTTCTCACTTTCCTCTCCATGATGAAAATTGGCGGAGAGAACAATCTGGTCACTCCCAAACCAGCGGGGTGTGTCCATGACATAAGAGGTGGTTATCAGAGGGGTTGTTTTGTGTGTACGGATATTGTACACAGCGAGGACATGGTATTTGTTTTCAATGGCGACGAAAACCACCTCTTCTCCTGAAGGGGAGATATCAGGGGAGAAAAAGACTCGATAGGGGAGGGTATGGGTGGTTTTTCGCTTTGTTTTTGTATTGTAGATGACAAGGCGGTATCTATCTCCACCCTCGACTAACCAGCAAACCATGCCGTTGGTGCTTTTGGAGAGATGATTTCTCTGATACTGAAAATAGAGATTCTGTTCACTGATGCCCATTTTGTCTATGGTTTTTCGAGAACCCGTATTGGTATTGTAGATGAGATAGGCTGGATAATACCTATCCACCCCCATGGTGAGAAATTCATTCTCGCTTATCCAGAGAATGTGGGCTTCAAAGTTTTCCTGTTCATGGAGTTTGGCCGGGGTTTTGTCCGCAGGATAGAGGGGAAAATATCGCTTGCTCAAAAATTCCCGAAACTCTCTGGAAAGAGCCTCCTCAGAGATCTTCAGGTCTTCAGAGAGGACTTTTGTCCAGTTTCTTTTTTTGGATAGTCCATGGACAATCGTTTTCACCACCTGTTTACCCCAGCGTTCTTCGGCAAAGGCATAGAAGAGAGCCCCCATTTTATAGACAAGATAGTACTGGAAAGATTCCAATCGATAGAGGTCGTTTAACTCTTTGAGGGTGGGGAGTTTTCCCCGGTAAAGAAGATTGGCCACATACCTGTCTCCTTCAAGGGTGGTCCCAACGGAGGCCCATTCGGCAAGCCCTTCCACTACCCAGAGAGGAACATTCATGAGTTGCATCCCCCCTCTCTGGGGATCTGACCAGAGGGAAAGTTGAAAAACATGGGCAAGTTCGTGATAGATATAGTGCTTCATTTCTGATCGTTTTGGGGTGTAGTAGAGGGCGACTCTGCCTCGGGAGAGTTCTGTGAAACCCTCAGTTCCCCTTTCCGTCCAGGGGATGATATTGTTTTTGAGAAAGTCTATCTGGTTTGGATAGAGGATAACCTGAATCTTTTTCTTCAGCGAATGGTCAAAAAAAGCCTCATGGTGGTTATAGGCCTCTTCTAACAGGGAGAGGGTTTCCTCCATGAGGTTCGTGTGTGTGCGGGGGATATGGAGTTCAAAATGGGGGGAAAAGGCGATGGTCCAATCATAACTGTAATAGATTACTTTGTTTTTTCCAAAACCGTAGAGAGCAAGGGGAAGAAAGACAAGAGAGAAAAGGAATTTTTTCATATCTCCTCCTTGGGAAAGGTTGAAGTTTTCTCCCCGTGTTCCTGGTGAAGAAACTTTTTCAGAGGGATGATAACGTTATTTTCAAGCCACGTGGTATTGGTCCAATCAGAGGGATCGACATACCTTCCCTGGATGGAAAAGCCCAGATGAAGATGGATACCTGTGGAATAGCCCGATTTTCCAATGATACCTATCATTTGACCGGGGGAGAGTACCTCCCCGGCTTTTGTCTCTATTCTTTCCAGATGCATATAGATAGCATGAAGACCAAGGCCGTGGTCAATCACGACGGTATTTCCTCCTGCCCCGTTATAATCAGCAAAAAGCACTTTGCCACCCCAGGGGGAAATCACAGGGGTATTGGAGGGAGCCACAAAGTCAATCCCGTTGTGGTAGGAGCTTCGCACCGTTTTTCCTTCAAGAACAAACCGTCTCTCATCACCAAAGAGACTGGAGAGGGAGTACTCAGAGAGAGGGAGAAAGGCAAGGTTGGTGAAAAAACTTGTTCCGGTAGAGGGACGCTTGTAGGTGAGTCCGAAAATGCTTACCTTGGTTTGTTTCGCAAATTCTCTCATGAGAGCTTCGTAGTCTTTCAGGGGGTCACCGGTGAGATTGGTGAGATTGACCTCCTCTCCCTGTTTTTTGGAGAAATCGGAGGCTAAGGGAACAGTTCTCACCCGATAACTGGTTTTGAAGGGGGTGATGGGAAGAAGCTTTTCCACTCTGTTTTTGGCGGCATCCTCCGCAACAGCTTTGATCTGGTACTTGGTAGCGCTGAGAGGCCAGCCAACGAAGGTTATCCAGACGTTGTTTTGCTGGTAGGGGTAATAAAAAAGCCCTGTACTATCCACAAGCCAGGTTTGACAGGGGGCCCAGGACTTTACCTGATAGAGAACAAGACCACTTTTCCCCCGTCCTAACAAGGGGATATACAGAAGAGAGATTTCCGGCGGAATAGTCACCAAACGTATGGGATAGGAAGCTTCTTTCCACGGGTAGCTAATACGAAGGAGGCCATCCTTGATAGTTTTCTCAGGGAGAGAAGAGAGGGGCTGGATAACCAGGAGGTTGCTGATATAGGTAAAAGAGAGGGGAATATTGGTGACAGGTGGTATTTCCAAGGAAGCACGAACAACCCCCTGGCCGGCAAACGGAAGGGGAAGGGGATAACTCCCATTCCAGTACAGTCCATAGAGACCTGTGAAGAGAAAAAGTTCAAGAAAAATGCCTATCTCTGGGAGAAGCTGGGAAGTGTTCCGGTTTCCCATAGTAATACCCCTGTCCGTAGTTGATGTGTGTCTTTTTGATCTGCTGATGAATCTTCTCTGAGGAGACAAACTCAGCCACGGTTTTGCTACCAATCTTCTTTGAAAAGTTGACGATGTTTTCTACCACAGCCTGATAACGTGGATCATCGGGAAGTCTTTCAATGAGAGTGCCATCAATTTTGATATAATCAAAGGGGAGTTTAACAAGATACTCAAAGTTTGAATAGCCACTACCAAAGTCGTCTAACGCTACCCTTGCCCCATACCGTTTCACCTGATGGATGAATTCCTCGACGATATGAAAGTCCTGGATGGCCATCTCTTCTACAATCTCAAAGATACATCGAACAGCCACTTCTGGATGGGTGGCAAGTTCCGAGAAAATCGTGGAGAGGGTATCGGGGTCCACAAGATCCTGGTAGGAGAGATTGAGGGAAAAATCTTCGTCGATTTTGGAGAAGATTTCAAAGCATTTTTTGACCATGGTGCGGGTGATGGCGCCGTAGAGTTGATTCCGCTGGGCGATAAAGAGAAAAAACTTTGGTTCGTAGGTTTTGCCATTTCTATCTACAATTCTTGCCAAACATTCGTATTTTTCTATCTTGCCTGTTTCAAGGTTCACGATGGGCTGGAAAAAGGGAACAATACGGTTATTTTCTATGGCGTCCTGCAAAAGAAGGGTGGCCTGGATGTTGTGTTCATAGGATTTGATCACATACATACTCTCATCATAGAAGGCATAAAATTTTCCCTGAGCCACCGCATACCGAAAGGCCATATCAGCTGTGCCCAAAAGGTTTTCTCTATGGTCACTGATACCGGCGTGGAAAAGGAGTCGGATCGGGGGAAGGGAAGGAAGAGAGAGGGGCTTTTCTGCGACGGAGACAAAAAGTTCTTCACAGAAACTCTGGAGAAAAGACCTATCCCATTTCTCCTCTCCTGCAATAGCAAATTCGTCGCTATGGAGGTGACAGATGAGAAGGGAGCGATACTTTTCGCCGAAAAGGCGTAAACGAGAGGCTATCTCTGAGAGTATTCGATCTCCTATGCGGTACCCAAAGAGGTCATTGAATTCCTTGAAATTGCTGATATTGAGGATCATAAGCCAGGACACAGGCTTTTGCTGGAGAAAATCGATGAGGTAATTTCGATTGGCAAGGTTGGTTACAGGGTGAAAATAGAGCCTCTGAACAAGAAGGGATCGAGACACCCCTAAAAGCCAGGCAAAGGTGCAGAAGAGGGCGCTTAGGGTGATCTGAAAAAATGCCATGCCATGAGAGAAAAAACTCGTGTGTGTAAGAAAATAAATGAGGCTTTCTACCACAAAGAGACCTATATGCCAGAGGATGCCTTCTTTTAGCCCAAAGAGAAGAAAAGCGAGAGCCGAAAAGGTGGCAAAAAAGACGAGCGCATGATAGGGGAAACCTCCATCGAACATAAAAATATGCCATAGGAAATAGGACGTCCAGAATAACAGAATGAGACGGGAGAAGAAAACCTGATAACGATGGGGTTTCAGAAAACTGTACCATCCAAGAGAAAGAAGCAAAATGCCAGAGATGATTCCCACAAGTCCCATGGGAATGGACGATTGGGGAAAAAGAGAAAAAAGGGCTCCGATCCCAAAAAAAAGACTCAAAAGTCCCATGAGTGTCGAGGTCCAGGAAACAATGGCCACAATCCAGGAACGAAGGGCAAGGTCGATAATCGTTTTTTCTCTCATGCTTCTATTATAATGGTGAAAAAAGAAATATGGCAATTTTTCTTGGGAAACTTGATGAAAAAAGAAAACTGGTGTATAATAATACCTCAAAGGAAAGATGGAGGTGGTATATGGCCAAGGAAATTATGGGTTTTGATAGCCAGTTCTTGAAGCAAATCAAATCCCTTTTTCAGGAAACAAACATTGAGGAGATAGAGATAGCTGAAGGGGAGGAGGTGTATTTTCGGGTTTCACGCCGAAAGGAAGTGAGTCCGCTTTCTGTTTCAGCTCCTTCCGTGGCCCCTGTGGTTCAGATGCCGGTTGCCCCTGTTCAGCCAGTGTCAGCACCAACAAGTGCGCCTGTGGCTCCCGCACCGTCTTCTACTCCTTCTTCTTCAGAATATGACGATGAGACAAAATATTTCAAGGTCAAATCCCCTATCGTAGGGACATTTTATGAGGCACCTTCTCCTGATTCTCCTCCCTTTGTCAAGGTAGGCGATGTGGTTTCTCCGGATACCACGGTAGCCATTGTAGAGGCCATGAAGGTGATGAATGAGATCAAGGC
>FQKF010109523.1_pt1 | contig 12383 bp, 9 predicted proteins | sample 1504521 | NCBI WGS metagenome assembly FQKF01 (sample SAMEA4475357, study PRJEB15587) | soil metagenome | biome: Soil; feature: Field | place: India | collected 2015-03-11 | depth 0 m
AGGTATTCAGTTTCATATGTGGAACGACAACGACAGTGTTTTCAGGGTCTTCTTGTGGGAGTTTTCGTTTGCACTTCTTTCTTTTCTCCCTTATAATTTATCGAAGGAAAGGGAGATGATAGAGGAAAAGATTACGACAGGTGATTTTTTGCCGACGGACATGGATGAGCCTCTTCGGCCGAAGACGTTTGCGGATTTTGTGGGTCAGGAGGGCGTCAAGCAGAATATTGCCGTTTTTGTGGAAGCGGCCAAAATGCGAGGCAAACAGCTTGACCATGTGATTTTGTATGGTCCTCCTGGACTTGGGAAAACCACGCTTGCCAAAATCATAGCGAGTGAACTTGGGCAGTCTATCAAGATTATCAGTGCCCCTTCTTTAGAGAAGCAAGGGGATCTCATGGCTCTTCTCACTTCGTTAGAGGAACATGATGTGCTTTTTATTGATGAGATTCACAGGCTCAGGCGTCAATTAGAAGAAGTCCTCTATTCGGCGATGGAGGATTTCAAGGTGGATATTATCATCGGCGAGGGAACAGGGGCAAAGACGCTACGGATTTCTCTTCCGCCTTTTACACTCATTGGGGCAACCACCCGGATGGGAGATCTCACGGGGCCACTGCGGTCTCGGTTCGGGATTATTGAGCGTTTTGATTATTATGATGTGGGGAGTCTTGAAAAGATTCTTGCCCGAAGTGCTGGTATCCTTGGGGTGAAGATTACCCCTGATGGTATTCATGAGATAGCCCGTCGTTCTCGGGGAACCCCTCGTATTGCCAACCGGCTTCTCAAGCGGGTAGCTGATTTTGCCCTTGTAGAGAAGAGGCTTCCTGTGGAGAGGGAATTTGCCGACTATGCCCTTCGTCGGTTGGGAGTGGATGAGAAGGGGTTGGATGAGATGGATAGGCGGATTCTCAAGGTGATTATTGAACAGTATCGTGGGGGACCTGTTGGGCTTTCTGCATTGGCGGCTTCGGTGAATGAGGAGATGGAAACCATAGAGGATGTGTATGAGCCTTTTCTCATTCAACAGGGGTTTCTTCAAAGGACGCCCCGGGGGAGAGTGGCTACTCGCCTGGCGTATGAGCACATAGGGCTTACCTTCCCGGAAGAAGAAGGATGGCTTTTTCGAGGAGACACAAAATGATACGCAAAAACTACGGTCCACAACTCTGGTTTTATCCTCTTCCTGTGGTGGTGGTAGGGGCCGAGGTGAGAGGAAAACCCACCTTTACCACCATTGCCTGGTGTACGCCTGTGGAGGATGAACCACCCCTCATTTTGTCGGCGATAGCGAGGGAGCATTATATCCTTTCGGAGCGGGAAAAGATCCAGGTATATTCGCTCAATTTTCCTTCTGAGAATCAGGTGAGGGAGGTGGATTACTGTGGGATTGTTTCTGGATATGAGTGTGATAAGTCTTCGGTTTTTCGGGTGGAATACGGGAAGTATGGAGCCCCTCTCATTGCGGAGGCACCCCTTTCTCTTGAGTGCCGGGTGAGGCAGTGGCTTGATATCGGGGAGTCTTGTTGGCTTTTGGTGGGTGAGGTCGTTGAGAGTTATGCCATAGAGGCGTACGTGAGAGAGGGAAAACCTGATGTTTCTCAGATGAAATTTATGACCTATCTGAGCAAAGTAGGAGAATACCATTCTGTGGGTGAAAAAGTAGCCAAAGCCCGTCATATTGGGCGTGAGTTTCGCAAGGAGTAGGGCATGACACGAGCGTCTCTTCCTCAGTATGTTGAACAGGTTGTCAGGATGCTTTCCTGTGGGGATGTGTATGCCGAAGCGGGGGAATCCTGGTCGGTAGAGTTTGATATGGACAGGCTCAAGTCTCTTGAGACCAAGGAGTATGCGGCGTTGGGGATTCGAGTATTTGAGAAGATGTCGGATGGGGATTATCGTGTCGGACAGGGGTTTTGTAATCATGAAGAAGATATAGAGAGTATGGTAACCTCGGCCAAAGAACAGGCAAGATGGGGGGAGAGGATTGTTTTTGATCTTCCGGGGAAAAGCACGGTCCCCAGACTTGATATCTCGCGGGATGTTTCTCTTGAAAGGGAGAAGGCTATTTCCTGGGGAGAATACCTTGTTCGGGAGTTGAAACAGATTGACAAAAAGAACAAGGTTTTTGTCTCTGTGGATGTCTCAGATGGAGAGGTATGGGTGGCCAACACCGCGGGATTTTTTGAAAGTTATGGGGAGCGTTCGTTTTCTCTTTCCTGTGGGTTTTCTCGTGTGGATGAATCGGGTGAACTTCTCTATTTGGGGGAAAGTGAATATCGTTTTGATACGGATTTTGCTTTCAAGCGTTATGTGGACAAAATGTCCCGTCTTTTTTCCTGGAGTCAAAGAAAGGCCAAAATACCCTCAGGGTATTATCCGGTGATTTTTGCCCCGGAGGCGGTGGAAACCATCCTTGATCCTCTTTTGATCGCCCTCAATGGAAGCAGTCGCTACAAAAAGATATGTCGCTGGGAGGGTATGGAGGGTACCCAGGTGGCTGATAGCCGTTTGACTCTGAGGGATGATCCCTTTTGTATAGAGGTGGGGGATGTGTATCCCTTTGATGATGAGGGAGTTGTGCCTTCTCCCCTTGCGCTTATTGACAGGGGGGTGCTGAAAAACTTTATCTATGATCTTGCTACCGCTAAGCGTCTCGGAACAAAAACAACCGGGCATGGCAGACGGTCGCCTTCCTCTCTTCCTCAACCGGAGTTCTCTAACCTCATTGTAGAGCCCGGCGATACCCCCTTTGAAAAGATGATCCAGTCTATTGACAGGGGGCTTGTGGTGTATAGTACGTTAGGTGGGGGAATGAGTAATGTGGTGGCAGGGGATTTTTCTGTGAATGTTGAGTTGGGTTTTCTGATTGAAGGGGGAAAGGTGAAGGGAAGGGTGAAGGATACCATGATTCGGGGAAATAGTTTTGATCTCATCCAGAATCTTCTCTTCCTTGGTTCTGAACAGGAAGTGGTGCATGGTATGAAAGTCCCCGCCATGGCTTTTGAGAGAATAAGTGTTACAGGAGAGGAAGGGTGAAACGGCTGTGGGTTATAGGACTTTGTGGGCTGCTTGTAGGTTGTGGCTACATGGTTCGTGGTGGTGGTGAAGAAGCCTGGTACCTGAGAGGAAATCTTCTTCTCACCACAGAGGAAGGAAAACAACAGCTTCAGATAGAGATGTACGGGGAGAAAAAAAGATTCTGGGTGATAGAGGGGAGAGAACCTCTTTTGTCAGGAAGGCTTTTCTGGTTTTTGGCCATGAGTGGGGGGACAAACTATCTTGTGAATGAGGTACAGAAAGAGTATCTGTTTTTTGTGAGTGAGGAGTGGAATGATCTCTTTCTTGAGGTGATACCGCTTTTTCTTGAGAGGGATGTTTCGGATACCCAGCGGGAGAATGGATGGTTAACAAGCTATCAAAAGGGACAGTGGCAGGCAACGGTGAGAAAGCGTTTTTCCGATGGGAGACCACGTCTTCTTCTTGTGGAGGGAGGGGGAGAGAGAATGTTTCTGGACTTGCAAAAAATAGAGAGAAGGCCTTATCATATACCGGGGTATGAAGGGTTGCCATGGAGAGAGGTGCACCTTGTCTCCGATGGGAGCCTCTGGGAGGTAATCTATGAGCAATAACCGGGAGCGTATTGAGAGTATCCGGGAACGTCTCAAGATGAGGGATCTCTCTGAAGGAGAAAAAAAAGCCCTTTTCCAAAAGTTTGTTGAAGCAGGTGGAGAGGTGATAGATCTCGATGCCGAAGAGCGTCGTGCCCTGAAAAAGGTCGCAAAAACCGTGGTTCGGGAGAGGGCAAGGATAGAACGTGATGTCGCTGAGGCAGAAAAGAAGCGAACAGCCTCTCTCAAGAAAGCCGAAGAACCAAATCCCGTTTCTCAGTGGATTGAACTCACCGCTTCTCGTATTACCTGTGCCCTTTTGGGTATTATTCGCTGGAATGGGCGACAGCTCAAAGAAAGCTTTGTCAATTTTCTTGTGTATGATTTTCAGAATACGCTTCTGCAGATAAAGATGATATTGGCTTCACTTCTCTATCAGGACAAGGCGATTACGGCCGAGGTCAGGCAGATGATGATGGCCGATCCTTCGTTTCCCTTTGGGTATGAACTGATTTATCGGCTTGATACACTCTACCAGGAGGAGTATTTCAAATTTCTTGCCGAGCACAAGGTGGATCCTGAATCTTTGTTTGAGACACTGGATGTGCTCAAGGCTTTTTATCGTTCGCTTTTTGTGATTCAGAACTATCAGACGTCTCTCAAATTGGCTATTGAGAAGGCCCTTACCAAAGAGGGGGAGATTCGCAGGCTCAATCCTCGGATTACGGATCAGAATATCAAAAGCCTTCATACGGCGGTGGATTTTATCTATGAGAGGGTGATAAGCCGTTTTTATCCTTTGATGGAATATGTGTATCGTATCGAAAGACAGAAGAAAAGGATCAGTTTTCGAGAATTTCTTGGGATGAAGCCGGAGGATGTGCTTGGATACTATACTGATCAGTGGCGCGAGGAAATGAAAAAGGCCATGCAGGAGGAGGAGAAAAAAGCCAAGACGCAAGCGCAACCGGGGATGCTCTTTCCGACGGCAGAAGAGACAGCCAATCACGTCCTTCAGGGGCTTAGTGAGTATATTCAAAAAGGGGTGGCTTTCATTGAAGAGAGGATTCACTGGAAAGAAAAGCTCATGGAGTATGAGTCCAATCGGAATCCACGAGCGGTATATACCGTGAACGACAAAATCTTTCTTGTGGAAACGCTTATCGAGCTTTATGAGAGTGAGTTTTCGTTTCTTTTTACCAGCAACAAGGTTCAGTATAACTATCTTTTGATTGATGGGAAAAGGGTGGATATGAAAAAAGAGCTTCTGGATCTCTATTATCGTATGATGCCCCTTCGGGATAGATTCAATGAGTATCTCCGGATTCTCAAGGAGATTCGAGGAATAGAAAAGGAGGCCTTTCTTTCGGTGGCGGAGAAGAGCAGTCGTCTCAATCAGTTAGCCATTCAGCGGAGTCAGGTCTCTCGTCAGGTTCGCCGGGACCTTCGGGATATGTTTGAACAGTACAGTAGCAAGTGGCTTTTTATTCTGAGTCGAGCCGAGAGTGAATTGCCGGTGATTCAGAATATGAATGATACCATTACTTTTGACAAGAAACTTGAAGGTGATCGGTGGGCAAATGGCAAAACGATTCGTGAAGCGGTGGAGATGGCCTATAGCCTTGCGGATACGATTCATTTTCTTTTGATGGGAGAACTGGGAGGAACCAGTCTCTTGATAGAAAAATCTCTTTACCTTAAAATATAACAAGCCTATCAAGGAGGTCGGTATGCATTGGAAAGTTCTGATGATGGTTGGTCTTTTGGCGGGCAGTATAGCCTGGGGGTATGATACCAAGTATGATCCTATGATGGCATCGCTTGATGCGAGTCAAAGTAATATCATCTTGCAGGCGCTTGATTCACCGGATTATGATCTTGTGTGTAGTGCGCTCAAGCGAGTGGGGGAACTTCGCTTGAAGGAGGCTATTGTCCAGGTACGCAATCTGGTCAGTGCCGCCAATCCAGGTTCTAACCTTGACAAGAGTATTCAGGTTGCCAAGATGAGAGATATTTATATCCTCGGGGTATGGGTGCTTGGTCTCATTGGGGATGAGTCGGACGCGAGAATGCTTTCCACCTATCTGATGAAAGATGTTTTTGATAAAAATCGAGCCTATGCTCTCATTGGGGCTCTTGGTAATTTAGACTATCCTGTTTCTCGTGAGACGCTTCATGAGTATGCCAAAAGGGTTGAGGATGAAAGGTTGGCAATGCTTTTAGTGGAATCCCTTGAAAAGCTGAATCATCGGGATTCTCTTATTCCACTCATTCGTCTCAGAGAGCGGCCTATTTTTACCGATGCCTTCAAAGCGCGGGTAGATCAGGCTATTCGTTCTATCAAGGAGAAGGGCAAAAAATAGCGGAGTTTGTGTGGAAGAAAAAGCAATTCTTCGTCGGTCGTTTCTTGCCATGAGGGAGGCTCTCTCCGAGGAGACGCGTGAGCAACTCTCATGGCAAATAGAACGATGGCTTGAGAAACTGCTTGGTGAGAAGGTTTCTCCAGAGGTTTCCTTGATGGCGTATTGGCCTATTCGTGGGGAGGTGGATGTGCTTCCCCTGATGAAATGGTGGCTCAAAAAAGGGGGGAGACTTTTTTTGCCAAGGGTTCGTTCGAGGGAAATAGAAGTGGCCGAGGTACGGGATTTAGGACAGGATGTGGTAAAGGGAAAGTATGGTATCCCTGAACCAGTAGGGGAAATGATAACGTGTGTGCCGACATTTATTTTAGTTCCCGGCGTGGTATTTGATGAGAGAGGGTTTCGGATTGGCTATGGGGGAGGGTTTTATGATAGGTTTTTGTCGAGGATGACGGAGAGTCATACGATTGGAGTTGCCTATCGCTTTCAGGTTTTGAGGGCGCTTCCCCATGATGAGCACGATGTCTCAGTGGATAGGGTTGTGTGTGAGGAGGGGTGGCTAAAATAAATTACCGGAAGTGAAAGATTCAGGTGAATGCGAAAAAGGGGAGAGAAAAACCTTCTCTCCTCTCTTTGTGGGCTTTTGTGAGTGCAGAGGACTATCCTTGGGGAAAAGAAAAGTGAAAGAGAAAAAGAAGGGAAGGGAAAGAGTATGCAATTGTATCACGTCAGAACGCAACAAAAACCAGTGCTTGCCACAGTAAGGGTTCCGGGTTCCAAGAGTATGAGCAACCGAGCGTTTCTTTTGGCAGCCCTTTCACCGGAACCGGTGACGTTGTATCATCTTCTTGAATCACAGGATACGATTTATATGGCGAAAGCCCTTGCCCAGATGGGAATTTTTCTTGACTGGGATACCAAAACACACGTAGCTATGGTGAAGGGAGGACGGCGTCCCACTGGCCACCATACCTTTTTTGTGGGCAATGCGGGAACAGCCATGCGTTTTCTTGTCTCTTATGTAGCCCTTGGAGAGGGGGAGTTTGTTCTCGATGGGGATGAACGGATGAGACAAAGGCCAATTGAGGATTTGCTGCGGGCTTTGCGAGAGTTAGGGGTAGAGGCTGCGAGTGAAAAGGCCAATGGTTGTCCCCCTGTGAGGGTTCGTGCGAGAGGGGTCGATGGGGGTGTGTGTCATTTGCCGGGGGAGAAGAGCAGTCAGTATCTTTCCTCTCTTTTGATGGCAGCCCCACAATTTTTTCGGGAAACCGAGATTGTGGTGGAAGGGGATCTCGCATCCAAGCCTTATGCCGATATGACGCTTGCCATGATGGAACATTTTGGGGTAAAGGTGAAAAAGAATGGGTATGAGAGGTTTGTGGTGGAGCCACAACTCTATACCTCGCCTGGGAAATATCCCATTGAAGCCGATGCTTCAAGTGCTTCCTATTTTCTTGCCATGACGGCCATCCTTGGAGGAGAAGTGCGTATGGAAGGGGTGGGAAGTGAGTCCCTTCAGGGGGATAGCCGTTTTGCGTCTGTTCTTGAAAAAATGGGCTGTGAAGTGGCGTATGAACCTCAGGCTGTGGTCCTTCGAAGTGAAGGGAGGCTCAAAGGGATAGTGGTGGATCTCAATGATATGCCAGACCTTGTGCCAACATTGGCGGTGGTAGCGCTTTTTGCCGAGGGAGAGACAAGAATTCTCAACGTGGCCAATCTTCGGATCAAGGAGTGTGATAGGCTTTCGGCTTTGGCTACAGAACTTACCAAAATTGGGGCTTCGGTGGAAGAAGGAACGGACTATCTGGTGGTGCGTGGAAATGGCTCTTATCATGGGGCTCAGCTTCATACCTATGAGGACCATCGGATGGCCATGGCCTTTTCCCTTGTGGGGCTCAAGGTGGAAGGGATTACCATCGAAAACCCGGGATGTGTGTCAAAGTCTTTCCCTGAGTATTTTGACTATTTTGAGGCGGTGGCTTATGGGGAGAGAAGGGTAACGATAGGTTAAATAAGGAAGAGGAAAGGGGCTCTTTCAAACGAAAGAGAAGGTTATTTCTCAAAAGGGGTTACATTTCAGGAAAAAACAACCGATATATAAAAGGGTGGGCTGATGGAACGCCCGCAAAGGCGGGAGGAAAGTCTGGGCATCAAAAAGCCACGGACCGGCGAAAAGCCGGATGTCGCAAGACAATGGACGCGCTACAGAAACCAGACCGCCGTTTGTACGGTAAGGGTGAAAGGGTGGGGTAAGAGCCCACCGCAGGTGGCATAAGTCACCTGGCAGGGCATGCCCTCCGTGATGCAAGACCAAATAGGCATCCGATACTGATGGCTTTTCAGTGGATGCGGGTAGGTCGCTTGAGGAAAGGAGCAATCCTTTCCCTGAGAGAGATGTTCCATCTCGACAGAACCCGGCTTATAGGCCCACCCTGATAATAAAAAAGGAGGTAGGTATGGGTGTCCTACCTATTGATTTTCAGGTACTGTTCTCCAAGTGGGGTGAACATTCTGAAACCGTGGCCAGACAACAACAGGTTGCTCAGTCCGGTCAACTTCAGGCAAGGGAACAGGCCCATCAGAAGAGTTTGGATGCCCCTCATACGGTTTCTCAGTTAGATGCGTATGCTCAGGATTTTACCAAGATAGATCCAGAAGGGTCTTCTTCTCAGTCATACGAGCAGGGAGAGAAGAGAGAGAAAAAAGAAGAGGCTTCCGTCGTTTCTCATGAGGCTCCTTTAGAAGAGGGGAAGGGGCAGATTATCGATATTGTGGATTGAGGTTCATTCAAACGAAGAGGGCAGATTATCAAGGATGGTGGCAAGGGTGTTCTTTTTTGTCTTTGCCTTTCCTAAAAAATAAAGGGTGTAATGTGGTGTCTTGAGGGAGATGCCATCATATTCGGAAATGAGTTTCTCATAAAAGAGTTCTGCTTTTTCATTACTCAGAGAGGTACGCCAGCAGAGAGAACCGAAGTGTTTGTAGATGGTGTGTATCACGGTGGAACCTATCCCTATCCCCTCATAATCCTGGCGGGTAAAGAGTTTGCACATGTAGGGGGTATTCTCGAGAGAATACACAATAGCCCCTCCCTTTCGGAGGCTATCCAAGTAAACTAAGGGATGATAGGGACGAATAGTGGAAAAGTAGTCTTTTTTGAGTTTTTTGTTGAGGGGGGAAAAGGCCTCACTAATGGTTTGAAAGAGCCATGATTCATCAATGGCCGAGAGAGGATACACGGTAATCTGGGGAGGAAGAGCAAGGTAGGTTCCACTTCCATTACCGAGTAGTTCCTCTAAAAGACCAGTGGAAGCCCCGTGTTTGTGATACTTTGGTCGGGTGATCTGGACACTATGCCCGGGTCCTAATCTTGAGAGAAGATCAAAAGCAGAGGTAACGCGTCTTGCCATAGCCGGGGGAATCTCACGGGAAAGGATTTTTTTCTGCCATTCTTGTTGGGAAAGGATTTCTGTGACAAAGCGTCCACTTTTGGTTCGGATGGGGGTATGACCCACCAAGATAAGTTTTTTTGCGTGGAGAGTATATACCAGTTCCCGGGCTAAAAGAAGCCCCGGAATAGGCACGATATCCCCCTGAGGTGAGATGCCCCCTGCACACAGGACGGGGATATTTCCTTCAAGGATGGCTTCGATAACAGGAGCGGTGAATATGGTGTCCACTTCCCACTGGTTTTTTTTGAGGGAAGGCTCAAGGTGAACCAGTTCTGGAGAGCAGGAGGTAAAGGGTATATTGGCTTTCGTGAGAGCAAGGATAAGCCTTTTTTGATAGAAGTCTATGAAGTCTTTTCGTGCTTCTACTACAATGGGGAGAATAATACCAGCTTCTTTGACTAAATAACGGATCTCTTCGACAAAACTCTGTAGCAGAGTAGAAGAATAACAGAGTTTAGCACTGACCTTGATCACCCCTACCTCATGGGGTGGGAGAGTTTTCAGCAGGGAGACCCAGTAGTTGGTGGTTTTGAGGTCTAAGGTGCCAAGAATCTTTTCAATCCCCATTGGTTATTCCCAGAGGATAAGTTCAAGGGTGTCCAAGGCCGCTTGGTTTATTTTGCCATTCATGTTATCATCAAGAGGATGCTTGACAAGAGAGAGGGCGTGTTTTCCTTTGGTGAGGGAAACTAAAAGATAGGAACTATACCCCCACTCAGTCCATGTTCCACGCTGGGGGAAGACCACGACACCAGCTTCTTTTTTGTCGACAAGGAGGGTGCGGATACCGCAGCGGTTATCGGTGTTGATGGGTCCATTGCCATTGGCATACCGGAAACGAATGAGGTAAACACCGGTTTTCGGGATAACAGCCTCCACTGAGGGGGTTATCTGTCCTTCATTATCGAGAAGAACATAGCCGTTTCCGGAGAAACCTTTGTATCGGTTGGTGGCGAGCCTCTGGAGGGAGGGTATATCCTCTATCTCATAACGGATGAGATGGGTATCAGGAATGAGCCAGAGGGGTTTCCCAATACAGGAAGAGAGAAGAGGATTCTGGTGATGAGCCATAACAGCTACTACTCCACTTCCTGCAGGAAGGGAAATATTGGTGTCTGTGGTGGTGATGGTTTTGTTTTTCCAGAGGATGGTGTATGAGGTGGCATTTTTCACAGGGGACCAGGTGATGGTGTTTTCGGAGAGTTTTACTTTGGGTTCGGAGATGGAGATATCCTCTGGAGAAACAAGTCGAATGGTTTTCGGGGTGGAGGTACGAGTGAGGGTGATCTCCACCGTGTAAGATTGAGTATCATCTCCTCTCAGAACAGTAGAGGGTGAGACTTCCTGTCCATTGACACGCATCGATTGGATGGTGTCTCCATTTCCCTTTACCGTGATGGTAAGCCGACTCTGACGGAAGGGAAGGTTTTTGAGGGTGAGGGGACCTTTGACAAACTCTGGAACCATGGGGTGAAAAGCGATACCTTCGTCTGTGAGAGTGATACCAAAGAGGACCTTGTAAACAATGGCAAGGTAACCGGCAACAGACCAGAGCTGGCGATCAGAATTCACTGCCATTTTGTCGGTATGGCCACGATCGTAGGAGAAGTTTTCCTTGTGAGTGCCAAAAAAGGCAGCAGCCCGTGTCATGGCCTTGATACCAAAGTCAACAGCCTCAAGGTGGTTGGCTTCTTTGGCGGCAAGGACATAGTAGGCGTTCACGAAGGGCCAGATGCCCTTGTTGTGATAGTAACCGGCATGAGGTTGCTGAGGCCAGAGAGAGGGTACACCAAAAGGAACCACAGGGATAGAAGAAACGATTTTTGTGGTTTCTTCTGGAGTAAGGATGCCTGTGAGAGCCGCCAGTGAAAGTCCCAGATTGTCTGTTTTGAGAGCGGGTACGGTTTTTCCTGGCAGAGGATAGAGATAACTTGCATAGGTGCCAAGATCTTTATTATAAAAGTTGGTAAGAATAGCCTTCTTGAGTTCGGTAGCCCATGTTTCCCATTGTTTTACATCGGAAGAAAGTCCAAGTTGTTTTGCCATCCATGCTAAGGTGGTGAGATGAGCGTAATGAAGAACACAAGTGGAAAAAGACGAGGAAAGATAGATATCGACAGGACTCATCCATGAGGCATAACTCTGTTCTCTCCAGTCCATGAAAGAAGATTCTCCATAGTAAAGTCCTGTGGTGGGGTTATAAGCAGCATGGCGATCGGCAAGGGCGGTATTTTTCATCACCTCGTAGGCCCGGGAAAGAAAGGCTTTATCCCCCTGCCAGAGAAGGTATTCCCTTGCCGCTAAACTCCATACCACACGATCAGACGATATGGGCCAGGAACCTCCTGTACCCGTATCCTGGATGATCCATTTTCGGTTGGTGTCCACCTTGGTGAAGAGACTATTGAGAGAGATCTCTGGCAAAATAGCCGCTAAAGCAAGATGAATACTATAGGAAATATCCCGTGTCCAGACCCCATTCCATTTCTCTCCTGCCATGAAGGTTTTGTCTGGTCGGATATTGAGAAGAGCCTCCTCAAGAGCCATGTTGTAGAGAGCGACAAGAAGAGGACTTTCTGGAGCCTCAAAAGAGGGAAGGAAGTCTATGTTTTGAGAAAGTTTCCAGGTGGTATTGGAACTCAGATAGGAGATCTGAATCTCTGTAGGGCTTTTGGCTATCGCGTACTTGTCGCCCTGACGGACTTCTTTGGAGGTTACGGTATAGGGTTCATTGGGGGGATACATGACTGTCTCCTTCTGAACGGTTTTGGTGGTCTTGGGTGAAGAACAGCCAACGAGAAAAACAAAAAGACAGAAAAAAAGAGATTGGATAAGGCTTTTCATAAAAAACTCCTTTTTGGGTTTTCTTATATTATAAGGTGGAGAGGAAAAAATGCAAGGGATGGGAACCTTGCACGAGTATTTTCTTTCCCTATCTGGGTCAGGGGCTACGCCCCTGA
>FQKF010053127.1_pt1 | contig 12363 bp, 12 predicted proteins | sample 1504521 | NCBI WGS metagenome assembly FQKF01 (sample SAMEA4475357, study PRJEB15587) | soil metagenome | biome: Soil; feature: Field | place: India | collected 2015-03-11 | depth 0 m
GCACGTGCACCCGCTTTGGGATTGACCAAAAAGAGCATGCGCTTGGGCAGCAACAGTTCTTCCAAGTAGGCGTGTTTGACGTAGGGATGCGCTTGCTCCATGATGCGGACTAAAGCAGTTTCTGGCGCGACTGTACATATTCGCGCCACTTTTCGATAACGGCAGCCATGTCGGCGGGCAGTTCAGACTCAAAGCGCACATGCTCGCCCGTGCGGGGATGCGTGAAGCCCAACACCTTGGCGTGCAGAGCCTGACGCGGCAGCATGCTGAGCAACTTTTCAGCAAACTGGCGATATTTCGTGTGCAAGGTACCGCGCAGGATATGATCGCCGCCGTACCGCGGGTCGCCAAAGAGCGTGTGTCCGATGGATTTCATGTGTACGCGAATCTGGTGAGTGCGCCCCGTCTCCAAGCGGCACTCGATGAGCGTAACATAGTAGAAACGCTCCAGCACGCGCCAGTGCGTAACGGCGTGCTTGCCGCTTTCGCCCTCCGGGAACACCATGAACATTTTGCGGTCGTTGGGATTGCGCCCAATGTGTCCAACAACGGTGCCGGAGTCTTGCTCCGGGTTGCCCCACACTAAAGCCCAATAGCGCCGCTCGATGGTGTGGTGGAAGAACTGATTAGCCAGGTGGGCCATGGCATATTCATTTTTGGCCACCACCATTAAGCCCGTGGTGTCTTTGTCAATGCGATGCACGATACCGGCTCGGTTAGGTTCGTTGCCCTCTTTGACGGGCAATTTATCCAGTTGCTCCTGCAAGTGCCAAGCTAAGGCATTAACCAGCGTTTTGTCCGGAATGCCCACGCCCGGGTGCACGGCAATGTTGTAGGGCTTATTCACCACAATCACATCTTCGTCCTCATAGACGATGTCTAACGGGATGTTTTGCGGAATGATGTCATACTCTTCATCTAAGTTTTTCGGCAGAATGATGGACACGCGGTTACCCGGCTTCACCTTATAGTTGGGCTTCACCTCTTGGTCGTCCACCTTAACGGCGCCGGCGCGGATGGCCTCCTGCACCTTGCTGCGCGAGCGGTTGCTCAGGCGGGTGAGCAAGAATTTGTCTAATCGGATGAGCGACTGCTTAGGGTCTGCTACGAACTCTTGTTTTTCGTATAAGCCCTCTCCGCCGGTTTCGTTTTTCTCTTCCGGCATGGCTTCATCGTCGTCGGCGGCAGGCTCGTCGGCGAAGTCATTGAGCGCTTCGTTATCAGGTTCCGGCGCTGGCGGCTCGTGCTTTGTCGTCTCAGGTGACTCTACCATCATAATCGCTGGCTGTCGTGGGTATGAATGGCAAAAATAAAGCATCGAGCGCATTAGTGCCCGAAAAACTATCCTATTTTGGCCAAACAACCGGTAAAAGCAGAGGTTTACCCCAACATGCAATCATGCTGGCACGGCAGTCTGCTGCCTGCAGCGGTGCAATTTTCGGAGCAACTTGTACAGCTTGAGGTTCAGCGACGGGTTGGCTGTGAAGAAATGCCCGTTGACGAGCAGCCACTCGCGTTCGAAGCGCAGCTCGCGCATGTCTTCATAAACAATGCGGTGCGCTCGCCCCAGTGGCGCACGCCAGTACAGGGCACGGTCGGTCATGGCAAAACCCTCGCGGCAACTGCCGCGCAGCGACAGGTCGCAAATGAAAAACAGACGCTCGGTGTTTTCGGTAAAGAGAAAACGCTTGCGGGCATTGACCATTAGCTCCTTGGGCATGGCGATGAAATTGGTGTAACACACCTCCGGCTCACGCTCAAAGTCCAGAAAGTCATACACCATGCGTCCAAGGTCCAGCCCTTGTGCCGATACATGCTCATAACGCAGCATGGCACTGGGCAGCCAAACCTCGTTGAGGTCAGGGCAAAATTCGATGATGAAGTAGTCGAGTAATCCCTCAAAAGCGTCTTCTAAAAACTGGTCTATGTGTGGCAAACCGGCCTGACCGAAACGCTCCCACCGCGTCATCACCTCCTGAGCCAGTTGCGCCGTGCGCGCCTCAAAAATCGTCGCAAAACGCGAGTCGTAAAAGCGCTGCACGTACTGGCTGTACTTCTGCACGTTGTGCTCCTCCTGCACCCGCTGCAACAACAGCCGAAAAAACAGCGCCTTCAACTGCACAACTATCCGTTCGGGCACGAAATCAAGCACATAACGCGGGATGTAGGGCGCTTGCCCTTGCCCAACAGCCGAAAAATGGAAACCACATTCATGACAAAAAACTGCCGCCAGCGGGTTTTCAGACTGGCACAGCGGACACGTCTTGGCCTGCTCTACCACCCGCTCACCACAGCGATAGCAGAACTTGCTGCCTGGAATCAGCTCGGTCGAACATTTTGTACAGCGCATCATGGCTTGCCGCGTTTTTAGCGGCAAATATAAAACATTTTGTTTTTAAAAAGTTTTTGAGGGGGAGCTTAAAAGAGGGAGGCCAACCAGGTTCGGCAGGTATTGGGCCACACAAGTTTGGCTGTTACAGGGCTGGGAGAAGGAGGAGTTGTTCTACGGCGTTTTCGATAAATCTGGGGATGATAGTGTCGAAAGTGCGTTGGAGTTTGAGCGGGTTGGCTAAGTCTCTTATCATGCGTTGGTATCGCGCTTCGCCGTGCTCATCAATGATGGACTTTTTGCGGTCGGGTTCCATGAAATAGTGGAGCAGGCCGGCAGGGTCGGCTTCGGGATGGAATTGCGTGCCGAACATGACGTCGCTGAAGCGCACGGCCATGAGGGCGCGTTCGTAGTGGACGAAAGGACGCAGCTTTTCTAAGCATAGGATTTTAGCGCCCATAGTTTCGATGCGTTCGTGGTCGGGCTGTATGACTTGGTAGCGCCGAAAGTCGGCGATATAGAAAGGGTCAGGCAGGCCTTCGAAGAACGGTTCTTCTTTGCCCCAGTGGGTTTTGTACACCGGATAGGTGCCGAACGACATTTTGTAGCGCTTCGTTACCTGACCCAGACGGAAGTGGTGGCAGGCCATCTGGAAGGAGTGGCAGATGAAGAAGCAGTGCTTTCGGTCTTCGGGGTCGGTGTGGTGTTGGTTCCACTGCCAGAGTTGTTCGATGAGGTCGAAGTAACGCTCGAACCAAGAGCCATCGTTGAGCAGCGGGTCACCCGGGCCGCCAGAGAAGATATAGACGTGGTACGAGAGGTCGGGCAGTTCGTTTTTGGCCCGCACATCGAAGCGCTCGAAACGCAGCACGTGGGCATAGCTGGCCAGGATGCTTTCCAACATGGGGATCCCCCGGTTCGTTTCCCCATTGTACATATCTAAAAGAGCAGCACGCAGCATAGGCAATAATGAGCCAACGAGAAAAAGCAGAGGCCGACCAAACCGTACTTGCCGCAGGTGTAGTCTTCTCTGCGAAAGAAACAAAAACGAGTGGGATTAGGCAAACGGAAAAATAAACCGGGTTGGGTTGGGCAAAGGTCGCACAAGGGCCGGCTACTTTTGTCGGCATCGTTCACGAAAAAAAGCAGTGTCATGAAATTCGTACCGGAAGAGGCCATTGACGCCGTTTTAGACCAGCTGGAGGAGTACAGCGACGAGCAATACGAACACGCTATGGAAGCCTTCTCGCAGGCGCAGCCCTATGTGTTTACCTATCTGTTCAGCGACGACAATTTTCACCTGCTGACTGAGGAGGAGAAAGGTTACGTGCAGTATCTGGGCTTAGTGACCTGGCTGGCAGTGCGGCGGGTCAATGGCGACGTACCGCTGGTGGACAACGAGGCGATTGGGCTGGCCGAGGAGCGTAACTACGAGCGGCTAGAGACGTCGCCGGCACACCGCTTCGAGGAGCGCTTAGAGGGCTTTTTTGAGGACACCGACCAGGAGGCTCTACTCTCTTTTGCCGTGGAGGCAGTGATGGAGGATGGTGAAGAGGAAGCGCTGGTGGTAACGCCGGAGGGCCGCGAGGCGGTCTTTGTGGCGGTAAAGACGGTCATAGACGTACTCACCAGAAACGACTCGTAGCCACATGCGTTTTCTTTTCTTTGCTCTCATGCTTTTCCTGCTGTCGGACGCGCTCTGGGCGCAAGACCAAGGGAGTGGGCGCATAGACGCGCAGTATTTTTCGGTGCTTCTGACCGGTGGCCAGCGATACATAGGACAGATGGTGCACTCCGACAGTGCAACTATTGTACTCAACACTACCATAGGAGTGGAGGTGAACATTGAGCGAGCCTCCATCAAACAGATACGCATCGTAAGCGAAGCCTACTTTCGGCGGTGGCAGCGCAAGCCGGCCGATGCGACCACTAAGGAGGCTTACTTCATCAGTCCCAGCGCTTATGGTCCAACAGCCGGAGAGGGGTACGTTGCGAGCAACTACATCTTTTTTTATCAGAGCAACTGCGGGATAACGGACAACATCTCCGTGCGGGCGGGCGGCTTTTTGATACCAATGTTCGTAGCGCCCAAACTGACGGCTTCCATAGTGCATGACCGGCTGGCTCTGGGGATAGAGGGCATACTTGGCTGGGTCCCGTTCTTTTTCAATCTCCGCCCGGCGGATGTGAATAGTAATTCACAATTTTCCGTGCTGCGCGGCATGGCAACGGTGGGCAACCGGAGCACGCACCTGACCGCGAGTGTCGGCTGGGCTTCCGGAAACAGACGCTGGGCAGCGTCTCCTGCTTACGGCCTGGCTGCTTCCTGGCGCATCAGCCCCGGGTTTGGCCTGATGACAGAAAACTACTTCTTTCAGGACGATAGCCTGGTGCGCATCCATCTACTGGGCGTGCGCCTCTACACTCGTGCCCTGTCCTTCGACCTCGGTATGGCAGTCCTGGGAGATATGCCTCTGTTCTTGCATGGTGTAGCTTTCCACATTTACTAAGTCAACCACCAGAGCTGCTGGCGAGAAAGATAGCCACAACAATCCAAAACGATTTTCCACAAATAAACAACACCACCTACTACTGTGCAATACGGACAAATACATCTCTGCCTTGTGGCCCTTATCCTCTGGAGCGTATCGCTTACAGCCCAAAACACGCCACCCATTTCGGAAGAATACCTTTTTGTCCGCACTATAGATGATAACCTGTACGTCGGCCGCCTGCTGCGCATGGACAGCACCGAAGTGGTGCTCCAAACAAAGGTCTTTCCGCAACTGGTCATCCCACGCAGCAGCATTAAGCGAATGCGCGAAGCGAAAAAGCGGTCCTTCAACCCGACCTTTTCTGCAGAAGAGACCGCCATCGCTGGCGCCTATTTCGTTAACGAAAGCGCCTATGGGCCGCGTGAGGGCGAGGCCTATTACAGCACGACCATGTTTTTTTTTCATCAAGGAGCTTATGGACTTTCCGACCATTTCTCCATCCGTGTCGGTACTTTTTTCGACTTTGAGGATTTTTACCTGCCTGCTTGGGTAGCGCCAAGGTTGTCCATTCCCATCCAGGAAAACTTCCTGCAAGTGGCTTTGCAGGGGATGCTGGGCCGCGGTTTTGATAATTTTGGGGACTTCGAGAATGAGGCTCACCTGTCGGCCATGCAGGCGCTGGTAACCATAGGCAACCGTACCACCAACTTGACCTTCGGCGGCGGCATTAGCTGGAGGGACCGAAAGTGGTCGCAGCGGCCATTCTTTTCAATATCCGGCGCGGCGCAGGTCAGCCCGCGCTTTGCCTTTACGGGGGAAGGCTACTCTTTGGTCGCTTATGGAAGCCGCGGGCAACTTGGCGCCTTAGGCGGGCGCATCTATGGTCGCAAGGTAAACCTAGACCTCGCTCTCGCAATAAGTTGGGAGGAGCTGGGCGATGTCTTCCTGTTTCCCTGGGTAGGGGTGAGCGTCAACTTCTACTGAGCCAGCCAGCGCGAAGAAATCATTGACCTGCAGATGGATTTTGCTCTATGAATACGCCTGTATCAGGGCATGCTTCCGGCTCAGGAGGTTCCGGAGGTCAGGGAGAATTACCTGCTCATTCGCACCCACGACGGCAATGGATACGCTGATCGTATGCTGGGGTCGGATGGCGCCATGGTGGTGATAGAAACGCGCGTTTCTCCCGAATTGGTCTTCGCGCGCGGCAAGGTCGAGCGCATGAGGTTTGTATCGTCGGAGCACGCCCGGCCGGATTTTCTGCTGGAGGGTATTCCCGTAGCCGAGGGTTACTTCGTCAACAACAGCGCCTATGGCGTTCCAGTAGGAACGGGCTATTATTCGAGCGTACCACTGCTCCATCACCAGGTGTCTTTTGGGCTGTCAGAGTATATTTTCGTTCGCGGCAATCGCTTCTTAGACTTTTATGATTATCCAATGTGGGTGACACCCAAAACATCGGTTCCCGTCTTAAAGGATGCGGTTCAGGTCGCCTTGGGGGAAGCATAGGAGGAGGGTTTAACGTATATTACAATGACTTCAATCGCTCCGACCTGTCCCTGCTGCAGGGATTGATTACGCTCGGAAAACGCTCGATGAACCTGACCGCTGGCGGAGGCGTCAGCTGGGACGGTGCCCAGCGAGCCCAAAGGCCTTTCTTCTCCGTCGTCTCATCGGTAGATGCAGGCAAGCGATGGGTACGCATGGGCGAAAACTGCTTCTTCCGGGTGTATGGCGGAGACGAGCGTCTCGACATCATTAGGTGCTCGCCATCACGGCTGCAAATTTAGCTTTAGCGCAGGCGTTGTATCTGCGCGCCAGGGCGATGTCCTCATCTCGACGGTCCTCCCCTGGGCAGGTATGACGCTGAACTTTTACTGTAGGTATGCCGGCAGGTCATTGCCCTCCCGGCAGAACTGCAGACAAATAAATACGCTGCGGCGATGGCACTCAGAAACTGCTCTTGCGCCATATTGCTACGAGGCGAGCTGCTAAAAAGTCGCTGAGGCCTCAGAGAGCCGCAGAGATGTTTTTTCCGGCGTTTCTCCACACCCTCGCCCTTTGCGATTGGAGCGAGGCCCTGTTTGGCACCGTCACCCACCTGTATTGGAAAGCCGAAAAGGCTTTCACCCCCCCCGCGGGAAATTTGCCTTGTCCTCGTCTACCTCGTCGGGTGGCCCGGAGCGCAGGACGCGCCAGAAGAAATAGCCAGCCATCGCGATGACGATGCCATTGGCTAAAAGCATGGTAATCAGTGCAGCAGTTTTCATAGCACAGCCATTAGTCGTTGCGAATAACAGGAATGTAGCCCTCGCGTTTGCGCTTGCGATCGGCCAACCAGACCATGTAGGCGATCAGCGCAAAGACCGCCACTAACAGCCAGCGCGAGGCATTTACGAAGAGGCGTTTTTTCTCCAGTTCGGCAATTTTTGTCGGGTCGGTGGCTTTGGCGATATCCGCATAGATGTCTTTGTTGGCGATTTTGGCCAGAATGCCGGTATCACCGGAAAGGCTGCCCAGGAAGACCACAATCAGGATGACCGGTGTTATGTATTTAATAATGTACTTGTAGATGATTGGCACGCGGATGTCGGCGTTCCGCGTGATCTCAACCCAGGCATTGTCCATGCCAAAGACCCAGGCGAACAGAATGACCTCCAGCATGGCAAAGACCACCAACGACACCGAGCCGGCCCAGTAGTCGTATTCGTCGAACACGCCGTACTGAAAGAAGAACACTGTCGGAGCGCCCAACAACAGCGTCAGGCCGCCAAAGACCCAGGCTGCGTGCTCGCGCTTCCAGCCGAACTCGTCGCGCAAAAAGCCCATAACCGGCGTTCCCATAGCCAATGACGAGGTGATGCCTGCAAAGAACAACAACCCAAACCAGGCCATTCCCGCCAGCGCCGCCAAAATCGGACCCCACTGCTGAAACAGATACGGCAAGGTGCGGAAGCCCAGCCCCAGCCCACCCGTCTGCGTCATTTCGATAACGCGCTCCACGCCCAGGTAGCCCACCGAAATCGGAATGAGAATGGCTGCGCCCAGCACTACCTCCACAAACTCGTTCATCCAGCCGGCCGACATAGCATTGAGGGCAACATCGTCGCGCTGGCGCAAATACGACGCATAGCACTGGATGCTACCCATGCCCACCGAAAGGGTAAAGAACACCTGACCAGCAGCGGCCAGCCAGACTTTGAAGTCCCAGATAGAGCCGAATTTTGGCGTCCATAAAAAGTTCAGGCCCTCTGTGCCCGGGTAAATGGCGCCATCCACACCTTCTTTAAGCGTGATGCCGCGAATGGCCAAGAAAATGCCAAAGAGAATGAGCAGAGGCATGCCCACTTTGGCCGCCACTTCCACACCGCCAGCCAGGCCGCGCGAAAGAATCCAGGTATTGAGCAGTAAGCAAATGATCCAGAAGATGATCGGCTCGCTCGTACCTAAACTCACATAATCGGTAAACATCTGGCTCACTGCTGCGCTGTCGTAGCCCGCGAAGGCTCCCGACACCGAGCGCCACACGTAGGCCAGCGTCCAGCTTTCCAAATAGCAGTAGTAGGCCGCCACGGCTAAGTTGGTAAAAATGCCGAACACCCCCACGTACTTCCACAGGGAGCGCCCACCACTGACGTTGTGCAGGATGAAGGGTGTCGAGTGGTCGCCGTACTTGCCGCCGTAGCGGCCCATGCTCCATTCCACAAACAGCAACGGCAGCCCCATCAGCAAGAAGCAGGTTAGGTAGGGAATGATGAAGGCACCGCCGCCATTCTGAATGGCTTGGGCCGGAAAGCGTAAAAAGTTGCCCAAACCCACAGCATTGCCCGCCATGGCGAGCACCAGTCCGACACGGGAACCCCAGTTCTCTTTGCTCATACGCGAAAATCGTTTTGTTTTTACGGATGCCAGAAAACGGCATTGTTCTCTGGCGGGAAAGATAGAGCGAGTATTTTTTAACCCCTGAAAATGCACCTAAATCAACCGCCGTGCGCTGCTCGAGGCCATTAAGCGCCCCTCCGGCGTCAGCCCCTGAAGGAGTAAGACACCGGGCTTTTTGCCCACCTCGAAGCTGCCCAGCGTATCATCGAAGCCCAGCGCCTGTGCGCCGTTGAGCGTGGCCCAGCGCAGCAGCGCTTCGAAGGGTACATAGCTTTGATAGCGCGCGATGGTTTTCATTTCTTCCAGCACCGACAGCTGCCAATTCGACGTCAGACTATCGGTACCGATGGTCAGGCGGGCGTTGGTTTGCAGAAAGTAGCGGTAGTTGGGCATCCGGTTTTCAATGTACAGGTTAGCATTAGGGCAGGTGGCCCAGAACACGTTTTCGCTCCACGCCTGCGCCGCGCGAATGTCGTCGGCGGTGGTGAGTGTGTTGTGGACGAACAGCGTGCGCTGTGCCGGGTCTAAGTATTTCAGCGCGAAGTAGATAGAGGGCTGACCGGTTGGCTCGAAGGCGCTCAGGTCAATGCCGAATTGGCCGTAGAAATCATAAAAGCCGCCTTTGCCATGCAGGAAGAGGTCGTTTTCGTCGGGCGTCTCCTGGTTGTGGATGCTCACCGTAACTCGTCGGCCTGCATTGGCCTGGGCAATTTTGCGAAAGAGCGTCGGACTGACGCTGTACGGCGCATGCGGCACGAGGACCTTCCGGCAGCCGTGCGCTTCGGGGGCAGCTTCATAGACGGGCCACCAGTCATTCATGGCCTTTTCGGCGCCGGCGTCTTGCAAGAAGTCGAACAGTTCTACAAAGGTGTAGTAGCGCAGCCGGCCTTTTGCCTTGGCGGCAAAGGTGTCAGTCGTGTTGGAGATATCGCCTACGGCAACGATGCCGCCGTCAAGCATTTCCTGTTCGGCCCGTTCGATGGCTTCGGCAATGACTTCGGGCGGGAAGTTACGCTTTGTTACTACGTCTGTGATGAACGGAATGAGCCCCGTGCCGGTGTCCACTGCGCCCTTCATGTGCGAGAGCTCCAAATGGCAGTGCGTATTTACCAGCCCCGGCACGAGGGTGCCGTTGAAGTACTCCACTGAGGCCGGGTCATGGTCTTCGAGCCGTTCAATGGCCAAAATCCGGCCCTCTGTATCGGTTATCAGCACACCGCCCTCCACAGGCGGGGCGGAGACGGGGTAGATGCGGTCAGCAGCAAACTTGCGGATCATGAGCCGGAGACAGACAGGGTAGTTTGAGCAGCAGCAGGGAGCGTTATCCGTTGTCGTCGCTGGGCGGCTTGTTCGCGCTGCGGATGACGGGCGCCGCCGGTGGTGCTTTGCGGAAAATGCCCGTCTCGGGTTGCATCAGGATGGGCCCTGAAGGAGTGCCGGGCGCGGTACCTCCGCCGGTGCGCGAGGAGATGTTGCCGCGGAAGTTGACCAATTGCTTTAGCAGGTCGTACCAGAATTTGGCGCCTAATGAAATAGCCAGTGCTGTGGTGAGCCAGCCCACCAATTTGAGTATCCACCAGTGGGTACGCTCCTGTTCGGAAGGCCATTTCACATTGTCCCACCCGATGCCCAAGGGCGAGCGTAAAGCAGTGATGTTGTTGGTGATGAGCGAGTCCAAACGCGCCCGGGCTGCCTGCAGGTCAGGGTTGATGAGCGCACTGTCCAGGTCGCGCGGAGCCGGCTGCATCTGCACGTATTGGGTGGCCGCGTCGGCCAGAAAGTCGCGAAAGGCGGCGTTGGTACTGAGCGTGGAATAGATATTTACCACGTCCACGTTGAAGATGATAGCAATCACAAACCCAATGAAAATGAGCCAGCTGCGGATGTTATTGACATACCATTCCGAGGCGCGTTCCATGACTTCTGTGTACCACTCCTCCACCTTCAGGCGAAAACGCTCTACATCGCCCTGGGCTTCCTGGTACAAAAAAACGAGCACTTGCTTCAGGCGGCCCTCCGGTAGGCGCTCCAAGGCTTGCCTGATGTCCTCGCCATCGTAGATGTTGGTCTGATCGAGCAGGATGCCCGAAAACGTGCCCGGGCGGATGTACGAAGGGGGCAGCGTCTTGGGGCGTAAAAAGCGCAGAAACGATGCCTTCTCACCCATCTGCTTGTAATAGGGATGCCGGATAAACTCTTCGGCAAACGTATCGCCGAGCATGCTGCGCAAGACGTTGATAAGGTTTTTGCCTCGAAGCGTCAGCAGCCCCGACACCACCTCCATGACCGTGGTGGCCAGCAAACTGAAAAGCAACAAGACGAAGACGATACCGATGACAATAGACAGCAGGCTGAGCATAGCAGTTCTAAGTGTTAGTGGAATGCGTTACAGGCAGCAAACTTACGCGGCCACGCGGGCTTGCGTATTCGAAGGGCAAAAATTTCTGCTCAACCCATACACCCGCTCACACCTTCGCCATGCCCCGAAACCCGCGAGCCGCATAGTAGGACTGCGCACCATTGTGGTACACAAACACCCGCCCGTAGCGATAATCGCCAAAAAGCGCTCCGCCCGGCCGGCGTATTTCTTCAGGCGTTTTCAGCCAGCTGGAGGTTTTGGTATCAAACGGTCCAAAGGTCTGCAGATACCGGTAGCCCTCTTCCGTCAGCAACTCGATGCCCATTTCAGCGGCCATATCCACGGCATTGCCGGTAGCGGAGTGGTCTTTGCGCCCCAGCTGCCCTTCACGGTCGTAACAGAGGCTGCGGCGCCCACTCGGGCTTTCGGCAGAGCAGTCGAAGAACAAATACTCGCCCGTTTGAGCATCCTGGCCCACCACATCGGGTTCTCCGCCCGTGCGCTCCATTTCCTGAAGCGAGTGCCATTTGTCCGGACGCTCCCCTAGCCGCCGCTCCACATCGGCCCAGGCGATGCCTGGGTGGCGGTGTGGGTATTGTTCGAAGCGTTTCTTCAGGGTTTGCAACAGGCTTTCGTGCAGTCCAGGTGCCGGGGCTGGTTGCCCAAGCGGCAGTTCTGCCAGGCTATTGAAGAGCGGCTCGTAATGCCTTTTGACCTTTTGCCGAAAGCTTTCGGGCAGAGTCCCCCAATCGGCCACGTCCACTGGGATAGGAAGGTTGCTCTCGCGCAACTGCTCGCGAAGGCGCGCCAACACACCGGGCGGTAGAGGCTGTAAATCGGCTGTTCGCACAACCAGGTCCAGATTACTGCCCTCATGCGCTGTACCCTGAACGCGACTTCCATAGGCCCACACTTCAATGGGCTGCTCCAGGGAGCGGAAAAGGGCTTCCAGTAACTGCCGATGTTTGTCTTTCAAAATCATGGTTGCGTTCGTTGAATTATCTGAGCCAGTTCACACGCATCGGCCAGAAAGCGGGGCGGTAACTTCAGCGTTTCTTCGGCAAAGGCCGCTCCGTAACCGTGGGCAGTAACATTGCGATTGTCTCGATACTGGTACCAACGCTCGCAGGCCTCTTCGAAAAGTAACCCATGCAGGACGGCGTAGCGGAAGATATCTGTAAACGGCAGTCTGTCAGCCATGAAAGCGCTGGCGAAACAGGGCCTTGGCGCCTTTCGCAGCGGTTTGCCGCTTTGCTCCGGTATAATTTCAAATTCCTTGACAGGGGCCGGGCGGTACA